>Ga0209048_10000152_pt1 | contig 72269 bp, 67 predicted proteins | sample FrelakmetCRP12CR_FD_187146 | JGI IMG/M metagenome (GOLD analysis project Ga0209048, IMG submission 187146) | Freshwater lake sediment microbial communities from the University of Notre Dame, USA, for methane emissions studies - CRP12 CR (SPAdes)... | ecosystem: Environmental > Aquatic >...
TTCGGCTACACCCAGGAAGACCTCAGGATCATCCTTGCACCCATGGCACAGAACGGCGAAGAGGCCACCGGGTCGATGGGCAACGACGCCGCGCTGCCGGTGCTTTCGAACCGGCCCAAGGTCCTCTACAGCTACTTCAAGCAACTGTTCGCCCAGGTCACGAATCCGCCGATCGACCCGATCCGCGAAGAGCTGGTGATGTCGCTGGTGACGTTCATCGGCCCGCGGCCGAACCTGCTCGGCATCGACGAGACCGATCCGCCGATGCGGCTGGAGGCGCAGAAGCCGATCCTGACCGCCGACGAGATGGAAAAGATCCGCCATGTCGAGTTGTTCACGGGCGCGGTGTTCCGCTCTCTGGAACTCGACATCTGCTATCCCGCCGCGTGGGGCGCCGCCGGCATGGAGGCGGCGCTGGCGAGCCTGTGCGCGCACGCCCAGGACGCCATCCACCTCGGCTACAACATCCTCATCATCTCCGACCGGAAGGTGTCGGCGGAGCGCCTGCCCATTCCGGCGCTGCTCGCGACCGCCGCCGTCCACCAGCACCTCGTGCGCAAGGGACTGCGCACCAGCACCGGCCTGGTCGTCGAAACCGGGTCGGCGCGCGAAGTCCACCACTTCGCGCTGCTCGCGGGCTACGGTGCGGAAGCGATTCATCCGTATCTGGCGTTCGAGTCGCTCGCGCAGCTGCAGGAATTCGTTCCGGAGGTCGGCGCCGAAGAATCTGCAAAGCGGTTCGTCAAGGCGATCTGCAAGGGTCTGTACAAGGTGATGTCGAAGATGGGCATTTCGACGTACCAGTCGTACTGCGGCGCGCAGATCTTCGAAGCGGTGGGCCTGAACGCGGAATTCGTCCACAAGTACTTCACCGGCACCTCCAGCAACATCCAGGGCATCGGCCTGTACGAAGTGGCGGTGGAAGCCTGCCGCCTGCACGAGCTTGCTTTCGGCGACAGCCCGATGCTCAAGGAAGCGCTGGACACCGGCGGCGAGTATCAGTACCGCACGCGCGGCGAAGAGCACATGTGGACGCCGGATACCATCGCCAAGCTGCAGCACGCGGCGAGGGCGAACAGCTACGCGACGTACAAGGACTACGCCAGGCTGGTCAACGACCAGACGCGACGCATGATGACCCTGCGCGGCCTTTTCGAATTCAGGTTCGCGCCCGAGCCCGTGCCGCTCGAGGAAGTCGAGCCCGCGAGCGAAATCGTCAAGCGCTTCGCGACCGGCGCGATGAGCCTGGGATCGATCTCGACCGAGGCCCACACTACGCTCGCGGTGGCGATGAATCGCATCGGCGGGAAGTCGAACACCGGCGAAGGCGGCGAGGATTCGCGGCGCTACGCGCCGATCCGCAAGGGCGAGACGCTCAAATCGCGCATCGACACCGTGGTCGTCGACGTTCCCATCAAGGAGGGCGACTCGCTGCGCTCGCGCATCAAGCAGGTCGCGTCGGCGCGCTTTGGGGTCACTGCCGAGTACCTGGTCAACGCCGATCAGTTGCAGATCAAGATGGCGCAGGGCGCGAAGCCCGGCGAAGGCGGCCAGCTGCCGGGTCACAAGGTCTCCGCATACATCGCCCAGCTGCGCTTTTCCGTGCCGGGCGTCGGCCTCATCTCGCCGCCGCCGCATCACGACATCTACTCGATCGAAGACCTCGCGCAGCTCGTCCACGACCTGAAGAACGCGAACCCCCGGGCATCGATCAGCGTCAAGCTGGTGTCCGAAGTCGGCGTGGGCACGGTCGCCGCCGGCGTGGCCAAGGCCAAGGCAGACCACGTCACCATCGCCGGCCACGATGGCGGCACGGGCGCATCGCCCGAGTCGTCGATCAAGCACGCGGGCACGCCGTGGGAGCTGGGGCTGTCGGAAACCCAGCAGACGCTGGTGCTGAACCGGTTGCGCGGGCGCATCGCGGTGCAGGTCGACGGCCAGATGAAGACCGGGCGCGACGTGGTCATCGGCGCGCTGCTGGGCGCCGACGAGTTCGGCTTCGCGACCGCGCCGCTGGTCGTCGAAGGCTGCATCATGATGCGCAAGTGTCATCTCAACACCTGCCCGGTCGGCGTGGCGACGCAGGATCCGGAGCTGCGCAAGAAATTCACCGGCCAGCCCGAGCACGTCGTCAACTTCATGTTCTTCGTCGCCGAAGAGGCGCGCGAGCTGATGGCAAAGCTGGGCGCGCGCAGCATGCGCGAACTCATCGGCCGCTGCGACCTGCTCGACATGCGCCATGGCATCGACCACTGGAAGGCGCGCGGACTCGATTTCTCGCGCATTTTCCATCAGCCGGCGATGCCTCCCGAGGTCGCGCGCTACAACTGCGAGGCGCAGGATCACGGCCTGGTTCACGCGCTCGATCACCAGATCGTCGCCGATGCGCAGGCGGCCATCGAGGACAAGCAGCCGGTTCGACTCGAATACCGCATCCGCAACGCGCATCGCTCGGTGGGCGCGATGCTGTCCGGCACGGTCGCCCGCCGCTACGGCCACGCGGGATTGCCCGACGACACGGTGCACGTGGCGTTTCGCGGGACCGCGGGGCAGAGTTTCGGCGCATTCCTGGCGCGCGGCATCACCTTCGAACTCGAAGGCGCGACCAACGACTACGTCGGCAAGGGGCTGTCCGGAGGCCGCATCGTCGTCTACCCCGATCCGGCGTCGCCGGCGAAACCCGAGGACAACATCGTCATCGGCAACACGGTGATGTATGGCGCGATCGACGGCGAGGCGTACTTCCGGGGCGTCGCGGGCGAGCGCTTTTGCGTGCGCAATTCCGGTGCAACGGCGGTCGTCGAGGGCGCGGGAGATCACGGCTGCGAATACATGACCGGTGGCACGGTGGTCGTGCTCGGAACCACCGGCCGCAATTTCGCCGCGGGCATGAGCGGCGGGATCGCTTTCGTCTACGACGAAGACGGGACGTTCGCGCAGCGCTGCAACCTGGCGATGGTCAGCCTCGAGCCGGTGCTGCCCGAAGCCGAACAGGCGGCGCTGGAACGCGACCTCGTCGCGGCGGGCAAAGGCCGGCTGCGGCACGCCGGCGCGCTCGACGAAACGCTGCTGCGCGGCCAGATCGAACGCCACCTGCGCTTCACCGGCAGCACGCGGGCGCTGGCAATCCTCGACCATTGGCAGTCGGCGCGCGGCCGGTTCGTGAAGGTATTCCCCGGCGAGTACAAGCGGGCACTCGGCGAACTGCACGCCAGGCAAGTCGCGGCGAAGGCGGCGGCGTCGATCAAGAAGAAACAGGTGGCCTAACGTGGGCAAGATCACCGGGTTCATGGAGATCGAGCGCATCGCCGAGGTCGCGCTTCCCGTGGCCCAGCGCGTGCGCGGCTATCGCGAGTTCATCCTGGCGCTCAAGGACGACGAAGCGACCAGGCAGGGCGCGCGCTGCATGGATTGCGGCATTCCGTTCTGCCAGTCCGGCTGCCCGGTTCACAACATCATTCCGGACTGGAACGACCTGGTCTACCGGCACCAGTGGCGCCGGGCGCTCGACGTGCTGCACTCGACCAACAATTTTCCCGAGTTCACTGGACGGGTCTGTCCCGCGCCGTGCGAAGCGGCTTGCACGCTCAACATCAACGACGACCCGGTCGGGATCAAGTCGATCGAGCACTTCATCATCGACAAGGGCTGGGAAGAGGGCTGGGTCGCCGCGCAGCCGCCCACCGCGGCGACCGGCAAGCGCGTCGCGGTGGTCGGTTCCGGCCCTGCCGGCATGGCGTGCGCGCAGCAGCTTGCCCGCGCCGGCCACCGCGTCGTCCTGTTCGAGAAGAACGACCGCATCGGCGGGCTGCTGCGCTACGGCATCCCCGACTTCAAGATGGAGAAGCACCTCATCGACCGGCGCGTCGAGCAAATGCGCGTCGAAGGCGTCGAGTTTCGCGTCAACCAGCACATCGGTGTCGCCGTGCCGGCGCGCGACCTGGTGAACGAATTCGACGCGGTGGCGCTCACCGCCGGTTCGGAAGAGCCGCGCGACCTCAAGTCCCCGGGACGCGATCTCGACGGCGTGCATTTCGCGATGGATTTCCTGCCGCTGCAGAACCGCCGCGTCGCCGGCGACGCCGGCGTGGCGCCGCTGACCGCGACCGGCAAGCATGTGGTCGTCATCGGCGGCGGCGATACCGGCTCCGACTGCGTGGGAACATCGAACCGCCACGCTGCGGCGTCGGTGACGCAGTTCGAGTTGCTGCCGCAGCCGCCCGAACACGAGAACAAGCCGCTGGTGTGGCCGTACTGGCCGATGAAGCTGCGCACGTCGTCGTCGCACGAGGAAGGTTGCCAGCGCGACTGGTCGGTGCAGACCAAGGCATTCAAGGGCGACGGCGGCAAGGTCAGCGCGCTGGTCGCTTCGCGGGTCGAGTCGAAGGACGGCAAGCTGGTCGAGGTTCCGGGCAGTGAATTCGAGATCAAGGCGGATCTCGTGCTCTTGGCGATGGGCTACATTCATCCCGTGCATCGCGGCATGCTCGACGAACTCGGCGTCAACTACGATGCGCGCGGCAATGTCGCGGCCGACACCGACAGCTACCGTACGTCGATGCCGAAGGTATTCGCCGCCGGCGATACGCGGCGGGGCCAGTCGCTGGTCGTGTGGGCGATACGCGAGGGCCGCCAGTGCGCGCGCGCCATCGACGAGTTCCTGATGGGCGCGTCCGAACTGCCGCGCTAGGTGGCGCTACGATGACGGCGATCGTCTCGCTGGATCTGACGAGCTGGCGGCCGGCGCTCACGGCCGACGCGCAACAAACGGCCGCGCGCGCGCTCGAAGGCGGAGCCGTGCTTGTCCTGCCGCACCTCGCCTTCGTGCTCCTGCCGGAAGAGCGTCGCTTCCTGTCGCCGCGCTGGTCCGACGGGCGCGCCAAGAACATCAGCGTCGACGGCAAGGCGCTCAAAGGTGCGCGCGGGACGGCTGACGAGCTCGCGGCGCTGCGCGCGATGATCGCCCGCTTTGCCGCGGGCGCCGGCACGCTGGTGGCGGCGCTGTTTCCCAGGTATGCACCGTACGTGCGCAGTGCGCGCACGAGCTTGCGTCCGCAGCCTGCGACCGGGCGCGCGGTCTCGTGGCGCAAGGACGATGCGCGGCTGCACGTCGATGCATTTCCGTCGCGACCCAACCGCGGCGAACGCATCCTCAGGGTGTTCTGCAACGTCAATCCCACTGAAGACCGCGTGTGGCGCGTCGGCGAGGATTTCGCGACCATGGCGAAGCAGCTCCTGCCCCGCGTGCGGCGCCCCTGGCCGGGGGGCCCGGCGCTGCTAGCGCTGCTGCGCGTCACCAAAGGCGCGCGCAGCGATTACGATCACCTGATGCTCGGGCTGCACGATAGCGCCAAGGCGGACCTGGACTACCAGCAACGGTGCAAGCAACAGGTAGTACGGTTCGCGCCGGGCACGACCTGGCTGTGTTTCTCGGACCAGGTCATGCACGCGGCCGTGTCGGGACAGCACATGCTCGAGCAGACGATCCACCTGCCGGTAGCGGCCCTGTACGACCACGCCAGCTCGCCGCTGGCGATCCTCGAGCGGCTTTGCGGGCGGACGCTGGTAACCGCGCGGTGACCGCCGCTTCGTTCTGACGCCGGTTCTTTCGCGCGTATTGGTCGCCGCCGCGCGCGCATTCGCGCAGAATGCGGCCTTGGCTTCCCGTTGAGCGCTGCGCATCGATGACTGCTTTGCAGAACGACACCTTGCTGCGCGCCTTGCGCCGCGAACCCACCGCCTACACGCCGGTGTGGCTGATGCGCCAGGCGGGGCGCTACCTTCCCGAGTACCGGGCCACCCGCGCGCGGGCTGGCAGCTTCATGCGCCTGTGCACCGACGCGGCACTCGCGACCGAAGTCACGCTGCAGCCGCTCGAGCGTTTTCCGCTCGATGCCGCGATCCTGTTTTCGGACATCCTGACGGTCCCCGACGCGATGGGTCTGGGGCTGGAATTCGCCGAAGGCGAAGGGCCGAAATTCCGTCATCCGCTGGTCGACGAAGCGGCCATAGCGCGACTGGCAGTGCCGGATCTGGAGCGACTCGCCTACGTGTTCGACGCAGTGACGTCGATCAAGCGCGCGCTTGCCGGCAAGGTCCCGCTGATCGGCTTCGCGGGCAGTCCGTTCACGCTCGCGTGCTACATGATCCAAGGCTCGGGCAGCGCCGACTTCGCGCGTGTTCGGCAGATGCTGTATGCCCGCCCCGACCTGCTGCACCGGGTGCTGGCCACCAACGCCGACGCAGTCGCCGCGTATCTTGGGCAACAGGTCGGGCGCGGCGCCGACGCATTGATGATCTTCGACACCTGGGGGGGGCTGCTGGCGGCGCAGACCTATCCGAAATTTTCGCTGGCTTACATCGAGCGGGTGATTGCAGTACTGCGCCAGAGCGTCGGCACGACAACGCCGATCATCGTTTTCACCAAGGGCGGCGGCCAGTGGCTGGAACGCATCGCCGGCTGCGGCTGCGACGCGGTCGGTATCGACTGGACCACCGACATCGGTGACGCGATGGCGCGCGTCGGCTCGCGAGTCGCGCTGCAGGGCAATCTCGATCCGCTGGCGCTGCTGTCGACGCCGGCGGTGGTGGAGGCGGAGGCCCGCGCGATACTCGACGCGGTCGGAGCGCGCCCGGGACACGTGTTCAATCTCGGCCACGGCATACTGCAGACCACGCCTGCGGACAATGTTGCCGCGCTGGTCGCCTGCGTGCACGCCGAATCGCGCCGGCGTCGCGGCCGCGCCGCGGGCTGCTAGCGACACTACCGCCGAAACCCGCGCCGGCATTGGTTCTCGGGGGGCTTGACAAACCGCTGAATCTAGCCGTTGTCGCGCGTACTTATGCACAATTTCGGCTGCCAGCGGCCACGCCCGCGGCCAGCCTCGGCCGGACTGCGACACGTTCCCGTAGGTTAATGTTTTCATTGAGGTATTTCGACCGCTTGCCCGACGATAGTACGGCCGCAATGCAGTGCCTCCGCGGCGCCCCTTGCGGCGCAGGGTACTTACGCACAGATTTGTCCACATGGGTTGCGCGCCAACTGGTCGAGTGCTGAAAAAAGAACGACTTGGAACCGAATGCTACAAGTGGCTGTCATGATTCGGAACACTACAACTTGTTGCGCGCGCAGGCGATCGTCGCGGCCGCGCGGTCGTTAGGGCGAGTCGCGTCATGGCCATCGTCCGCGTCGCGCTGCCTGTTGCCGTGCATCAGCTCTTCGATTACTGGCTGCCGGATGGCCTCGCACTGCAGCCGGGCAGCGTCGTGTACGCACGTCTGGGCCGTCGGCGCCTGCCCGGAGTCGCAGTCGAGCTCATCGAGACCAGCGACGTGGGGCCGGAGCGACTCCTGCCCGTCGATGAAGTCGTCGCCGAACTCCTGCCGCTGCCCGACGACGTGCGCGCGCTGGCGAGCTTCGTGTCCGGTTACTATCAGGAAGCCATCGGCCAATGTTATGCGCAGATGCTGCCGCCGCTGACCGCCGGACGACGCGCGCGGCAGCCGCCGGAACACGCCTACGCTGCGCGCGTCTCGGCATTGAACGCCGAACAGCTCGCCGCCGTCGATGCGGCGCTTCCGCAACCACTCGCCTTTGCGCCGTCGCTGTTGCAGGGCGTGACCGGCAGCGGCAAGACCGAGGTTTACCTCGCGGCGGCCGCTCGCGTGATCGCCGCGGGCAGGCAGGTGTTGCTGCTCGTCCCCGAGATCAATCTCACGCCCCAGCTCGTCGAGCGCGTCGCCAGCGCGTTGCCCGGCGTGGCAACGGCGTTGCTGCACAGCCGACTCGCGGCGGGCGAACGGCGCCGGCACTGGACGGCCGCCGCGAGCGGCGCGGCGCAGCTGGTCGTCGGCACGCGGCTGGCGGTCTTCACGCCGCTGCCAAGGCTCGGGCTGATCATCGTCGACGAGGAGCACGACGCGTCGTACAAGCAACAGGACCTGGTGCGCTATCACGCGCGCGACGTTGCCGTCTACCGCGCGCGCCTGCGCGCTGTGCCCGTGCTGCTGGGCAGCGCGACGCCGTCGCTGGAAACCTACGCGCAGGCGCGGCGCGGACGCTATCGATGGCTGAAGCTCTCGCGCCGGGCCACCGCGCAAGCGAGCATGCCGGCGGTGCGCCTGGTGCCCAACCGCGGGCCGCAAAACGTCGAGGGCATCGGGCCGGCGTTGCAGCAGGCGCTGGCCGGGCGCCTTGAACGCGGCGAGCAGTCGTTGCTGTTCATCAACCGCCGCGGTTTCGCCCCGTCGTTGCTGTGCGTCGCGTGCGGCTGGAAGGCGATGTGTCCGCGCTGCGCGGCGCGCCTGGTCGTCCATCGCGATGCCGGCAGGCTGTGCTGTCATCACTGCGGCCACGCCGCGGCGATTCCCGCGTCCTGCGCGACGTGCGGCAACCAGGACCTGCTGCCACTGGGTTCGGGCACGCAGCGGCTTGAGAATGCCGTGCGCAGGATGCACCCGGGCGCGCGCGTGGTACGCGTGGATCGCGACAGCACGCGGCGCAAGGGAGCGTTCGCGGACATGCGCGATGCAATCGCGGCCGGCGACGTGGACATCCTCATCGGCACGCAGATGCTCGCCAAGGGACACGATTTTCCGCGCCTGACTCTGGTGGGAGTTCTCGGCGCCGACAATGCGCTCTACAGCGCCGAATTTCGCGCCACCGAGCGCCTGTTTGCGTTACTCGAGCAGGTCGCCGGCCGGGCGGGGCGCGGCGCGGTAGCGGGCGAGGTGCTGGTGCAGACCGACTTTCCGGATCATCCGGTGTACGAGGCCCTGGTAAGCCACGACTTCGATCGCTTTGCGGCGTCGCTGCTCGCCGAGCGCGAAGCGCTCGGGCTGCCGCCTTTCGCGCACCTCGCGCTGCTCAGCGCCGAAGCGAGGCAGGTCAGCGCAGTCAACGCCTTTCTCGCGCAGGCCACCCGGCGCGGGCGCGCGTTGGCCGCGGCGCAGGCGGCGGGCTGCGAAGTGTACGCACCGGTACCCGCCAGCCTGTCCCGGCGCGCCGGCCTGGAGCGTGCCCAAGTGCTGGTGCAAAGCCGCGATCGTCGCCTCTTGCAGGAGTTCCTGCCGCAGTGGCGCGCGGAAATCGAGCAGATCGGCGCGCGGCGGGTGCGCTGGAGCCTGGACGTCGATCCACTCGCGTTCGTCTGATGGCATGGCCGGCTCAAGTATCGCGCGCACGCTATACTCCACGGTTTTGCGTCGCGGGCGAGCCTTGTTAGACGTCAAATCATCCATCGCGCAATGGCTGGCGGCCGGCGTCGCCCGCGTCGCGCCGGGCGCGACCGCGGCGGTTGCCCTCGAGCGGCCGAAACAGGCGCAGCATGGCGACTATGCCACCAGCGTGGCGCTGCAGTTGGCCAGGCTGCAGAAGCGCAATCCGCGCGAGCTTGCTTCCGGGCTGGTGGCCGCCCTCGAGCCATCGCCGTGGGTCGAGCGCAGCGAAGTCGCCGGCGCAGGATTCGTGAACATCTTCCTCTCCGATGCCGCGCGCCAGGCGGTCGTGGGACGCATACTCGCCGAAGGCGACCGCTTCGGGCGCGCCGATGTCGGCGCGGCCGAGAAGGTCGTCGTCGAGTTCGTTTCCGCCAATCCTACGGGGCCCTTGCACGTGGGTCATGGCCGCGGCGCTGCAGTCGGCGACGCGCTGGCGCGCTTGCTCGAATGGCAGGGATTCGCCGTTTGCCGCGAGTTCTACTACAACGACGCTGGTGCGCAGATCGCCAACCTGGTGCTGTCGGTGCAAGCGCGGCTGCGCGAGATGCGCGGCGCCGCCGCGCCGTTCCCCGCGGACGGCTACCAGGGCGAATACATACGCGAGATCGCGCGCGACTATGCGCAGTCGAGATCGGGTGACCCGCAAGGCGAGGACCAGGATGCGATCCGCGAGTTTGCGGTGGCGGCGTTGCGCCGCGAGCAGGACGCCGATCTGACCGCGTTCGGCGTGCATTTCGACGAGTACTACCTTGAATCCTCCCTGTATACCGAGGGACTCGTCGACTCGACGGTCAGCGCGCTGGTCGCCGCGGGTCGGACCTACGAGAAGGATGGCGCGTTGTGGCTGCGCACCACCGATTACGGCGACGACAAGGATCGCGTCATGCGCAAGTCGGATGGCAGCTTCACTTATTTCGTCCCCGACATCGCGTATCACGTCACCAAGTGGCAGCGCGGATTCACCCGTGCGGTCACCGAACTCGGCGCCGACCACGCCGGTTCGCTGGCGCGCGTGCGCGCCGGACTGCAGGCGATGGCGATCGGCATTCCCGTCGACTATCCGGACTACGTGCTGCACCAGATGGTCATGGTGATGCGCGGCGGCGAGGAAGTGAAGCTGTCCAAGCGCGCCGGGACCGGCGTCACGCTGCGTGAACTGATCGACGAAGTCGGCCGCGACGCGGTCCGCTTCTTCTTCCTGCTGCGCAAGTCGGATTCACAGCTCAACTTCGATCTGGACCTGGCGCGTGCGCAGTCGGAGGAGAATCCGGTCTACTACGTGCAGTACGCCCACGCGCGCGTGGCCAGTGTGCTGGAGAAGGCCGGGGTCGCGGCCGCTGACGCGCCGGGCCTGCTGCGCGATGCGGACCTGTCGCCGCTGAAGAGCCCTTACGAGGCGGCGCTCCTGCGTCGGCTGGCGGATTTTCCCGAGGAGCTCGCCCTTGCGGCGCGCGAGCTCGCGCCGCACCGCGTGACTTTCTACCTCAAGGAATTGGCGGGGGAATTTCACAGCTACTATAATGCGGAGCAATTCCTCGTCGACGATCCTGTGCTGCGAAGAGCGCGGCTCGCGCTGGTGGTTGCGACCGGTCAGGTCGTGCGCAGCGGCCTCGCCGTGCTTGGAGTCGGCGCCCCGGAGAAGATGTGAGATCAGGCACTCGCCCGCACGTTGCAGATCGTGGTCGCCACCCGCACTCGCGCCGCGCAGCGAAGGGGGGGACGTTGCTCGGCATATTCATCGGCATCATCCTCGGACTGATGCTGGCTTCGACGGTTGCCTACTACCTGGGCCGGTCGGGCCTGACCACGCCCCTGGTGGCGGGTGGCGCGTCGAAGGAAGCGGGCCGCGGCGGCAAGGCCGACGCCGCCGTGATCAGCGCAACTCCGGACAAGCCGCGCTTCGATTTCTACAAGATCCTGCCCGGCGGCGAGGAACCGAAGGCGCCCGCGGAGCGCAAGGCCGCGGACAAGATCGAGCGGCCGAGCGACAAGTCCGTGCCCGCGCTGACGGCGAAGGCGCCGGACAAGGCAGCCGAAAAGGCCCCCGACAAGCCCGTGGACAAGGAACCCGCGAAGACGGGCGACCGCTACTGGCTCCAGGCAGGCGCGTTTTCGGCAGAGTCGGACGCGGAAAATCTCCGCGCGCGGCTCGCGCTTTCCGGCTGGGAGGCCTTGATTCAGACGGTGCCCTTGCCCGACAAGAGCGTGCGCTATAGGGTGCGGCTGGGCCCGTACGACAACACCGACCAGCTCAATCGCGTCAAGACCGAGCTCGGCAAGGGCGGCTTCGACGTTGCCGTCATCAGGAATCCGTGATCCGCGCGCATTTGGCGCAGGTGCCATTGAACTTCGTTCGACCCGTCGGGCCCAAGGCTTTGGCAGCCCGACATTTTCGCAGGAGCGGCAATGAAGCGTCTGACGTTGCAGGTCGTAGGTATTTTGGCGGCATTGGTTCTGGCGAGCGCGTCGGCGGCCGATCTGGTTGAGGGCAAGGAGTATTCGCGCCTCAAGATTCCGCATGCGGTGGATAGTGGCAAGAAAATCGAAGTCATCGAGTTCTTCTCGTACGGCTGTCCGCACTGCAACGATCTGGAGCCGTACCTGCAGACGTGGGTGAAGACGCTGCCTCCCGACGTGCAATTTCGGCGCGTGCCGGTGATGTTCCAGGATCGCTGGAAATCGCTGGCCCGCGATTACTACACGCTCGAAGCCCTCGGCGAGGACCTGCGCCTGTCGCCCGATCTGTTCAAGGCGGTGCACGTCGCCGGGTTGCCGCTGTACCAGGAAAAATCCTTCGTCGACTGGGCCGCAAGCAAGGGACTCGACCGAACGAAGGTGAGCGACACCTACAGTTCCTTCGGTGTCGACAGCAAGATGAAGCGTGCTACGGTGCTGGCGCAGGAATACAACGTGCAGGCGGTGCCGACACTGGTTGTCGACGGCAAGTTCGTCACCCTTTCCGATCGCGTCGGCGGGCATGCCGCGATGCCGGCGGCGCTCGACGCATTGATCGCGAAAGCCCGCGCCGAACGCCCGAAGAGCTGATCGTCCGCGCATCGCCCGCGCCGCGCGTGAAGGTGTTCATCACCGGAGCGAGCAGCGGCATCGGTGCGGCGCTCGCCAGGCACTACGCCAGCCAGGGCGCGACGCTGGGGCTGTTGGCGCGGCGCGCGGACGCGCTCGCCGCACTGGCGGCGACCATCGCTCCCGCGCCCTGCGCGACGTATGTCGGGGACGTGCGCGACGCCGTGGCGCTGCGTGCCGCGGCAGACAATTTCATGTCCCGCTTCGGCACGCCCGACATCGTCATAGCCAACGCCGGCATTTCGCGCGGCACGCTCACCAATTTCTCCGCAGACAACGCCGTGTTCCGCGCCGTGCTGGACACCAACGTCCTCGGGCTCGTGCACGCGTTCCAGCCGTTTCTCGCCGCGATGCTCGCGGCGCGCGGCGGCCGGCTGGTCGGCATCGCCAGCGTCGCCGGCTTGCGCGGATTGCCCGGGGCGGCGGCGTATTCGGCGTCCAAGGCCGCGGCGATTTCCTACCTGGAAAGCCTGCGCGTGGAAACGTACGGCACTGGGGTCGAGGTCCTTACGCTTTGCCCCGGCTACATCGACACGCCGATGACGGCGAAGAATCCGTATCGAATGCCGTTCCTGCTGCCGGCTGACAAGGCGGCGCAGCTGATCGCGCGCGCGATCGAGAGACGGCGGCGATTCTGTGTTCTGCCGTGGCAGATGGCGCTGCTGTCGGGCGTGTTCCGCTGGCTGCCCAGGCCCCTCTACGATGCCGTGTTCGCCAGGGCGAAGCGCAAGCCGCGCGACGCGGCGCCGGTGTGAGCGGTCAACGCCAATCGTAGCCGGCCGTTATCGCTGGACAAGCCGGAGCGAATTCATGGTCAGCATCAGGACGGACCCGCGCGCGCTGCGCCGATGGTGCATCGCGGCGGCACTTGCGCTTTTCTGGGTCGCGCCGTCGGCATTCGCGGATGACGAAACGCAGGACCTGCCAGCGCGGGTCGGCCGGGTCAGCGACGTCGCCGGCGAGCTTTTCCTCGCCACCGCCGAGGGAGCCAACGAGTGGGCTCCCATTGGCCGCAACTATCCGCTCACCAGCGCGGACAACCTGTGGGTCGCGGCCGACGGCCGTGCCGAAATCGACTTCGGCGCCGGCCGCTTCTGGATGGCCGGCGATGCCAACGTGCAGATCATCGCCCTGGACGAGCGTCGGCTCGCTTTGTTCGTCGCCTCGGGCCGCGTCATCGTGCGCGTGCGCTCGCTGGAGCCTGGCGACGTCGCGCGCATCGAGACACCCAACTCCCGGATCGACATCGTGCGACCCGGCCACTACCGGGTCGATGTCGTGCCCGACGCGCAGCGCACGACGCTGTTGGTGCGCAGCGGCGAGGCCGGAATCGAATTCGCGGGTGGCGTGCAGATGACCATGCCCGGGCAGCAGGTGAGCGTGAGCGGCGTCGACGGCGCGCAGATCGCGATCCAGAATGGGTTCGGCAGCGACGACTTCGATGCGTGGAGCATTGCGCGCGAGCAGCGTTACGACGTCTCGCCGACCGTGGCCTTGGTCGCTGCGGACATGGTCGGCGCGCGCGAGCTCGACGACTATGGCACGTGGGAAAGCTCCCCCACGTACGGCGCGGTCTGGTTTCCTACGACCGTCGCGGTTGGCTGGGCACCGTACCGCTTCGGCGCGTGGACGTGGGTCGCGCCGTGGGGCTGGACCTGGGTCGACGCGGCGCCGTGGGGCTACGCGCCCTCGCACTACGGTCGCTGGGTGTGGTTCGCGGGCCGCTGGGGATGGTGCCCCGGCACCCGAATCCCGCGCGCCGTGTGGGCGCCGGCACTGGTCGGCTGGTATGGCGGGCGGCACTGGGTCAATGCGGCGGGACCCATCTACGGCTGGGTACCGCTGGGGTGGGGCGAGCCGTTCATTCCTTCGTGGAGGCGCTGTTCCAGCCGCTGCTGGCAACACTACAACCAGCCCTTTGCCGTCGCGCTGACGGAACGGCCGAGCGCCTACGCGCCTGCGCGCTACGTCAACGCCGGCGCACCGGGTGCGCTCACGGCGGTGCCAATGGCGGTCCTGGGTGATGCGCGGCCCGTCGCAGCGTATCAGCTCAACGTATCCGCGCTGGGCAGTGGTCCCGCACCGATACTTGGCAGTGCGGCCGAAATTCCGCCGCTGGCGGTGCGCAACCACGCCCGCCCGGTGCGCGCTGCCCCGGTTCCTGCCGGGACGCAGTATCAGATGATGGGTCGAGGGACGGGCGTGCCGCCGGCCAGGATTGCGCTGCCGCCGCCTGGGCCGCCATCCGTTGGAGTGTCTGACCCTCAAGCGTCCCGCCGCGCGCCCTCGGCGGTCGTACCCACGCCAAATCAAGGCGGTACTGTGGTCAGCGCGCCGCCGCTGCGCGACGTGCGCATCGCTGCGCCGGCGCCGTCCGCCGCTTTGCCGTCCCAAGTCTACGCTGGCGTTCCCTCAGGCCGTGGCGCCTACACGGGCGTACCACCCACGCCGGGACCGAAGGCTCCGATGGCGCCCGACCACGGCGCTCCGGTACCCGCGCCCGCGGCGCTGCAGACGCGCACCGTGCCGCTCGCGGTCGTGCCGCAGTCCACCGCGCCGCAACTCGTTCCTGGCGGGCATCTGCACGAGGGCGAAACGCACCAGAGCGCGCCCGCGAGACCGACCGTCGTGCCGGCGCCGGCCAGCGCTGCCGCCGGCACGACACCCGCGGTCTCGGCGCCACAAAAATAGAATCCGCACCGGTGGCGTCCGGGTTTGGCAATTGCCGGTGACAGCGCGGCAATGCGGCGGAAATTTACTTGCCCAGCAACGCGACGCGGTTGCCGGCGACGATCCGGACGCGGTCGCCTTCGCGCAGATTGGGTTTCGAACCCTGAGAGATGGATTGCCGGCTGCCGTTGTCCAGACGCACCGTGAGCACGTAGTAGGAAGTCTTCTTGGCGTTCTTCTCGACCTCGTTGCCGGCGAGCGCGCCCACGCCCACGCCGGCAATGGTCGCCGCGGTGTTGCCCCGACCCGAGCCGAATTGGTGTCCGACCACGCCGCCCACGACTCCGCCTAGGACCGCGCCGCCGCCGCTGCCCTGTCCCTTTTGCTCGACGTAGCGAATCGATTCGAGCGTCCCGCAGGTCGTGCAGGGCTTGCTCGATGCGGCCGCGGCCGTCGACGGTGGCGTGGCTGACGGACTCTGCCCGAACGCGCCGCCGGCCCCGACAAAAGCCAGGCCGAAGATGGTGAGCGCAACGCAGGATCTCATGACTGCCATCTCGATGCGATGCTGTCTGGGCACCATGACAGGACCGTCAGCGGCTGTCGGCGCGCTGCCGCGCGTAGCTTCCCGGCGCGGCTTCGATGGCCTTGAGGCCAGTCCTGCCTTGGGTCTTGCCGACGGGCCGTGCGGCAACCAGCGGCCCGAGGTACGGCTTCATCCACTCGATCCAGTTTGTCCACCACGAGCCTTCGTGCTGGCGCGCACCTTGCAGCCACGCATCGGGCGCGGCCGGCAGCCGGTCGTTGGTCCAGTAGCCGTACTTCTTCGCAGCCGGGGGATTGATCATCCCCGCGATATGGCCCGATCCCGACAGCACGAATCGCGACTTGCCTCCCAGCAGGTGCGGGCCGGCGTAGGTCGCCTTCCAGGGCGCAATGTGGTCCTCGATCGCCGACACGAAATACGACGGCACGCCGACCTTGGACAGGTCGATGGGCACGCCGTCGAGCGTGATTCCGCCGGGCTTCCCGAGCCTGTTCTCCAGGTACATGTTGCGCAGGTAGAAGCTGTGCATCCTGGCCGGCATGCGCGTCGAGTCGCCGTTCCAGTGCAGAAGATCGAAGGGAAACGGATCGCGGCCCATCAGGTAGTTGTTGATCACGAACGACCAGATCAGGTCGTTGCTGCGCAGCATGTTGAAGGTGTCCGCCATTTCGGAACCCTCGAGATAGCCACGCTCGTTCATCTTGCGCTCGAGCGACGCGACCTGCTCCTCGTCGATGAAAACGCCCAGCTCGCCGGCGATCGCGAAGTCGACCAGCGAGGTCATGAAGCTGGCGCTGACGATGCGCTTGTCCTTCTTCGCCGCCATGTAGGCGAGCGTCGCCGTTAGAAGGGTTCCGCCGAGACAGTAGCCCAGCGCGTTGACTTCGCGCTCGCCGGTGGCTTTTTCGATCGCGTCGAGCGCCGCCAGCGGGCCTTCCAGCATGTAGTCCACGAAGTCCTTTTCGGCGAGCTTCGCGTCGGGATTGACCCATGAAATGACGAATACGGTGAGACCCTGATCGGCACACCAGCGCACCAGCGAATTCTTTTCGCGCAGGTCGAGGATGTAATACTTGTTGATCCACGGCGGCATGATCAGCAGCGGGCGCTTGTGGACCTTTTTCGTGGTTGGCTCGTATTGGATCAGCTGGATGAGATCGTTCTGGAACACCACCTTGCCCGGCGTGGTGGCGATGTTCACGCCCAGCTCGAAGGCCTTGGTGTCGGTCATCGAGATGCGCAGCTTGCCGTTGCCGCGCTCGATGTCGTCGAGCAGGTTGTTCATGCCGTTGACGAGGTTCTGACCCCCGGTGGCGACCGTTTCGCGGAACACTTCCGGATTGGTCAGCGCGAAGTTCGACGGTGCCAGCGCGTCGATGAACTGGCGGGTGAAGAAGTCGACTTTCTTCTGCGTGCTGGCATCGAGCCCTTCGACATCGGCGACCGACTTGTGCAGCCAGCGCGCAGTGATCAGGTAGGATTGCTTGACGTAGTCGAAGAGGAAATGCTCCTCCCAGTCCTCGTGGCGGAAGCGCTTGTCGCCCGCGGCGGGCAGCGCGACCGGCGTCGGCTCCTGGCCCAACAGCTTGAGCATCGACGTTTGCCACAGGGCCGAATAGTCGCGCAGCAGGTTCATTTGCGTTTCGGCCAGGCGATACGGATTGGCGAACATTTTGGCTGCGAGATCGAAGAACGCCTTGGAGACCCCAAGCTCGTCGCTGCCGACGGACGCGACTGACGCGGAATGCCTGGCCATGAAATCGCCCAGCAGCTTCGCGCTCTTGTCGGCGGCGCTGGCGTAGGACGCGGCCAGTGCAATCGGATCGTAGCCGGGTTTGTCGCCGGAGTTTTTGTCGGTGGTGGTCATCGGTTGCTTCTCGTCAGTGGGCACAGGGTCAATGGGTGCGGCCGAAGCCGACCGAACCGTCGGCTGCAATATTGCGCGCGAGGCGGCCCGCATGCCACAGGTAATTCAGGTGCGCGATGGTCTCGCCCATCGCGAAATAGCGCTGCTGCAGGTCGAGCTCGCGCCGGAACAGTACAGGAAGCAATTCAGCCGCCGACCGCGGCGCATCGACCGCGGCCTCGAGCTCGGCGAGCCGGGCGACGTGGTGCGCCTCCAGCTGCGCAACGCGCAGGGCGGCGCCCACGAACGGCAGTCCGTGCGAGGGCAGCACCAGCGTGTCCGGCGGCAGCGCCCGGAAGGCCTCGAGCGAGGCCAGGAATCGGCCCAGCGGATTGCCATCACGTTCGGCCGGTCCGACGCTGACATTGGTGCTTATCCTCGGCAGCAGCATGTCGCCGGAGATGCACACGCCGAGCTCCTGGCAATACAGGGCAATGTGCTCGGGCGAATGCCCGTAGCCGCCGATGGTCCGCCAGCGCTTGCCGTCGATGTCGACGCCATCTCCCGGAATGAGGCGGCGAAATCCGGCCGGCAACTCGGGAACGCCGCGCTGGTAATTGTTGCCGCGTGCGCGCATTGCGGCCAGGTGTTCATCGGCCATGCCGTGGTCACGGAACAGGTCGCAGATCGATTCGTTACCGTAGCACGCGTGGCCGCCGGCGACCATGTGCGCGGTCAGAAACTCGGCTTGCGCCATGAACAGTGTGCAGCCGAAGCGCTGCGCCAGCCACGCGGCGTTGCCCAGGTGGTCGGGATGATAGTGCGTGGCGACCACGCGGCTGAGCGGCCGACCGGCCAGCGTTCGGGTGCAGTGCGCGTCCCACAGCGAACGCGTGGCGGCATCGCCATAGCCGCAATCGATCTGCGTCCAGCCGGCGCCGTCGGCGAGCAGCCAGAGGTTGATGTGATCGAGCGCGAACGGCAACGGCATCCGCAACCAGTGCACGCCGCTAACCACCTCGATGGTCCGGGCGGGGGCGGGGGGTCCGGCATGGGGGAATCCGAGGATGGCGGGTAACGACGCGTTCATTGTCTTGCGCTCCGGGCGAAGCGCGCTGCACTGGCGTTGTGCGACGCAGCATCGTCGTGGAATCGTCCGGGCATGTCAAGTCGCCCGGCGAGCGTTCATGGTATCTTGGTTACACCGCGATCGGCGGCCATTTTCCTGCGTTCATGCCATCCCGGCCGGATACCTCCACCTACAGCATTTCCGAGCTCGCCCGGGAGTTTGCGCTGACGACGCGCGCGATCCGCTTCTACGAGGACGAGGGGCTGCTCGCCCCCCGCCGAACCGGGCGAAATCGCGTCTACGGCGAGCGCGAGCGGGTGCGCATCAAGCTGATCCTGCGCGGCAAACGCCTCGGCCTCGCCCTCTCCGAAATCCGCGAATTGCTCGACCTCTACGAGGCGACGCAAAGCGAGCGGCCCCAGCTGACCAAGTTCCTCGAGGTGCTCGCCAACCGCCGTGCGCTGCTCAATCAGCAGCAGGAGGACATCGGCATCGTGCTCGCCGAAATCGACGCGCTGGAGCGGCAGTGCCGCAAGCGCCTGCGCGAGGGCGCCGGCGCCGCGGCCGCGGCGAAGCGCAGCAAGGCGGACTAGATTGACGTTAACGTAAACGGAAGATAGACTTCTGGATACCCCCATCGCTACCGGGATGCCCGTGGCAATGCCCGACGCCGAAGTTCCCGCCTCTGCGCCGACCTTTGTCGCGCCCGACGCCGGCTACGCCGCGCGGGTGCGCGCCAGCTTCGCGCGCCAGGGCGCGATGCGCCTGATCGGAGCGCGCATCGCCGAGCTGGGCCCCGGCCATTGCGCGATCGAATTGCCGCACCGCGACGACCTGACGCAGCAGCACGGTTATGTACACGCCGGTATCGTCGGTGCAATCGTCGATTCGGCGGGCGGTTATGCCGGCTATACGCTGTTTCCGGCGGACTCCAGCGTGCTCACCGTCGAGTTCAAGCTCAATCTGCTCGCGCCGGCGGCGGGCGAGCGCCTGATCGCCGTTGGCGAGGTCGTCAAGCCCGGCAGGACGCTCGTGATCACGCGCGGCGAGGTCTACGCCGAGGCGGCGGGAGCGCGCGTACTGTGCGCAATCATGCAGCAGACGCTGATGGTCATGAGCGGCAAGCCGGACAATTTGCAGGACCGCGGCGCGCGAAAGTAACCTCGACATGCTCGATTTTCCGTCGCTGAATTTCCATCTGGGCGAAACCATCGACATGCTGCGCGCGTCGGTGCAGCAGTTCGCGAACGACGCGATCGCGCCGCGCGCCGCGGAGATCGACCAGAGCAATCGTTTTCCGCCCGACCTCTGGCGCAAGATGGGCGACCTGGGCCTGCTCGGCATGACCGTGAGCGAGGAGTACGGCGGCAGCGCGATGGGGTACCTCGCGCATGTGGTGGCGATGGAAGAGATCAGCCGCGCGTCGGCTTCGGTGGGGCTGTCGTACGGCGCCCATTCGAACCTGTGCGTGAACCAGATTTACCGAAACGGCAGTACCGCGCAGAAGCGCCGGTACCTGCCGAGGCTGGTTTCGGGAGAGCACGTCGGCGCGCTGGCGATGAGCGAAACCGGCGCCGGGTCCGATGTGGTGTCGATGCGCCTGCGCGCCGATCGCAAGGGCGACCGTTACGTGCTCAACGGCAGCAAGATGTGGATCACCAACGGCCCCGATGCTGACACGCTGGTCGTCTACGCCAAGACCGACGCGCAGGCGGGGCCGCGCGGCATCACCGCGTTCCTCGTCGCGAAGGGCATGCCGGGATTCTCGACCGCGCAGAAACTCGACAAGCTCGGCATGCGCGGATCCAACACCTGCGAGCTGGTGTTTGTCGATTGCGAGGTGCCGCAGGAAAATGTGCTGTCCGCGGAAGGGCGCGGGGTCAGCGTCCTGATGAGCGGGCTCGACTACGAGCGCGCCGTGCTGGCCGGCGGGCCCATCGGGATCATGGACGCGTGCCTGGACATCGTCCTGCCGTACCTGCACGAGCGCCGGCAGTTCGGCCAGTCGATCGGCGAATTCCAGCTCATGCAGGGCAAGGTCGCCGACATGTACACGACGCTGAACGCCTGCAAGGCCTACGTGTACGCGGTGGCGCAAGCCTGCGACCGGGGCGAGACCACGCGCAAAGACGCCGCCGGTGCGATACTCTATGCTGCGGAGAAAGCGACCTGGATGGCGGGCGAGGCGATCCAGGCGCTCGGCGGCAACGGCTACATCAACGAGTACGCCACCGGGCGTCTCTGGCGCGATGCGAAACTTTACGAGATCGGCGCCGGAACCTCCGAAATACGGCGCATGCTGATCGGGCGGGAATTGTTCAACGAGACCAAATAAACGGGGCGCGAGCATGGCACTCGAGATGCGTGAACGTTGTCAGCGGTGCGCGTGGCCGCTGCAGGCCGAGGACGCTGCCGCGTACATCTGCAGCTACGAAAGCACCTTCTGCGCGACTTGCGCCAACGCGCTCAATGGCGTGTGCCCCGACTGCAACGGCGAATTGGTGCGCCGGCCGCGGCGCGTGCGCAAGACCGAAAAAGGCGGCAAGGTCGCCGCGCCTTGATCCGGCGGCGACGCACGGCGGTCGGCGCCGCGCGATAAGGACGGCTCCAGCCAGGAAATATCGAGCATGCAAAACGATCCGATTGTCATTGCCGGCGCCGCCAGGACGCCGATCGGCGGCCTGCTGGGCGACTTTGCCTCGCTGTCGGCCTCGGACCTCGGCGCGGTGGCGATCAGGGCGGCGGTCGAGCGCTCCGGTATCCGGGCCGAAGATGTCGAGGAAGTGATCTTCGGCAATTGCCTGTTCGCCGGGCAGGGTCAGGCGCCGGCGCGCCAGGCCGCGCTCAAGGCCGGGCTGCCGCTATCGAGCAACTGCACGACGCTGTCGAAGATGTGCGGCTCGGCGATGAAGGCGACGATGCTCGCCCACGACGCGATCATTGCGGGCAGCGCCGACATCATGGTCGCGGGCGGCATGGAGAGCATGACCAACGCGCCGTACCTCCTGCCCAAGGCGCGCGGCGGCATGCGCATGGGCCACGGCACGGTCTACGACCACATGTTCCTCGACGGACTCGAGGACGCCTACGACAAGGGCACGCTGATGGGCGTCTATGCCGAGCAGTGCGCCGACAAGTTTGCCTTCACCCGTCAAGCGCAGGACGAATTCGCCTTGCGCTCGCTCGCGCGCGCGCTCGCCGCGACCGGCGATGGCTCGTTCGGATGGGAGATCGCGCCGGTGACCGTGCCCGGACGCAAAGGCGACGTCGTCATCGACAAGGACGAGCAACCCGGCAAGGCCAATGCCGAAAAGATCCCCGGGCTGAAGCCTGCATTCCGCAAGGACGGCACGGTGACGGCGGCGAATTCGAGTTCGATCTCCGATGGCGCCGCCGCGCTGGTGCTCATGCGCCGTTCGCTGGCCGAGCAAAAGGGCCTCGCGCCGCTGGCGGTCATTCTCGGTCACGCCACGCACGCGCAGGAGCCCGGCTGGTTCACGACCGCGCCGGTGGGCGCGATGCACAAGCTGTACGCCAAGCTCGGCTGGACGCCCGGGGACGTCGACCTGTACGAAATCAACGAGGCCTTCGCCGTGGTGACCATGGCGGCGATGCGCGAGCACGGCCTGCCCGCGGAAAAAGTGAACGTGCACGGCGGCGCGTGCGCGCTCGGCCACCCGATCGGCGCGTCGGGCGCGCGCATCATCGTCACCTTGCTCGGCGCGCTGCGCAAGTCCGGAGGCAGGCGCGGCATGGCCAGTCTGTGCATCGGCGGTGGCGAGGCGACCGCGCTGGCCATCGAAATCGTCTGAGCCGGCACGAGCAGAATCAATGATCCCGCTCGACAGTCTGGCACTGTTCGCGTTCGCGTCGCTGTTGCTGTCGCTGACCCCGGGGCCGAACCTGATGTACCTCATTTCGCGCACGCTCTGCCAGGGCCGCGGCGCTGGCCTGGTTTCGCTGGCGGGGACGACAACCGGATTCCTGTTCTATGCGGTGACCGCGGCGTTCGGGCTGACCGCCGTGTTTGTCGCGATCCCGATGCTCTACGACGGCGTGCGCTGGGCGGGAGCGGCGTATCTGCTGTGGATGGCGTGGGACGCGGTGCGTCCGCACGGCAGCGGCGGCCTGTTTGCCCGGCGCGACTTGCCGCCGGTGCGTCCGGCGGCGCTGTTCCGCACCGGCGTCGTCACCAGCGTGCTCAATCCCAAGGTCGCGCTGTTCTATCTCGCACTGTTTCCGCAGTTCGTCGATCCGGCACGGGGCAGCGTGCTCGCGCAGTCGCTGCTGCTCGCAGCGGTGCAGATCGTCATCAATGCTTGCGGCGACATGCTGTTCGTGCTCGCCGCGGCGCAGGCCGCGCGCTGGCTCGCGGATCGCCCGGGCTGGCTCGCAGTGCAGCGCTGGGTCCTCGGCGGCGTATTCGCGGGGATCGCGGTCAAGCTCGCGATCGACTCGCGGAAATGACCGCGGGACCCGGCCGCGGCGGAATTTGCGTGCAGCTGGCGCACGCGGGCTAACGCCGATGCTGCTCAACGGCGAACAGGAGCTCGTGCGCGACACCATGCGGGCATTCGCGCGGGATAAGCTCGCGCCCAACGCCGCTCGCTGGGACCGCGAATCGCACTTTCCGCGGGAAGAGCTGGCCGCACTGGGCGCACTGGGCGCGCTCGGCATGGTCGTCGCCGAGCGTTGGGGCGGTGCCGCGATGGACTACGTGTCGCTCGCGGTTGCGCTGGAGGAAATCGCCGCCGGCGACGGTGCGACGTCGACCATCGTCAGCGTGCAGAATTCGGTCGTCTGCGGACCGCTCGCCGCCTTCGGCAGCGATGCGCAGAAGGAGGCGTACCTGCGGCCGCTGGCGCGCGGCACGCTGCTGGGATGCTTCTGCCTGACCGAGCCTCACGTCGGGTCGGACGCTGCAGCAATAACGACGCGCGCCGAACGCCAGGGCGATGCTTACGTCCTCAATGGCGTGAAGCAGTTCATCACCACCGGCAGGCACGCCGACATCGCGATCGTGTTCGCGGTCACCGACAGGTCCGCCGGCAAGAAGGGCATGTCCGCGTTTATCGTCGACACAGCCACCCCCGGCTACATCGTGGCGCGCGTCGAGGACAAGCTCGGGCAACGCGCCTCGGATACCGCGCAGGTCGTGTTCGAGAACTGCAGGATACCTGCCGCCAACCTGCTTGGCCGCGAAGGCGAGGGCTACCGGATCGCGTTGGCCAACCTCGAAGCCGGGCGCATCGGCATCGCGGCGCAGGCGGTCGGCATGGCGCGTGCCGCGTTTCAGGCGGCGCTCTCCTACGCGCGCGAGCGCACCAGCTTCGGCAAGCCGATCATCGAGCACCAGGCGCTGAACTTCAGGCTCGCCGATATGGCCACCGAAATCGAGGTGGCGCGGCAGATGGTGTGGCACGCCGCGGCGCTGCGCGATGCCGGGTTACCGTGCCTCACCGAGGCGTCGATGGCCAAGCTGTACGCCTCCGAAATGGCCGAGCGCGTGTGCTCGGCCGCGCTCCAGGTGCACGGCGGCTACGGCTACGTCAGCGACTTTCCGGTCGAACGCATCTATCGCGACGTGCGCGTGTGCCAGATCTACGAAGGCACCAGCGATATCCAGCGCCTGGTCATCGGCCGGGCATTGGCCGCCTGAGCCATCACGGGAGAGAACACTCATGCCTGCCCCCATCGACTTCTATTTCGATTTTTCCTCGCCCTACGGCTTTCTGGCGTCGGAGAAGATCGAAGCGCTTGCGGCAGCCCACGGGCGCGAGGTCCGCTGGTGCCCCATGCTGCTCGGCGTCGTTTTCAAGCAGACCGGCGCGGTACCGCTGACGCAGGTTCCGCTCAAGGGTGACTACGCACGCCGCGACATGGTGCGCAGCGCCAAGTTCCACGGCATTGCCGGCTTCCGCTTTCCGACCAAGTTCCCGATACCGTCGCAGGCCGCGGCGCGCATCGTACTGTGGGCGCAGCAACGCGACGCGGCGCTGGGGGCAGCGATCGTGCATGCGCTCTATCGCGCGTATTTCGTCGCCGACGTCGACATCTCGGACCCGGACAACGCCGTCGCCGCCGCCGCGAAATGCGGAGTCGATCCCGCCGCCGCGCGCGCGGCGATCGACGATCCTGCGATCAAGGACGCGCTGAGGCGCAGCAACGAAGAGGCCATTGCGCAGGGCGTGTTCGGGTCGCCGTTCAGCATCGTGGATGGCGAACCGTTCTGGGGACTGGACCGGCTCGACCAGCTCGACCGCTGGCTCGCAACGGGGGGCTGGTAGAGTGGCCGAATACACGCTGTACTGCTTCGCGCAGTCCGGCAATTGCTACAAGGTGGCGCTGCTGCTCCGGCTCGCCCAAGCGGACTGGGCGCCGCGCTTCGTCGACTACTTCGGCGGCGAGACGCGCACTCCGCCGTATCGCGAAATCAACGTGATGGGCGAAGTACCGGTATTGGAGCACGAGGGCGCGCTGTTGTCGCAATCGGGGGTGATTCTCGACTATCTCGCCGAGCAGTTCGAGCACTTTGGCGCCGCCGATCCGGTGGAGCGCAGGGAAATCCTGCGCTGGCTGCTGTGGGACAACCACAAGCTGACCAGCTATACGGCGACGCTGCGGTTCATGCGGACGCTGGCGAAGAGCGCCGATCCCGCGGTGGTGGCGGAATTCGCGCGCCGCGCGGAAGGCGCGTGGAGCGTGCTCAACATGCATCTGGCCGGCCGCAAGTACGTCGTGAGCGACCATCTCACCATCGCCGACCTGTCGCTTTGCGGCTATCTTTACTGGCCCGAGGAAATCGGTGTCGACTGGAAGGCGTACCCGCACATCCGCGACTGGCTCGCGCGCATCCGGGACGAACCGCGCTGGGAGCATCCCTACAAGCTGCTGCCCGGGCATCCATTGCCGCAACGCGTCTAGAGTCCGCCATGCCCGTGATCGCCACCCGACTCGACCCGCGCGACGCCACTTTCGCGCTGAACCGCGACGCCATGGCCGCGCTGGTCGCCGATTTGCGCGCCAAGGTGGCGGTGATCGAGCAGGGCGGCGGCGATGCATCGCGCCAGCGCCACACGGGTCGCGGCAAACTGCTGCCGCGCGAGCGCGTGGCGGCGCTGCTCGACCCGGGTTCGCCCTTCCTCGAGTTCTCCCAGTTTGCCGCGTGGGGCATGTACGAAGACAACATCGCCGCGGCGGGGATCATCACCGGCATCGGCCGCGTTGCGGGGCGCGAGTGCGTGATCATCGGCAACGACGCGACCGTCAAGGGCGGGACCTACTACCCGATCACGGTCAAGAAGCACCTGCGCGCCCAGGACATCGCGCGCGAGAACAACCTGCCGTGCATCTACCTGGTCGACTCCGGTGGCGCGAACCTGCCGAACCAGACGGAGGTGTTTCCCGACCGCGATCATTTCGGCCGCATCTTCTACAACCAGGCGACGCTGTCGGCGGAAGGCATACCGCAGATCGCGGTGGTGATGGGATCGTGCACCGCGGGAGGCGCCTACGTGCCGGCGATGTCCGACGAGTCGATCATCGTCAAGGAGCAGGGGACGATCTTCCTGGCGGGGCCGCCGCTGGTGAAGGCGGCGACCGGTGAAATCGTCAGCGCCGAGGAGCTGGGCGGCGCCGACGTCCACACCCGCGTTTCGGGCGTGGCCGACCACTTCGCCACGGACGACCATCACGCGCTGGCGATCGCGCGCGGCATCGTGGGCCACCTCAACCGCGTCAAGTCCACCGCGCTCGATCTCGCCGCGCCGCGCGAGCCGCTCTATGCCGCGACCGAACTCTACGGCGTCATCAATGCCGACATCCGCAAGCCCTACGACGTGCGCGAAGTGATCGCGCGCATCGTCGACGGCAGCGAATTCGACGAGTTCAAGGCGCGCTACGGTGCGACGCTGGTGACCGGATTCGCGCGCCTGTGGGGCTACCCGGTCGGCATCGTCGCCAACAACGGCGTGCTGTACTCGGAATCGGCGCAGAAGGGTGCGCACTTCGTCGAATTGTGCTGCCAGCGGAGAATCCCGCTGGTGTTCCTGCAGAACATCACCGGCTTCATGGTCGGACAGAAATATGAAGCCGGCGGCATCGCCAAGGACGGCGCCAAGATGGTCACTGCGGTGTCGTGCGCGAAGGTGCCCAAGTTCACGGTGATCATCGGCGGCAGCTACGGCGCCGGCAACTACGGCATGTGCGGGCGCGCGTTCAACCCGCGCTTCCTGTGGATGTGGCCCAACGCGCGGATCTCCGTCATGGGAGGCGAGCAGGCGGCGACGGTGCTCGCCACGATCCGCCGCGACGCGATCGAAGCCAGGGGCGAGGCGTGGTCCGTCGCCGATGAAACGGCGTTCAAGACGCCGATACGCGAGCAGTACGAACGCGAGGGACACCCGTATTACGCCAGCGCAAGGCTGTGGGACGACGGCGTCATCGATCCTGCCGATACCCGCAAGGTGCTTGGGCTGGCGATCTCCGCGGCGCTGAACAAGCCGATCGAGCCGACGACCTTCGGCGTGTTCCGGATGTAGGCCGATGGCGACCAAAGCCCCTCGCGCCAGACCGCGCGCCACGCGGCGCAATCCGGCCCCGGTGCGCCACACGCGGCTCGAAGTCGCGATCCGCGACGCGGTCGCATTCGTCACGCTCAACCGCCCCGAAGTTCACAACGCTTTCGACGAAACGCTGATCGCCGAGTTCACCGCGGCACTGCGCTGTCTGGGTGCCGACGACGCGGTGCGCGCAGTGGTCGTCGCCGGTGCGGGCGCGAGCTTCTGCGCCGGCGCGGATCTCAACTGGATGCAGAGGATGGCCGCCTTCTCGCCCGCGCAGAACCTTGCCGACGCCAAGGCGCTGGCGATGATGCTGGCCACGCTCAACGAGCTTCCCAAGCCGACCATCGCGCGCGTGCACGGCGCGGCGTTCGGCGGCGGCGCCGGGCTGGTCGCGTGCTGCGACATCGCCATCGGCACGCCCGACGCGGTGTTCGCATTTTCGGAGGCGCGGCTTGGGCTCATTCCCGCGACGATCGGCCCGTACGTCGTCGAGGCCATCGGCGCGCGAGCGGCACGGCGACTGTTCCTGACCGCCGAACGTTTCACCGCCGCCGAGGCGTGCCGACTCGGCCTGCTGCACGACCTCGCCGTCGCCGACGCAATCGACGCGCGTGTCGGCGAGCTGGTCGGCGAGCTGCGCAAAGCCGGTCCGCGCGCGCAGGCCGAGTGCAAGGCGCTGCTGCGAGCGCTCGCGCATCGGCCGATCGACGCTGCCGTGATCGCCGATACCGCCAAGCGCATCGCCTCGGTGCGCGCGACCCCCGAAGGCAAGGAAGGCGTCGCCGCGTTTCTTGCCAGGCGCCACGCCGCGTGGATGGTGCGCAACGGATGACCTGGCGATGGACACCTTCGATACCTGGCAATTGATCGCGCTGGCCGCGGCACTCGGGTGGGCGAGCGGCATCAGGCTCTACGCGGTGCTGTTCATCGTCGGGGCGATCGGCTACGCCGGCTGGTTCGCATTGCCGCAGCACCTGCTCGTGCTGGCGCATCCGATGGTGCTCGCCGCGTCCGGATTCATGGTGGTGGCCGAGTTCTTTGCGGACAAGATTCCCGGCTTCGATTCGGTGTGGGACGTCGTGCACACGCTGCTGCGCATTCCCGCCGGCGCGGCGCTTGCCGCCGGCGTATTCGGCGACTCGCCCCCGGCGTGGACCCTGGCCGCAGCGATCCTCGGCGGCACGCTTGCCGCGGGAAGTCACTTCACCAAGGCGGGCACGCGCGTGGTGATCAACACCTCACCCGAACCCGTATCGAACTGGATCGCCTCCTTCGGCGAAGACATCCTCGCCGGCGGACTGGTCTACCTCGCGCTGGCGTACCCGCTGGTGGCGCTGGCGGTCGTCGTCGTTCTCGTCGCCGGATCGATCTGGCTGCTGCCGAAGCTGTGGCGCTTCGTCCGCGCGATCATCGAGCGCATCGGGCGCTGGGTAGTCGGCGCGAGCGGCGGTGCCGGTCAGGGTCCGCCGCCGGGGAACGGGCGCGATGTTTGACAAGATACTCATCGCCAATCGCGGCGAAATTGCCGTTCGCATTGCGCGCACCGCGCGGCGCATGGGCATCCGCACGGTGGCGGTCTATTCGGATGCCGACGCCGGCGCGATGCACGTCGCCGCGTGCGACGAGGCGCAGCGCCTCGGGCCGCCGCCACCGCGGGAGAGCTACCTCAACGGCGCCGCGGTCATCGCCGCAGCCAAGGCGACCGGAGCGCAGGCGATCCATCCGGGCTATGGCTTCCTCTCCGAAAACGCCGACTTCGCCGAGGCGGTTGCCGCCGCAGGTCTGGTGTTCATCGGTCCGCCGCCGGCCGCGATTCGCGCGATGGGGTCGAAGTCGGAATCCAAGACGCTGATGGGCCGCGCCGGCGTCGCGCTGGTGCCGGGTTATCACGGCCGCGACCAGGACGATGCGCTGCTGACGCGCGAGGCCGCGGCGATCGGTTTCCCGGTGCTGATCAAGGCGTCGGCGGGTGGCGGTGGCAAGGGAATGCGCAGCGTCGAACATGCCGCTGATTTCGCTGCAGCGCTCGCGTCGGCACGCCGCGAGGCAAGGTCGAGCTTCGGCGACGACACCGTACTGCTCGAGAAGTACCTGACCGAGCCGCGGCACATCGAAATGCAGGTCTTCGCCGACACGCACGGCGCCTGCGTGCACCTGTTCGAGCGCGACTGCTCGGTGCAGCGCAGGCATCAGAAGGTGCTCGAGGAAGCACCGGCGCCCGGGATGACTGCGCCACGCCGCGCGCAGATGGGGGCGGCGGCGATCGCGGCGGCACAAGCCATCGGCTACGTCGGCGCCGGCACCGTGGAGTTCATCGTCGGCCGCGACGGGACGTTCTACTTCATGGAGATGAACACGCGCTTGCAGGTCGAGCACCCGGTGACCGAAATGATCACCGGGCTCGACCTGGTCGAGTGGCAGCTGCGCGTCGCGTCCGGCGAGGCGCTGCCGCTCCAGCAGGATCAGCTGCGGATCGCCGGTCACGCGATCGAGGCGCGCATCTACGCCGAAGACCCGGAGCGCGGTTTCCTGCCTTCGATCGGGCGCATCGCGCACCTGCGCGCGCCGACGCCTTCGGCGCAGGTCCGCATCGACGCCGGCGTGCGCGCCGGCGACGACATCAGCCAGTACTACGACCCGATGCTCGCCAAGCTCGTCGTCTGGGGCGAGGACCGCGCGAGCGCGCTGCGCCGCCTCGGCAGCGCGCTTGGCGATTACCAGGTCGCGGGCGTGACGACCAATGTCGCATTCCTGCGCCGCGTCCTCGCGCACGAGGCCTTCGCTCAGGCGCGGCTGGATACCGGGCTGATCGAGCGCCATCACGCCGCGCTGTTTCCCGCGGTCGCGGCGCCCTCGGCCGAAATCCTCGCCGGCGCCGCGCTGGCGGAATGCGTGGCGCTGCGTTCGGCGGCCGGCGCCCGGGCGCGGAATTCGGCGGATCCGCATTCGCCGTGGCAGGCAATCGACACCTGGTGGCTCAACAGCGACCAGCATGCGCTGACGCTGGCCTACGCGGTCGACGACGCGACTTTCCCGGTGCGCATACGCACCCGCGGCGAAGCCTTCCAGGTCGCCGCCGGAGGACGCAGCATGTCCGCGACGGTCGCGGCGCAGGGCGATTCGCTGGCGCTCACGCTCGACGGTTCGCGCACGATCGTGACGGTCGTTCCGGTCGGCGACGAGCGTTATGTGTTCACCAGGGTCGCGATGCAGCGCCTGCGACTGGCCGACCCGCTGGCGCACGCCGGCGAGGACGCCGCGCACCGCGGGCATTTGACCGCGCCGATGTCGGGAACCGTCGTGGCGGTGCTGGTGAAGGTCGGCGACGCCGTCGCGCGCGGCGCGCCGCTGCTGATACTGGAGGCGATGAAAATGGAGCACACGATCACCGCGCCGACGGCGGGCACGGTGAACGCGGTGCACTGCCGCGAGCGCGAACAGGTGCGCGAAGGCGTCGAATTGGTAGGCGTCACCGCTGCCGTTCCAGGCACTTGAACCTGCTCTTCTACACGGCCGGCGGCGACGGCGCGCACTGGCAGGAAGCGTTTGCCCGCGAACTCCCTGACGCGAGCCTGCGTGCCTGGCCGCAGGTCGGAGCACCCGCGGACTACGCGCTGGTCTGGCAACCGCCGGGCGCATTGCTGGCTGAACTATCCGGCGTGCGCGCGATATTCAATCTGGGCGCGGGCGTCGATGCCATCGTCGGCCAGCCGGCGTGGCCTGCCGGCGTGCCGCTGATTCGTCTGGAGGACGCCGGGATGGCGGAACAGATGGCCGAATACGTAACCTATGCGGTACTGCGCCGCTATCGCGAGTTCGATGCCTACGAAGTGGCGCAGCGCGCCGCCGACTGGCGGCAGCGCCCCCGGTTGGACAAGCGCGCATTCACCGTCGGCATTCTCGGCTTGGGCGTGCTCGGCACCGCAGTCGCGAAGGCGTTGCGCTCGCTCGGTTTTCCGGTCGCGGCCTGGAGCCGCTCGCGCAAGGACGTTGCGGGCGTGCGGAGCTTCACGCACGACGAACTCGACCGCTTCCTGGCGCTTTGCAGCGTGCTCGTGTGCATGCTGCCGCTGACCGCGCAGACGCGCGCCCTGCTCGACCGCGCAAGGCTCGCGCAACTGCCCAGAGGCGCCTACCTGATCAATATCGCGCGCGGGGCGTTGCTCGTGGAACAGGACCTGCTCGCGGCGGTCGATTCCGGGCACCTCTCCGGCGCGATGCTCGACGTGTTCGACCACGAGCCCTTAGCGCCGACGCATGCTTTCTGGCATCATCGCCGCATCGCCGTCACGCCGCACGTCAGCGCGTCGACCCGCATCGAAGAATCCGTCCGCCAGGTCGCCGGCAAGATTCGCCGGCTGGAGGCCGGATTGCCGATAAGCGGCGTCGTCGACGCGGTTCGCGCCTACTGACGCGCCGGAATCCGGCGCACGCCAATGAAACTTCCGCAACGGGTACGCATCGTCGAGGTCGGTCCGCGCGACGGATTGCAAAACGAAAAGGCGATCGTGCCCACCGCGGTCAAGGTCGCGCTGATCGACGCTTTGAGCGACGCCGGCCTCAGCGCGATCGAGGCGACAGCCTTCGTGTCGCCAAAGTGGGTGCCGCAGATGGCGGACAACGCGCAGGTCATGGCGGCGATCCGGCGCAAGCCGGGCGTGCGCTATCCGGTATTGACTCCCAACCGCAAGGGTTTCGACGCCGCGCTGGCCGCGGGCTGCGATGAGGTCGCCGTATTCGTCGCCGCGTCGGAATCGTTTTCGATGCAGAACATCAATTGCTCGATCGCGGAGGGCCTGGAGCGCGCGCGACCCGTCGCGCAAGCCGCCAGGGCGCATGGCGTGCGCCTGCGCGGCTATGTTTCGTGCGTCCTGGGTTGCCCGTACGAAGGCGACATCGCGCCGGAGCGCGTGCGCGACGTGGCCGCGGCGCTCACGACGCTGGGCTGCTACGAAGTCTCGCTCGGCGACACCATCGGTACGGGCACCGTGGGCAAGACGCAGGCGCTGATCGCGACCGTCGCGGGCGCCGTGCCTGTCGCCCGGCTTGCCGGGCACTTTCACGATACCTACGGGCAGGCGGTCGCCAACATCTACGCGGCGATGGAAATGGGCGTCGCGACCTTCGACAGCTCGGTGGCGGGCCTCGGCGGCTGTCCCTACGCCAAGGGCGCGACGGGCAACGTCGCCACCGAGGACGTGCTGTATCTGTGCGACGGCCTCGGCATCGAGACCGGCGTCGACATGACGCGCCTGCGCATGGCCGGCAATGCGATTTCCGCCTTCCTCGGCCGCGAACCCGTCTCCCGCGTGGCGCGCGCACTCAACGCGAAGCAGCCCGTGCTCGCGGCATCGGCATGAGCCGCGCCCCGGACGACGGCGTCGTCGCCTCGCCCTGCATCAGCGTCTGCGTCATGGACCCGGCCAGCGGGTTGTGCGCGGGCTGCTACCGAACGCTCGACGAGATCGCCGGCTGGATCGACCTCCCGAGCGCCGGCAGGCGCGCCCTGATCGTCGAACTGGCGACGCGACGCCATCGTCACGGCGTCCTGCCCGTCGCAGTCGATGGCACCCATGGCCAGCGCTGACTGGTATTTCGATTTCGTGTCGCCGTTCGCGTACCTGCAGTGCGAGCAGTTGCCCGCGCTCGAGAGCCGATTGCGCATCCGCTACAAGCCGGTGCTGTTCGCGGGCTTGTTGAAGGAGCACGGACACAAGGGCCCGGCGGAAATTCCCGCCAAGCGACGATTCACCTATCGCTTCGTCGTCTGGCAGGCGCAGCAGCTCGCTATCCCGCTGAAGTTTCCGGCGGTCCACCCGTTCAATCCGCTGCCGCTGTTGCGCCTGGCGATCGCGGCTGACTGCGACCCGCAAGCGGTGCGCCGGATATTTCGCTTCGTCTGGCGCGACGGGCGCATCGGCGACCTGCCCATCGAATGGGCCGAGCTGATGAGCGAGCTTGCGCTGCCCGACTTGCAGTCGCGCATCGACACGCCCGAGGTCAAGGAAGCGCTGCGCCGGAACACCGACGAGGCGATCGCGCGCGGCGTGTTCGGCGTGCCGACGCTGGCCATCGGCGACGAACTCTTCTGGGGCGCGGATGCGACCGCCATGGCGGCCGACTACGTCGCCGCCGGCTGCCGCTACGACAACCCGGAAATGACGCGAGTGGCCAACCTTCCCGTCGGCGTCGAGCGCGAGCTCAAGGCCGGCAAGCGCTAGGCCAGGAGCGCGCTCGCGGTCCGTCCGCGCGCCAACGGCGGCAGCGCAGGATACGCCGCGTCGACCTTCGCTGCGGCGAGCGTCACCTCTTCCCGGGCGGTGGCAGCGTCTGCGCCCGCACCGCCGCGGACTGGTTGTGTCTGAACGCCGCGAGTTGCTTCGCCAGTCGGGCGTCGCCAAGGGCGAGCATCGCCACGGCGAACAGCGCCGCGTTGGCGGCGCCGGCTTCGCCGATGGCAAAGGTCGCCACGGGAATGCCTTTGGGCATCTGCACCGTCGACAGCAGCGAATCCTCGCCGCGCAGGTACTTCGACGGAATCGGCACGCCGAGCACCGGCAGCATGGTCTTGGCCGCGATGACTCCCGCCAGGTGGGCGGCTCCGCCGGCGCCGGCAATGATGCATGCCAGGCCGCGCCCGGCTGCGGCAGCGGCGTAGGCCATCGTCTCATCGGGCAGGCGGTGCGCCGACAGCACCCGGGCCTCGTAGGCGATGTCGAAGGCCGCGAGCTGGTCGGCCGCAGGCTGCATGATGTCCCAGTCGTTTTCGCTGCCCATCACGATGCCGACCAGCGGCGCCTTGCTGTCTCGAGCCATGACCGTTTTTCTCCCTGACTTGTTGCAATTTTAGCATCGTCGAATGAAGCTGCAGCCCGTCAGTTTGCATCGCGCGCAAGGCTGCAATGCGATAATGAGCAGATGCGTGCCCGTTGCTTCCATGGTCGCCTGGTGTTATGCGTGGTGCTGCAGAGCAGCTTCGGCGTCGCCATGCCCGCGCTGGCGCAGCCCAACGACGCCGATTTCGTCGCCGCGCGCGACGCCTTTCGCGCCGGCGACGCGGCGCGCCTGGAGCGCGTGGCGCCGCGGCTCAAGGGCCATCTGCTCGAGCAGTACATCGCCTACTGGCAGATTCGGCTCAAGCTCGACGACGCCGACCCGGAACGCGTGCGCGCGTTCCTGGCGCGCTACGAGGGCACGCCGCTGGCGGACAAGCTGCGCAGCGAGTGGCTGAAGTCGCTGGGCAAGCGCCAGCAGTGGACGTTGTTCGCGGCGGAGTATCCCCGGCGCGCGGGCGACGACACCGATCTCGATTGCTACGCCGTTCAGTGGAAGCGCGCGCGCGACGGCGACGCGGCGCTCGACGACGCGCGCCGTTACTGGGCCAGCGGCCAGGAGCAGCCCGAGTCGTGCCAGGCACTGTTCGCGGTCATGATCAAGTCGGGGCAATTGAGCGCTGCCGACCTGTGGCTGCGCTTTCGGCTCGCCCACGAGGCCGGCAATGCGCGGCTCGCGGCGCGCATTGCGGCCGAGTTGCCTTCGGCGGAGCGGCCGCCGCCGCGCGACCTCGAGCGCGCCGAGCGCAACGCGCTGCAAGTCCTGACCCGGGGCGAGTTCGCAGCGAATTCGGTCACCGGCCGCGAACTCGCGCTCTACGCACTCGATCATGGCGCCCGCGTCGATCCGGCGGCTGCGCACGAGGCATGGGCGAAATTGCGCGATCGTTTTCCCGAAGCGGACCGGCGCTACGGCAATCTGCTCGTTGCCTATCAGGCGGCCAGGCAGCTCAACCCGGCCGCCAACGCGTGGTACCGGGAGGTCGACGGTGCGCCGCAAACCGCCGAACAGCGCGCCTGGCGGGTGCGCGCCGCGCTTCGCGCCCGCGCGTGGGCCGATGTCGCCCGCGCCATCGAGGCGATGGGCGAGGAGCAGGCGCAGGAGCCGGCCTGGCGCTACTGGAAGGCGCGGGCGCTCGCCGAGGCCGGCCGGAGCGACGATGCGACGCGCCTGTACGCGGCCCTCGCGACCGATACGAATTTCTACGGCCTGCTCGCCGCCGAGGCGCTGGGAGCGGCGATCATGCCCATCAGCGAGCCGCTGGCGCCGGACCCTGCGCTGATCGCCGCATTCAGCGCGCGCGACGACGTCAAGCGCGTCGCCAGGCTGAGCGCGCTCGATCTGCGCCCCGACGCCATTCGCGAATGGTCGTACGTCGTGCGCGGACAGGGCGACGATGCGCTGCTGCTCGCCGCGGAAGTCGCGCGCCGCTACGGCTTGTACGACCGCTCGATCAATTCCGCCGATCGCACGCAGCGCCGGCACGATTTCGCGCTCCGCTATCAGACTCCGTACCGCGAGGAAATCACCGGTGCGTCGCGCGAAGCGAGCCTGGATCCGGCGTTGGTGTTTGGCCTGGCCCGGCAGGAGAGCCGGTTCATTGCGGATATTGCCTCATCCGCGGGCGCAATCGGGTTGATGCAGCTGATGCCGCCAACCGCGAAGTGGGTCGCGCGGCAGACCGGCCGCACCGATTTCACGCCGCGGCAGCTCGACAATCCGGCACTCAATGCGCAGCTCGGGACGTTTTATCTGCGCTACGTGCTGGATCGGCTCGACGGTCTGCCGGTGCTCGCGACCGCGGCCTACAATGCCGGCCCGGGACGCGCCCAGCTGTGGCGTGGCGCCGCGCCGCTCGAAGGCGCAATCTACGTCGAAACCATCCCGTTCAACGAAACGCGCGACTACGTCAAGAAGGTGCTGGCCAACGCCATGTTCTACCAGGCGCAGCTTGGACTGCCCTACGTCGCCCTCAAGGACCGGCTGGGCGTGGTGACGCCGGCCGGCACGGGCCGCAGTGTCGCGAGCCTTCCTGCCGCCGACGCGCCCGAGGACAGCCGATGAGCGATGCACCCGTCCTCGTCCTCGGTGGCAGCGGTTTCGTCGGTCGCCACCTGGTGAGCCAGCTGGTCGAGGCTGGGTACAAGGTCGTCGTCCCGACGCGCCGGCGAGAGCGCGCCAAGCACCTGATCCTGTTGCCAACGGTCGACGTCGTCGAGGCGGACATTCACGACGGCGAAGCCTTGACCCGCCTCACGCGGCGTGCCGGAACGGTGGTGAATCTGGTCGGCATACTGCACGCAGCGCGGCGCGGCGACTTCGACCACGCGCATGTCGAACTCGCGCGCAAAGTGGTTGCGGCGTGCCGCGCGACCGGGGCCGCGCGCCTGCTGCACATGAGCGCGCTTCACGCCGATCCGCGCGCGGCCAGCCGCTATCTCGCCAGCAAGGGCGAGGCGGAGAAGATCGTTGCCGACTCGCAGCTCGCCTGGACGATAGTGCAGCCCTCGGTGATCTTCGGACGCGAAGATCGCTTCCTGAACCTGTTCGCGCGACTCGAGCGCTGGCTCCCGGTCATGGCGCTGGCGTGCCCGGATGCGCGCTTCCAGCCGGTCGCGGCAAGCGATGTCGCGCGCGCCTTCGTGCGGGCGCTGCCCGACGACGCGACGCACGGCCAGCGCTATCCCCTGTGCGGGCCGAAGATCTACACGCTGCGCGAACTGGTCGCCTACGTCGGCGAGCTCACCGGCCACTCGCGGCCGATCGTTCCGCTGGGAGCGACGCTGTCGATGCTGCAGGCACGCCTGCTCGAATGCCTGCCCGGCCCGCTGATGAGTCGCGACAACGTACTGTCGATGCAGAAGGACAGCGTGTGCGGCTGCGACTTCCCGGCCATTTTCGGATTCGCGCCGACCGCGCTCGAAGCGCTCGCCCCCGAGTACCTCTCGCCTGCGGCGGTGCAGAGCCGCTTCGCCCAATTTCGCGCGCAGAGCGGCCGCTGATCGCGACGCGACTGCGCTTCGCGGCATGAAGATCTACCTGGTCGGCGGTGCGGTGCGCGACGAGCTGCTCGGCCGCGGCGTCGCCGACCGCGACTTTGTGGTCGTCGGCGCCACGCCCGAAGACATGCTCGCGCAGGGTTACCGGCCGGTCGGGCGCGATTTTCCCGTGTTTCTGCATCCGCAAACCAACGACGAATACGCGCTGGCGCGCACCGAGCGCAAGAGCGGGCGCGGCTACCACGGGTTCACCTTCCACGCCTCCCCGGATGTCACGCTCGAGGCCGACCTGGCGCGGCGCGACCTCACCATCAACGCCATGGCGCGCGACGGCGACGGCAGGCTCGTCGATCCCTTCGGCGGCGAAGCCGATCTGCGCGCCGGCGTGTTGCGGCATGTGAGCGCCGCCTTTGCCGAGGATCCGCTGCGCGTGCTGCGCGTCGCGCGCTTCGCCGCGCGCCTGGATTTCGCGGTCGCGCCGGAGACCGAGGCGCTGCTGCGCGCGCTGGTCGCTTCCGGTGAACTCGCGACGCTGAATGCCGAGCGCGTGTGGCAGGAAATCGCGCGCGGGCTGATGGAGCAGCGGCCGTCGCGATTCTTTGCGGTGTTGCGGCGATGCGGTGCACTGGCGCAGCTGCTTCCCGAAGTCGATGCGCTGTTCGGCGTGCCGCAGCCGGTCGCGCAGCATCCCGAAATCGATACCGGCGTGCACCTGCTGCAGGCGCTCGACTTCACGGCGGCGGCGGGCGATCCCCTGCCGGTGCGCTACGCGGTGCTGGCCCACGATCTGGGCAAGGCCGCCACGCCGCGCGGCAAGTGGCCGCGGCACGTCGCGCACGAGGCGCGCAGCGTCCGCCTCGCCGACCGGCTTGCGGCGCGCCTGCGCGTCCCGGTCGAGTGCCGGAACTCGGCGCGCCTCGCGGCACGCTATCACGACGTCGTGCAGCGCGCGCCCGAACTGCGGGCGGCGACGACGCTCGACCTGCTGCTGGCGGCCGATGCACTGCGCCGCCCGGAACGGCTCGACGGGCTGCTGCAGGCCTGCGCGGCGGATGCCCAGTCGCGCCCCGGTCGGGCCAATGCGCGCTTTGCACCGCGCGAGCGCCTCGCGGCGGCGCTCGCCGTCGCGCGCGCCGTCGATGCCGGCAGCATCGCGGCGCAGCATCCGGCGGCGCGCGACTTGCCCGGGCGCATTCGCGCCGCGCGCCTGCGCGCGCTGCGCGCCTGGATGCGCGCGGCGGATGCCGGCGCCCGGTGATGGCGGCGGACGAGGCTAGAAAAAGCAGGCGATCCCCGCCACCGCACCGTTGAGGCGCACGCCCGGCGCGGCCTGGTACTCGTTGATGTTGAACCCGTAGTTGGCGTTGGCCTGGTTGCCGATCTGCACGAAACCGGCGTAGACCAGGGTTCGCGGCGACAGGTTGTAGCTGTAGGAGATTTCCCACTGCGTCGCCGCCGAGTTGGGCCCCCTGGTAAGGCCGCCGATCTGGGTGCCGTCGACCGCGCTTCCCGTGCCGTTGGCGGCGCGCCCGAGAAAGGCGTAGAAGACGCCCTCGCCAACGGACAGCGCCGCGGACGCGGCAAAGAAATTGCGCTTCAAGGGCCCGGTCACCGTGTCGTAGCGCAGATACTCGTAAACGGCACCGAGGCGCAAACCGATACCCGGTGCCACCGTGCCGAAGTCATAGGCTCCGGCAAGCGACAGCGCGTCGTCCTTGCGGCCGGTGGTGCGGACGTCGTAGTTGTGCTCGTAGGCCAGGCCGAGGTCCAGCGGACCGTTGCTGTACAGCGCACCGAAGCTCGCGACGTAGGCGTGACGCAACTCCGACGCGTGGTCACCATTGTCGCCGGCGGCGCCGGCGGTGGTGTTGCCCGATGAATCGCGGGTCGAATATTGCAGCGCGCCGACCAGCCCCCCGGCATTGGGTGTTTCGTAGCGTATCGAGTTGCCCAGCCGCGCGTCGAAGCCGCCCAGTCCCTTGGACAGGGGCCCCTGCGCCCAGATTGCGGCGGTCGACAGGATCGACGTCGTCAGCGTCGGCGAATTGCCGAAGATGGGCAGGATGTCGTCGTAGGGGGTGAGAAACTTGCCCACCCTGACCAGGCCCCAATCGCCCTGAACGCCGACGAAGGTTTCGCGGCTGGCGATGCCCGAGTTCGGGCCGTTGCCGGTATCGGCCTGGATGTTGGACTCGATCTGGAAGATCGCGACGTTGCCGGCGCCGAGATACTCGTTGCCGCGGATGCCGAAGCGCGACGAATTGCTGGAGACGCGGTTGACCGTCGGGTTGGACCCGTCGCGCTGACGGCCGTTGACCAGCTCGACATCCAGGTTGAGGCCGCCGTAGAGCCGCAGGTTGGTGAACTGCGCGTGCGCCGGCTGGCACGCGCCAAGGCCGGCGAGCAGCAGCGCGCCAGCGGTTCGACGGGCCTTGGTCATGCCAGTGCAAGCCGGTCGACGCTCCCGCACCAGATCTCCGCCCTCGGGGAAAGGTTCAGCCTGCACGCAGTGTACCGCGGGAATTTCGCGCCAATGTCAAAGGCGATACGCCGTCACCGTCATCAACTTCGCGCTCGCGCGCATCAGCGCGCGCACCGGCCACGGCAGCTCGGCCGCGCCGGCGTCGCGCGCCGCCAGGCCGTGGCGAACCTCGTCGTCGCGCATCGCCGCGACGATGCCGCGACTCTTCGCATCGGCCGCGGGCAGGCGGTCGATGTGGCCGGTCAGGTGCTCCTCGACCTGGCGCTCGGTCTCGACGACAAAGCCGAGGCTGGTGCGATCGCCCGCCAGCCCCGCGCCAAGGCCGATCGCAAACGCGCCGGCGTACCAGAGCGGATTGATCAGGCTCGGGCGCGAGCCCAGTTCCGCCAAGCGCTGCGCCGTCCACGCCAGGTGATCTTCCTCCTCGCGCGACGCCCGTTCGAACTGGGCGCGCGCCACGGGTTCGCGCGCGATCAGCGCCTGCGCCGCGTAGAGCGCCTGCGCGCAGACCTCGCCGGTGTGGTTGACGCGCATCAATCCCGCGGCGTGGCTGCGCTCGGCGGCACCCAGCGCCGCCTCGGCGAGTCCCGCGGCAGGATTGGCGCGACTCGCCGCAGTCGCGCCCGAGAGCGTGCGCAAGGCCCGATCGAAACCGCTGATGAAGGCGTCCATGGTCATGGCGACATGATACGTCAGGCCAAAAAAAACGGGCGTCCAGTGGACGCCCGCATGATCACTTTACCGCTCGTTGGATTAGCAGAGCTTCGTTGGTGCGAATCCGCTTCGTTTAGAACGTGTGCAGGACACCGAACACGTAGCCTTGCGGCTTGCCGCTGCAGAAGTCGGTTCCCGTCGCCGCCGTACCGTTCTGGCTGCCCACGGCGATCGCATACGAGTTGATGTTGAAGGTATACGCCGCCTTGCACTGGTTCGCCAGCGATACCCAACCGGTATACAACGACGTGCGCGGCGACAGCGCGTAGGTATAGGTGACTTCCCACTGCTTGGTGCCGGTGTCCGGGCCGCGGACCAGCATGCCGACCGCGGTGCCATCCGGTGCGCTGCCCCTGCCGTTGCTCGCCCCGCCATAGAAGCCGTAGAACTTGCCGCCCCAGGCCGGAACGGTCGCCGAGACGCCCCAGAAATTGCGGTTCAGGCTACACGTTCCCTGATTCGGCGCACCCAGCACGCAACCCGAGTTCGCCCCGAGTGCCAGCGGCGCCTGCACGTTATAGCGCGTCTGCTCGTAGACGAGGCCCATCTGCAGGCCGAAGCCCTGGAACAGCGTGCCGAAGTTGTACGAAGCCGCGATCGACCAGTCGGTGTCGCGCAGGTTGGGATTCGCGCCGCCACCGACGACGAGTTGGGTGTAGTTGTTGCGGACCTTCTGGTTGACTTCGAAGGCGGCGCCGACCTGCAGCGGGCCGTTGCTGTAAATGACGTTGCCGCCGATGACATAGGCGTGGTTGACGTTCGAGGAGTGATCGCCGTTGTCGCCGCCGTTGAACGTCTGCGTCGTGTTGCCCGAGTCGTCGCGCGTCGAGTACTGCACCGCCGCGGTGAAGCCCAGCCAGTTCGGCGAATCGTAACGGATGTTGTTGCCGGTGCGCGCGTCGAAGCCACCGGTGGACTTGCTCGAGTTGCCGAACGCCCAGACATTCGCCGTCGACAGGATCGACGTGGTGAAGGTCGGCGCGTTACCGAAGATCGGATGCAGGTCGTCGTTCGGCATCAGGAACTTGCCCAGGGTGACGCGGCCCCACGCGCCTTGCAGGCCGACGAAGGTTTCACGGCTCGCCAGGCCCGAGCTCGACGCGTTGCCGGTGTCGCCGTTGACGTTCGACTCGATCTGGAATACCGCGTTCAGGCCGCCGCCGAGGCTTTCCGTGCCGCGCATGCCGAAGCGCGACGAGTTGCTGCTCACGCGGTTGACGACCGGGTCGGTTATCGACGTTTGCGACGGCGCATTCGGGCGGCTGTCGCAGTTCAGGGGTATGGAGTTGGCGCCGTTGGCGCCGTTCGAAAGGGCGCCGACGCTACACGTGTTGCCCTTGACGAACTCCAGGTCGAGATTCAGGCGTCCGTACAGCGTGACGTTCGCGGTTTGGGCTTGCACGGCGAACGGCAGGGCAAATGCGCCGCCGACGGCAAGGGCCACGAGCTTTTTATTCATGGTCTCTCCTCTAACACAATAAAATGGGCAAGGAATCGAACGCCTGCCACCGGAACCTTCTCAGGACTGGCGAGAAGTTGATTTGATTGTGCCAAAGCGGCGAATCCATTGGCAAGCTAAACCGCCCGACCGGAAAATGCTCTGTGCACGCTGTTGCTTAATTGCAACAAGGAAAGGCATTTCGGACCAACCTGCTCAAGCTCTCAAAGGGCTATAATTCATTCGCGCTCGGCGCTGCGCCACGGTCGGCCGGCGCGGGCGAAAATTGGCTGCAAACAACGGCTTGGCGGCACCGCTCAGGGTAGTTTTGTATGCCAAGTTGGCACTTTTGCGCATGATCGCCCTCGGCACCGCCGGGATTGCGATTTTTCTCGCGTCGGTGCTGCTCGCCTGCCTGCTTCGCTGGGGCCGTTTGCCGGCGGACGCCCCCAACAAGCGCTCGCTGCACCGGACGCCGGTACCGCGCGGCGCCGGCATCGCCATCTGGGCCGCGGCGCTGGCAGCCACGGCGTGGTTGCCGCAAGCGCAGCCCTGGGTCGCGCCGCTGTTGCTCGTCATCGGCGTGTCGCTTTGGGACGATTTTCGCAGTGTGCCGGCCGCGCTTCGGCTGGCGGTGCAGACCGTCGCGGCGCTGCTGTGGGTCGGGGGGACGCTGCCCTGGCCGCTGCTGGTGCCAGTCGTGCTGGCGATCGTGTGGATGGCCAACCTCTACAATTTCATGGACGGCAGCGACGGGCTGGCCGGCGCCATGACGCTCATCGGCTTCGGCGCGTATGCCCTCGCAGCGTGGACGCCAGCTACGGCCGAAGCCCAGGTCATGCTCGCGGTGGCGGCGGCGGCGCTGCCCTTTCTTGCCCTGAATTGGCCGCCGGCGCGCATTTTCCTGGGCGATGCGGGCGCCGTGCCCTTGGGCTTCCTGGCCGGCGTTTTCGCCATCGCAGGTTGGCAGTCGGGCTGGTGGCCGCTGTGGTTCCCGGCACTGGTGTTCCTGCCGTTCATCGCCGACGCTACGGCGACGCTGGTGCGCCGATCGCTCGCCGGGAAGCGCATCTTCGAAGCCCATCGCGATCACCAGTATCAGCGGCTGGTGCAACTCGGCTTCGGTCATGACGGGACGTTGCTGTTGTATGCGGCCCTGATGCTCGGGACTGCCGCCTCGGCGCTCGCCGCGCTGGCGCGTGCCCCCGCTGCGGGGATGCCCCTGTTGCTGTTCTGGAGCGCCGTACTTCTCCTGCTGTACTCGCGGATCGGGTATCATTGGCGCAATGCACATATGGATCCCCAATGCGAGTAAGCGCTAACTGGCGAGCTTGGCTCGCCTTCCTTCACGACGTTGCAGTCGCGGCCCTCGCATGGATCGGGTTGTACTGGCTGCGCTTCAACCTCGATTTGCACGGGCCGCAGCTGTCGGATATGTGGCATACACTCGCCTGGGTGCTGCCCTTGCAGGCGGCGATATTCCTGGCCCTCGGGCTCTATCGCGGTATGTGGCGCTTCGCGAGCCTGCCCGACCTGCAACGCATTGTCATGGCGGCGGTCCTGGGGGCGGTGGCGGTCCCGCTGGTCCTGGTGATGCTGCGGCTGACCGCGCTCGTCCCGCGCAGCGTGCTCGTGCTGTATGCGCCCGTGGTCATTTTTCTGATGGCGGGCAGCCGCTTCACCTATCGCGTCTGGAAAGAGCACCGCCTCTACAGCCCGCTCGCCGCGCTTGGCGAGCCGGTGCTCATTCTCGGCGCGGGCGAGGCCGGCGCGCGCCTGACCAAAGAACTCGCGCAAAGCCGGCAGTGGCGCATCGTCGGCCTGCTCGACGACAACCCGGCGATCCAGGGGCGGCTGCTGCGCAACGTCAACGTGCTCGGTCCGATTGCCGAGCTCCCCCGGTGGACCCGCCGCTTCGGCGTGCGCACCGTCATCATTGCGCTGCCCTCCGCAGCGCACGGCGTGCGCCGCCGGGTCGCCGAGCTGTGCGCGCAGGCCGGCGTCGAGGCGCTTACCGTGCCCTCGTACGAGGACTTGATCAGCGGACGCTCGCAACTGAGCACGATCCGCCACGTCGAGCTCGACGACCTGCTCGGCCGCGATCCGGTTGTGCTCGACAGCGCGGGACTGAGCGAGTGGCTGGGTGGCCGGGTGGCGATGGTCACCGGCGCCGGCGGATCGATCGGCGCCGAACTCTGCCTGCAGATTGCCCGCTTCGCGCCCGAGCGCCTCGTGCTGTTCGACATTTCCGAGTACGCGCTCTACCAGGTGCAGCAGGCGCTGCGCGACGCGTATCCGCACCTCGCGATCTCGACCATCGTCGGCGACGTCAAGCACGCTTCGCACGTCGAGCAGGTGCTGGGCAGCGAGCGCCCGTCGATCGTGTTCCACGCCGCGGCGTACAAGCACGTGCCGCTGATGGAGGAAACCAACGCCTGGCAGGCGGTGCGCAACAACGCTTTCGGGACCTGGGCGCTGGCGCGCGCCGCGGTCGCCGCGCGGGTCGAAAAGTTCGTGCTGGTATCCACCGACAAGGCGGTCAACCCGACCAACGTCATGGGCGCGTCCAAGCGCCTGGCCGAAATGTTCTGCCAGAGCCTGCAGAACGGCACGACGCAGTTCGTCATCGTGCGCTTCGGCAACGTGTTCGGCAGCACCGGCAGCGTCATCCCGCGCTTTCGCGAGCAGATTGCGCGCGGCGGACCGGTCACCGTGACGCATCCGGAAATCACCCGCTATTTCATGTCGCTGTCGGAGGCGACGCAGCTGCTGCTTCAGGCGGGCCTCATGGGACGCGGCGGCGAGGTCCTCGTCCTCGACATGGGCGAGCCGGTGCGCATCGTCGACCTTGCGCGCGACATGATCCGCCTCTCGGGCGCCGACCCGGACAAGATCCGCATCGTGTTCACGGGACTGCGTCCAGGCGAGAAGCTCTACGAGGAGCCGCTGGCACTGGAAGAGGCGACCTTGCCCACGCACCATCCGAAGCTGCGCATCGTCAAGGCGCGCTCGGCCGATACCGCCGCGGTGCGCGAGCTCGTCTCGTGGCTGCAGCGCGACCGCGGCGTTGCCGACGCCGACGTCCGCGCGTGGCTGAAGGGCTGCATTCCCGAGTACACGCCGCAGGTTTCAGTCCCGCCGCGCACCGGCTCGGTCACGGTGCTGGCGCAGCGACGCCGCTAGAGGGCGGCCCGCGTTCGAGCCGCGTGCCGAACCCGACCAGCAGCGCGAGCAGCGCCCAGAACTCCTTGGCGTTGCTGCGGAACAGGAAGTCGTCGGTGAGGTTCTTGGCGACGAATCCGGCGATGAGCGCCAGGCCGACAATGCCGATCACCGCCAGCGCATCGTCACCCCGACGCACGTAGCGCACGAAGCGCCCGCACAGCGCGGCGAGCAGGGCGACGAACAACGCCAGGCCGATCACGCCGGTCTGCACGACCTGCGCGGCGAACACGTTGTGCGCGTGCCACAGCGGGGGGTCGCCGGCGACGCCTTTGAGCTGTTCGGCGACAATGCCGCGCCCAAAGCCGTAGCCCGCCCACGGTCGCTGGCGCACGAGTTCTCCGACGCGCTCCCAAAGCGGCAAGCGTGGATCGCCGACGAGCGATTGGGCGACCGGTGTTTGCGGCGGGAAATCGGACTGCGCGCGTTCGTGGATGACGTCGACAAAGACGGCGCCAAGCACGAGCAGCAATGCGCACAACGGCGCCAGCCAACGCAACGGCGCACGCGTAAGCGCCGCTTGCCAACGCCATGCGGCGCACCCGGACGCAGTCGCGAAGGTGGCGGCAAGCGCGATCCAGACCATGCGGTTGTCGGTCAACCTGGCGCTGACCAGCAACAGCGCCAACAGCGCGAGCCCGGCGGCGACGGTTGCGACACTGCGCGTGCCGAAGCCGATCGGTGGCGGAGCGAGTACGGTCAGGAGCAGCGGCGCGACCAGCACCACATGCATGGCGTACGGCCCCACGCCCGAGTGCCAGCGCGAAGGCTCCCAGCCGCCAGGCGAAACGGCGGCCCCCAGAGCCAGCGTCGCGTAGCAAGCGAACGCAGCCAAGGCGACGACTTGCAGCGTGCGCCACGCGTGCGCCGTGCGCGGCGCGACGTAAAACGCGACAATGGTCAGCAGACTCCAGCCGACCTCGCGCTTGAGCTGGGTCGCGGAATAGTCGGGATGGATCGACCAGGCGAGCGATGCGACCGACCACCCGAACCACGCCATCAGCGTCCACACCAATGTCTTGCCTGGGGTTGGCACCCGTGGCCAGCGTCCGCTCCAACCCCCGACCACGATCAGCGTCGCCAGGCCCAGGGTGATGCCGAACGCGACCGACCTGGCGAACGTCCACGCATTCGATGGCAACAGCGCCAGATACACCGCTGCCGACCACAACTGCCACTTGACGATGTCTTGCTGATTGAACATGGAAGGCGAAGCCACGAAGTGGCGCGATTGTACTGCCCGTTGCGCCACGGAGCTGGCCTTTAGGCGGTGCCGAGGGCAAGCTCGGCCCGCGTGGTGAGGTCGCGCGCGACGCCGTCGAGGCGCTCGGCGAACCGCGCGAAGGAAAAGCCGGCGAGATGCGCCGGCACTGACGCGAAATCCGGCTTGAGGGTGCCCGCCAGTATGCCCTCGAGGACGCGCTCGAAGTCCGCCCCCGCGTCGTGTCGCGGATCGACATACAAGTATCCGGTCACGCCGTTGTGCATGGTCTCGGAGAATGGCGGCGCAGCGACGGCAATGACCGGCGTGCCGGCAGCGCACGATTCGAGGACATTCAGGCCGAGGGCTTCGCGCTCGGGCAGTCCCGTAAGCAGGTAGTCGATCGCGCGATAGGCGGAGGCGGCGTTGCGTTGGTGGCCCCAGAAGCGTACTCGCGATGCGATCGGCGCCAGCGCACTGCGTGTCGCGACCAGCGATTTGTAACCGACCGCCGAGCCGAAGATCTCGAGGTTGACGTCCGGGTACCGCGCCAGGATTGGCGCGAGGATGGCGAAGAGCACCGGGAATTGCTTGACCGACGCGAGTCGCGAGACGACGCCGAGCGTCAGCCCCGGCCGACGCGTAAACCGCCGCGGGCCGGCGAGCGTGGCGCGCAGCCAGTACCAGCCGGCGACGACACGATCGCGCGGCTTGTGGGCATCGACGTCGAACAGCCGTCCCGCGACCGGCGCGCCGGCAGACGGTCCCCGCTGGAGATCGGCGACTCCGTAGAGCGGCGTCGGATGCACGCGGTGCAGGCCGTAGCGCTGGAGCGTCGCGGCGACATGGGCGGAGACGGCCAGCAGCAGGTCGGCGCGATCGTAGTACGCAGGTCGCGTCCCGTCGTAGACGGCCTGGTGGGCGACGCCGACGAGGAAGTGCCGGTCGAGCGCGGCAAGTGTCGCGACCGGCAGCGGAGCGTGGACGACGGCAATGTCGCCGGGAGCGAGCAGCGCAGCGGGCGTGTCGACGAGCACCCGCGGCACACCACCGAAATCGAGGTCGTCCCAGAACGGCGCGGCGCCGTTCACCACGAGGCGCGTCGACCAGCCGCGCGTGGCCAGCGCTCGACTGAAGAATGCGGTGTAGACCTCGGCGCCGCCCAGCGTCGGCGACAGGTTGAACTGGACGATCGTGGGACGCCGCATCGCCGCGTCAGGCCGCCGCGACGCCGAGCTCGCCGATGGCCGCCATGACCGCGTCGATGGCGATGGCGTCCATGCAGCGCGGATGCGGGCACTGCGCGGTCGAGCGCGCGCAGCGGCGCACCCAGTCGAGCTCGCGCTTGAAGAGCAGGCGCTGATCGCGGCAGGGAAACGGCTCGACGGTCACCGCGCGGTAGGGCGCGTTGCGCCAGAATTCTCCGCCGCCGCTGATGGTCGCGGAGCCGGGTCCGAACAAGGCGACGGTGGGCGCGCAGACGACGCGGCCGAGGTGCGCGACGCCGGTGTCAGGTGCGACCAGCAGCGAAGCGCGGGCGATGAGCTGCCAGAGTTGCGGCAGGCGCAGCGCGCCGCCGTAGCTGCGGTGGCGCGACTCGGGATCGCAGGCGCGTACGGTCGCTTCCTCGCCGCGTCCCGCCGACCACACCGGCTCCAGACCGCGCTCGGCGAGCGCTGCGGCAAGCGCACCCCAGCGCGCGGGTTGCCACTGCTTCAGCGGCGTGCTCGCGCCGACGTGCAGCACGGCGTAAGCGCGCGTCGGTGCATCGAAACCTTGGGCGGGTGGATCCGGCCAGTCGGCGCGCGCGTACGGTGCCGGCGCGGGACCGTCGACGAGCAGCGCCGTGATGTCGGTCCACGCCGCCGGCGTTGCCGGGTAGCGGCGCAATTCGTCGACCGGCCAGCTCTTGCGCGCGGGGCGATCGCCGGCGAAGGCGGTGATCCAGCGGCTGCCCAGCGCCAGCGCCAGCCAACTGAAGCGATTGTCGCCGGGAACGAACGCCAGGTCGAAGCCGGGCTCGCGCCAGAGCGCCGATGCGGCGGGCGCGCGCGGATTCCAGCCCAGCGCCGTGACGCCGTAAGGCCGGCCCGCGTACAGCGGCGCGATGGGCTCGGGCAGCGCCATCACGATCTCGGCGCCGGGATGGCGCTCGCGCAACTTCGCCAGCAGCGGCGTGAGCATCAGCGTGTCGCCGAGCAGCAGGTGATGCACGACGAGGATTCGCCGCGGATGGTCCGGCGCACGACGGCGCCGCGGCGCGGCGCCGCGGCGGCCGAGCGCACGGGTCACAACTCGCGCGCGTCCGGCGAGTCGGTGCGGGCCGGCGGCGCTGGCGCTCATCGCGGCCGCGCGGCGATCGCGCGCTTGTACACGGCCTCCATGCGGTCGAGCATGGCGGCAAGGCTGAAGCGGGCGGCGACGTGCGCGCGTGCCGCTGCCGCCAGCCGCAGGCCCAGGTCGGCATCGGCAAGCAGCCGATCGATGGCGGCGCCCAGGGCGACCGCGTTCTCCTTCGCCACGACCAATGCGGTGTGGTCGCCGATCGCGACTTCGCCGATCGCACCGGCATCGGTGGTCACGCACGGCACCCCGACGAACATCGCCTGCACCAGCGCCTGCGGCACGCCCTCGTTCGCGTACGACGGCAACGCGAAAACGTCGAAGGCAGCCAGCCACGGTGCGACGTCGTGCTGATTGCCGGCCAGATGCACGCGCGTGCCGAGGCCCTGTTCGGCGATCTGCCGCTGCAGCGCTTCGCGCTGCGGCCCTTCGCCGACGACGATCAGGTGCGCGTCGGCGCGTGCGAGCAGCGCCATGGCGTCGACCAGGTAGCGATGGCCTTTCCAGCTGCGCAAGGTCGCACAGATGCCGATCAGCGGCGCGGTTTCGGGCAGTTTCAGCACGCGACGCGCAGCGAGCTTGTCCTGCGGCGCAAAGCGTCCCGGGTCGATGCCGGTGGGAACCGACCACACGCGGTCGGCAGCGATGCCCAGGTCGCGGATGAGCGCGCTGCGAATGGCTTCGCCGGTCGTGACCGTCGCCACCGTCGCCTGCGTGTACAGCCATCGCGTCAGGCGATCGCGCGCCACCGGTGCCGCGATGTGCCGCGTGCGCAGCAGCGCCGGCGGCGCCGCGAGCGTGCGGCAGGCGAGCGCCGCGAGCCAGCTGTCGGTGGAACTGTGCGAATTGACTGCGTCGAAGCGCTGCGCCGCAAGCAAGCGACGCAGCGCAAGCAGCCCGGCGGGGCGCTTGCGGCCGATCGGCAATGCCGTCGCCGGCACGCGAAAGCGCTGCGCCTCGGCGTAGATGCGCGACGCGCGCGGACAGGCGAGCGCGACTTCGTGGCCGCGCCCGATCATTCCGGCGGCCTCGGTCAGGATGCGTATTTCCTGGCCTCCCCATCCCATCGACGCCTCGGTGTGGAGGATGCGCAACGGCGTCAGGCGACAACCGTCGCGAACTGGATCCGATGCAGCTTGGCGTACATGCCGTCGCGCGCGAGCAACTCGGCGTGCGTGCCCTGCTCGACGATGCGGCCGGCGTCGAGCACGACAATGCGGTCGACGCGCTCGATGGTCGACAGGCGGTGCGCGATGACGATGGTCGTGCGTCCCTGCATCAGCGTGTCCATCGCGGCCTGGACGTGGCGTTCGGATTCCGAGTCGAGCGCCGAGGTCGCCTCGTCGAGGATCAGCAGGCGGGCGTTCTTGAGGATCGCCCTGGCGATCGCCAGGCGCTGGCGCTGCCCTCCGGACAGGCGCACGCCGTTCTCGCCGACGATGGTGTCGAAGCCGTCGGGCAGCTCCAGGATGAAATCGTGCGCGTGCGCCGCCTTCGCCGCCGCCTCGATCGCGGCGCGCGGCGCCTTCGCCATCGCGCCGTAGGCGATGTTCGCGGCAACGGTGTCGTCGAACAGGATGATTTCCTGGCTCACCAGCGCGATGTGGCTGCGCAGATTGGCCAGCGTCAGCGAATCGATGTCGTGGCCGTCGAGCAGGATGCGGCCGCCGGTCGGCTCGTAGAAACGCGGGATCAGGTTGACCAGTGAAGTCTTGCCGCTGCCCGAAGGTCCGACCAGCGCGACCGCTTCGCCCGGCGCGACCATCATGGTGACTCCGGCCAGCGCGTCGCGCTCGGCAGCGGCGTAGCGCGCCGACACGCTGTCGAAGACGAGTTCGCCGCGCACGTTCGTCAGCGCCAGCGTGCCGCGGTCCTCTTCCGGCTTTTCGTCGAGCAGCGCGAATATGCTTTCCGCTGCCGCGAGGCCGCGCTGGATGTTGGAGTTGACGCCCGACAGCGCACGCAGCCGGTCGAGCAGCGTCAGCAAGGCGACCACATAGGCGGTGAACGGCCCGGGATCGAAGCCCCCCGTCTCGCTCTGCTTGAGCATGAGATAGAGGATCAGTCCGACCGCGCAGGCACCGAAGAACTGCAGCAATGGCGAGCTCGCCGCGTTGGCCGAGGACTGCTTGCTCATCGACTGGCGCAGGCGGTTGGCCACGCTGACCGCGCGCTCGCGCTCGTACTGCTGGCCGCCGAAGATCTTGACCACGCGCTGGCCGCCGACGATTTCCTCGAGCACCTGGGTGATCGACCCGGTGCGCTGCTGGACGTCGCGCGCGACCCGGCGCAGCCGCCGGCTGAAATAGCGGATCGTCGAGGCGACCACCGGAAAGGCGATGATCGACACCAGCGTGAGCTTCCAGTTGAGCCAGAACAGGAAACCCAGGCTGCCGGCGATGGTCAGCGTGCTGCGCACCGCCGTGGTGATGGCCGACGACGTCGCGGCGGCGAGCTGGTAGGCGTCGAAGGTGAATTTGGAAATCAGCCGTCCCGACGACTGCGAGTCGTAGAACGGCGTCGGCAGCGTGAGGAGCCGGTCGATCATCTCGCGGCGCAGGTCGAAGACGACCCGGTGTCCGGTCCACGCCATGCCGTATTCGGACATGAACGATCCGAGTCCGCGCAGCAGGAAGACCGCGACCACCGCGAGCGGCAACTCGAGCGTCGTCGCCGGGTCGGGATGCTGCAGCTTCTGCACAATCGGCATGACCATGTACGCCATGATCACGTCGCCGGCCGCGACGATGACCATGCCGAAGACGGCCAGTCCGAACGCCCACCAGTAGGGGCGGACGTAGGAAAGCAGGCGCCGGTAGAGGAGCAGGCTGGGCGACACGGGAGCGCGGCTGGAGTTGGCGCGGGCAGGCGCCAGGGGGTCGACGGAGTGGCGCCGATTATAGCGCAGCGGCCTTGGTCACCGGTTTGGCCGCGTATGCCGCGGCGAGCAGGTCGCGATAGAGCAGCGCCAGCTGCAGCGTCATCGCCGAGGGCGTCAGCGGCAGCACGGCTTCGCGTGCCCGCGCGCCCTGCGCGGCGCGCGTCTGCGCGTCGGTCAAGGTCAGCATGTGGCGCGCGAGCGCGTCGACGTCGCGCGCGGGGCAGACGAAGCCGGCATCGTGTTCGCTGACCAGCTCGGCGGCGCCGCAGCGGGTGCTCGTAATCACCGGCAGACCGCAGGCCATCGCCTCCAGCGCGGCGTTTGGACACGGGTCGTAGAACGTGGGCAGCACGAAGGCGTCGGCGGCGCCGTAGAAAGGCTTGGCGTCGTCCTGCGGCCCGACGAGCGACACGCGTTCGCGCACGCCCAGCCGGCTTGCCAGTCGCTTGTAGTGGCCCAGCGACTTGTCACGGCCGACGACGATCAGGTGAACGTTGCCGGTCAGGCGCGCCAGCGCCTGGATCGCGCGCGCGGCGCCCTTGCGGGCGTAGCCGGAGCCGACGAGCAGGAACACCGTGACGTCGTCGCCGATGCCGAGCGCGGCGCGCAGCGCGGAGCGATGCTTGCGCAGTTGCGGCGAGAACAGCTCGCTGTCGACGGCGTTGTAGATCACCGGCAGCCGCTCCTCGGGCAGGGCGAAGCGCTCGTGGAGATCGGCGCGCACCATTTTCGAATTGCAGATCACCGCGCGCAGGACCGGGCTGGCGAACAGCCGCCGCTCCACGCCGAGCACGTAGCGGTGGTAAGGGCTCGATTCGGTGAGCCAGCGGCGCAGCGGGGTGGCGTTGCGAAGGCGCTCGTCGAGAAACGTGCGGTGCACGCCGTCGCCCGCGCGGTAGACGTCGCAGCACAGCAGCCGTTCGTGCGACTGCACCAGGTCAGGCGGCTTGGCGGCGATCGCCCGGCAGACGGCGCGCGCGAAACTCCAGTCGCGCCACAGCCTGCCGATGTGGAACGGGTCGCAGATCACCGGCTCGATCAACTGCAGGCGCGTCTGCGGCCATTGCCGCGTGTACAGCGAAATCGCGATGCCGCGCTCGAGCAGCGCTTCGAGCGCGCCTTCGACGAAGCGCTCGGCGCCACCGTAGGGCGTGTACCGCTGGCGCACGATGGCGAGCCTCACCGCGAACCCCGCGGCGCGGTGTTCGCCAGCAGCTCGACCAGCGCGGCGTGGACGCGATCGACCGGCAGGCTCGACAGGCACTCGGACACCTTGCCGCCGCCGCAGCCGTCGATGCCGCAAGGCCGGCACGGGTGCTCGGTCGACGCGACGACGCGATGCGCGACTCCCCACGGGCCCCATTCGATCTCGCCGCTCGGCCCGAACAGCGCCACTACCGGCGTGCCCATCGCCGCGGCGATGTGCATCGGCGCCGAATCGACGCCGACGAAGGCGCGCGCGTCACCGGTCAGCGCGGCGAGCTCGCGCAGCCCGAGCGTGCCGGTCAGGTCGACGACCTGGGCGCGGGTCGCGGCGCGGCTCGCGGCGAGGATCGCATCGACCAGCGCGCGCTCGCGCGGGTCGGGCGCGCCGGTGACCGCGACGCGCATGCCGTCGCCCGCCAGGCGGTCGAGCAGCGCGGCGTAGCGCGCCGCCGGCCAGCACTTGAACAGCCAGCGCGATCCCGGATGCAGTTGCACGAATGCCTGCGCGGCAAGGCCGTGTTGCGCGAGCAAGGTGCCTACGCGCGCCGCCGATGCCGCGTCGGGGCGAAGCACCAGCTGTTTTTCGCGCGGATCGGGCTGCAAGCCGATGCGCCGCAGGGCATCGAGGTTGCATTCGACGGTGTGGCGAGCGCTCGTGCGCGGCAGCCGGTAGTAATGCGTGAAGCTCGTGCGCCAGAGGCGATGCGCGCCGTCGAGGTGGCGGGCGACGGCGTAGCGCGGCCGCAGCGCTCGGGTGAGCCAGGCCCCCCGCCGATGCTCGGTCAGGTGCACGAGCAGGTCGTAGTGCCGCGAGCGCAGCGTCGCCAGGAGTCTGTGCTCGGCAGCGCCCTGGGCGAGCAGGCCCTGGCGCTTCCAGGTGCGGTCGATGGTATGGATCCGGTCAATGGCCGGGTGGCCTTCGAGCATCGGCGCGGTGTCGAGGTAGAGCAGCGCGTCGATCTCCGCACCCGGAAGCGCCCGCTTGAGCACCGTGAATACCGGTGAACTGAGCAGCACGTCGCCGTGGTGGCGGAGCTTGATGACCAGCGCGCGGCGGACCACGGACGCGTCGACGGGGTCCGGAAGCGAACTCAACATCCGTCGACGATAGCAAAATGCGTTGTCTGATACAAACCGTACCCGCTGGCGCCAGTCAGGGCTTACTTGTCGATAAAGTGGCGTGCCTACTGCGTGCTGGTGCGATCGGGTACAATTCGCGCAAACCGTCGGACCGATTCCCGCCCATGCCCACCGAGGCCGCATCCTCCTCCCTGAAAGCGCAGATCCTCGCCGAGGCGCTGCCGTACATCCAGCGTTTCCACGACAAGGCGATTGTCATCAAATATGGTGGCAACGCCATGACCGAGGCGCCCCTGAAAGCCGGGTTCGCCCGCGACGTGGTGATGCTCAAGCTGGTGGGCATGAATCCGGTCATCGTTCACGGCGGCGGCCCGCAGATCGGGGGCCTGCTCAAGACCATGGGCATTCCCAGCGAATTCCGGCAGGGCATGCGCGTCACCGACGACAAGGTCATGAATGTGGTGGAAATGGTGCTGGGCGAGCTGAACCAGGAAATCGTCGGCCTGATCAACCAGTACGGCGGCCGCGCGGTCGGGCTCACCGGCCAGGACGGTGCGTTCATCCACGCGCGGCGAATGCTGCTCAAGAGCGAAACCGTCGAGGGCGAGATGGTCGACATCGGCCTCGTCGGCGACATCGAGAGGATCGACCCGGAACTCATCAACCTGCTCGACTCGCGCGACTTCATCCCGGTCATCGCGCCGATCGGGGTCGGACCGGACGGCGAGGCGTACAACATCAACGCCGACCTTGTCGCAGGCAAGCTCGCCGAGACGCTCAACGCCGAGAAGCTGGTGCTGATGACCAATACCACCGGCGTGCTCGACAAGAACGGCACGCTGTTGACCGGGCTCACCGCCAGCGAAATCGAGGCGCTCTTCGCCGATGGCACGATTCACGGCGGCATGCTCCCGAAAATCGGCTCCGCGCTCGACGCGGTCAAGAACGGCGTCAAGAGCTCGCATATCATCGACGGCCGGGTCGAGCACGCTTTGCTGCTGGAGGTGCTGACCAACGAAGGCGTCGGCACCATGATCAAGGCCGATTAGGTGTCCGGCGTCCGGCGCGCGCCGGCGCTGTCATGATGCACGCTCTAGGCGCGACGCCGGACGCCTGACCGATTCAGAGGGGGAACGCGATGGCGATCAAACCCGGCGAGCGGCGCCTGCAGATCCTGCAGACCCTCGCGTCGATGCTGGAGACTCCGCGCGGCGAAAAGATCACGACCGCCGCGCTGGCCGCGCGCCTCGACGTCTCCGAGGCGGCGCTGTACCGCCACTTCGCCAGCAAGGCGCAGATGTTCGAGGGGCTCATCGAGTTCATCGAGACGACGCTGTTTTCGCTGCTCAACCGGATCTCGTCGGAAACCACCGACGGCGCCGCGCAGGCGGCGCAAATGGTCGCGGTGCTGCTCGGCTTCGCGGAAAAGAATCCCGGCATGACGCGGGTGCTCATCGGCGACGCGCTGGTCAACGAGGACGAGCGCCTGCAGGCGCGCATGAATCAGCTCTACGACCGGATCGAGGCATCGCTGCGCCAGTCGCTCAAGATCGCGCACGCGGGCGGCACCTGGCCGGGCGACGCCGGCGCGGATGCCAATTTGCTGCTCGCCTTTGTCGTCGGGCGCTGGATGCTCTTTGCCAAGAGCGGTTTCAAGCGCTTCCCGCAGGAAGGCTGGGAGGCGCAGCGCAAGTATCTGTTCGCGTGATCGTCGCTCGCGTCACGTCGTTCGGCGTCGCGACCGGCGCGGTGCAGCGCCGTGGCCAGCGCTGACACGCTGCTCAAGGACGCCCGCCGGGCGCTCGGCGCGGGCCGGGTCGCGGCGGCCGATGCCTTCGTCGGGCAGGCGCTGCAGAAGAAACTCGATGCACGGCACGGCGAGACGCTGTTCGATCTGGGCAACGAGTTCGCCGCGCGCCGGCAGCCGGCGACCGCGATCCGCATCTTCGAGCGCGCGCTGCAGCTGTTCCCGGGGCACCCGGCGCTGCTGGTCAACCTGGGCGTGCAGTTCGACGGCATCGGCGCGGCGACGCGGGCCGAGCGATGCTTTCGCGAAGCACTGGATCGTCGACCCGACGAGGCCGCAGCGCTTGCCAATCTCGCGCACCATCTGTTCACGCGCGAGCGCTTTGGCGAAGCGCTGGCGTACTACGAGCGGCTGGTTGCGGTCGCGCCCGAGGCGCCGGCGGACGTGTGGAACAACCGTGGTGTGTGCCAGATGAACCTGCGCAACGCCGGCGCCGAGCGGAGTTTCCGGACCGCGCTGGACCGGGCGCCGGAGTCGCCGCAGGTTCTCGCCAATCTGGGTTTCCTGCTTTGCGAGCAGCGCCGTTACGACGAAGCCCTGCCGCTCCTGCAGCGGGCTCACGCGCTGGATCCGTCGCGGCTGCAGGTTGCCGCGCAGGTGCTCGACCTGCAGATGCGGTTTGCCGACTGGTCGACATTCGGGCGCGATCGCAGCGCAGTCGTGGCCGGGGTCGCGGCGCTCGCGGCGACACCCGGGCAGACCGTGCCGCCGTTCGCCTTCCTGGCCATTTGCGACGATCCGGCGCTGCAACTCGCCGCGGCGAAGAGTTTTGCCTGGCCACCCGCGGCAGGTGGCAACCCCGCACGCCCCCATGTTGCCCACACGCAGGCACCGCTGCGCGTGGGCTTTGCCGCAACCGAATTCGGCGATCATCCGGTGTCGCGGCTGGTCGTCGAGCTGCTCGAGCGCATCGACCCTCGACGCTTCGAAATCTTTGCCTACGAACTCGGCCGGTGCGCGGAGGACGGCCTGCGATCGCGAATCCGCAATGCGGTGACCCGCTTCGCGGAACTTGGCGGGGAAAGCTCGAGCGACGCGGTCGCGCGCATCCGCGGCGATGGTGTCGCGATGCTCATCGACCTGGCCGGGCACACCCAGCACGCCCGGCCGGAGATATTCGCGGCAAGGCCCGCGCCCGTGCAGATCAATTTCCTCGGCCATGCGGGTACGCTCGGGGCGCCGTACTACGATTATGTCGTGACCGATCCGTACGTCTCGGCGCCAGCCGAGCAGGTGCACTTTGCCGAAACGCTGGCCTACGTCGGCGAGTGCTATTTTCCGGGGGACAGCAAGCGCGGCATCGAGGTCGCGCCGCGCGCGCGCGCGGATTACTCGTTGCCGGCGGACGCCTTCGTGCTCTGCGCGCAGGCCGCGCCGTACAAGCTCAATCCGGACCTGTTCGACATCTGGATGCGGCTCCTCGCCCGGGTGGGCGACAGCGTGCTGTGGCTGCGTCCGATGCACGCGATCGCGGCGGCGAACCTGCGTCGCGAGGCACAGCGGCGCGCCGTCGCGCCCGGCCGCCTGGTGTTCGCGCCGCAGGAATCCGCGCCGCGCTACCTGGCGCGCTTCCGCCTCGCCGACCTCTTTCTGGACACCTATCCCTTCGGCTCGCACACCACCGTCAACGATGCGCTCTTCGCCGGGCTGCCGGTGCTGACGCTGTCCGGGCGCAGCATGGCCGCGCGCGCGTCGGCATCGCAGCTGCGCGCCGCCGGATTGGCGGAGCTCGTCGCGACCTCGCCGGAGCAATACGCAGCGATCGCGCTGTCACTCGCGGACGAGCGCGCGCGGCTGGCGCAGCTCACGACGAGATTGCGCGAAAGCCACGCTCGCGCGCTGTTCGACATGCAGCGCTACGCGCGCGAATTCGAGGCGATGCTGCTGCGTATCTGGCGCGAGCGCGCCGCGGCCGGGTGATTCGAACGCGCTGCCGGCGAGCGCGCTGCGTCGCCAGCACCGTCGACGGCGCCCGAGCGCGGTCATGCCGCCAGCGATGCGTCGATCCGACATACCGGACACGCCGGATCGCGAAGCACGCGCACGTCGCGCCATTCCATCGCCAGCGCATCGAACAGCAGCAACCGCCCGGCGAGCGGCCGGCCGATGCCGGCGAGCAGCTTGAGTGCCTCGGCGGCCTGCGCCGCGCCGACGATTCCCACCAGCGGCGCAAACACGCCCATCGTCGCGCAGCGCGTTTCCTCGAACTCCTCGCCTTCGCCGAACAGGCAGTGATAGCACGGGCTCGCCGTGTCGCGCGCGTCGAATACCGCGAGCTGGCCGTCGAAGCGGATCGCGGCGCCGGAGACCAGCGGCTTTTTCGCGGCGACACACGCGCGATTGATCGCATGCCTCGTCGCGAAGTTGTCGGAGCAATCGAGGACGACATCGGCCGCCGCGGCGAGCGGCGTGAGCTCGCTCTCACCCACGCGCTGCGCCAGCTGCACGACGCGCACTGCGGGATTGATCGCGGCGATGCGCGCGCCGGCCGCGGCGACCTTGTGGCGGCCTACCGCGGCGGTGTCGAACAGGATCTGCCGCTGCAGATTGGTCAGGTCGACACGGTCGGCGTCGACCAGCGTCAGCGTGCCGACTCCCGCAGCGGCGAGGAATTGCGCCGCGGGATTGCCGAGTCCGCCGACGCCGACGATGAGCGCGTGCGCGCGGGCAAAGCGTTCCTGGGCGTCGACACCCAGCTCCGGCAGCAGGATGTGCCGGCTGTAGCGCAGCAGCAGTGCGTCATCCATGTGCGCGGTGTTCAGACAAGAACGCCCGGGCGGGCCGGGCGTTGTGGTGCGCGCCTGATCGACGGCGTCCTACTGCGGCTTGGCCTGCGCCGCGACGGCTTTCGACGAGGCGATGACCGGCAGGCCCTTGAGCTGGTTCATGGCCTGCTTGAGCTGGAAATCGTCGGCGGTGCCGAACTCGACCCGCGTCGGCGCATCCACCGCGGCTTTGGCCTTCTCCGCATCGGCCGCGGCCTTCTGCTTCGCGGCGACGTCGACCTCGGCGGCGGCGATCTGCTTGCCGTCCACGAGGTGGTGGTCGAGGTTGGCTTCGCGCATGCGGTTGACCGACTCGCGGCCGTCGTCGACCATGACGTCGGGCTCGATACCCTTGGCCTGGATCGAGCGCCCGCTCGGCGTGTAGTAGCGCGCCGTCGTCAGCTTCAAGCCGGTGTTCGGCCCCAGCGGGAGAATGGTCTGCACCGACCCCTTGCCGAAGGTCTGCGCGCCCATGACGATCGCGCGCTTGTGGTCCTGCAGCGCGCCGGCGACGATCTCGGAGGCCGAAGCCGTGCCGCCGTCGACCAGAACGACGATCGGGACGCGCTTGATTCCGGCGGGCAGGTCCTTCAGGTAGTCGTCGCCGCGCCCGCGCATGTAGTCGCTCTTGCTTGCCGACAGGCGCATGCGCGCGTCCGCGGTGCGACCGTCGGTGTACACCACCAGCGCGTCCTGCGGCAGGAACGCCGCGGCGACGCCGACCGAGACGTTGAGCAGCCCGCCGGGATCGCTGCGCAGGTCGAGCACCAGGCCCGACAGTTCGCCTTGCTTGTACAGGTCGCGCAACGCCTTGGCCATGTCTTCGCCGGTGCGTTCCTGGAACTGCACGATGCGCAGGTACCCGTAACCCGGCTCGATGACCTTGGCACGAACGCTGCGGAAGTTGATGATTTCCCGCGTCAGCGTGAACGTCAAGGGCACGTCGACGTCCTTGCGCGCGATGGTCAGCACGATTTGCGTGCCCGGCTTGCCGCGCATTTTTTCGACCGCCTTGGACAGTGGCAGCCCGCGCGTGACGGTGTCGTCGATCTTGACGATCAGGTCGCCCGACTTGATGCCCGCGCGAAACGCCGGCGTATCCTCGATGGGCGAGACCACCTTGATGATGCCGTCTTCGACGCCGACTTCGATGCCCAGGCCGCCGAACTTGCCCTGCGTCGAGATCTGCAGTTCCTTGTAGGCATCGGCGTCGAGGAAGTCGGAATGCGGGTCCAGCCCGTGGACCATGCCGTTGATCGCTTCCTTGATGAGCTTGTCGTCGGCGACGGGCTCGACATAGTCGCTCTTGATGCGGCCGAACACCGCCGAGAACAGCTGCAGGTCCTCGTAGGGAATCGGCAGCTTCGCCTCGCGGTCGGCCATCGCCGAGAAATTGAGGCTGAGCAACAGCCCGAGCACCGCGCCCAGGCCGATCAGCCCTGCCTTTTTCCAGCCCTCACCCATGTCTGCCTCGCATTTTCCGGGGCGCCACCCCACCGACAGGCCCCAGCGCTTCGCCGGAACAGTCCTAGCTAGAGAGTATACGCCCATCGGGAAGGGCGCCGTGGGCGCCAAGCCAATGCTCGGTCACGCGGCGCCAGCAGCCCGACCGGCGGTTGGCTGGCAAGGGGGGCCGACTGGACAACGCCCCCGACTTGCCATTACGTGGTGGACCGCGCCAACCCGGCGCGAGTTCCCGCAACCGTACATCGCGGTGTCGCGATCGCGGGTCGCGGGGACCGCCGAGCGGCTTGCGCTATCATTTCGGTTTTCCGCGCGATCGGCAACTCGAGGCGACATGTACCCGCAACCCATCCCTTTCCTACTCAACAACTGGCCGCTGGTGCTGGTCATGGTCATTTCCGGCGGGATGTTGCTGTGGCCCCTGATCCAGCGGCAGCTGTCGCCCTCTCGCGCGATCGGCGCGCCTGCGGCGACGCAGTTGATCAACCGCCAGAACGCGCTGATGCTCGATCTGCGCGACTCGGCGCAATACTCCGACGGCCGCGTGCCCAACGCGGTCAACATTCCGCTGGCGGAACTCGGCAGCCGCGGCCAGGATCTCGCCAAATACAAGGGCCGCCCGGTGATCGCCTACTGCGAACGCGGCAATCAGAGCCGGGGCGCAGCGGCGGTGCTGGCCACGCTGGGCTTCACCGATGTGTTCACGCTGGACGGCGGCCTGCGCGCCTGGTCGGCGGCGGGCATGCCCATCGAGAAGGGCTGAGGCGGCGTGTCGGCAGACGTGATGATGTACTCGACCGCCGTGTGCCCGTATTGCGTCCGCGCCGAGCAGCTGTTGCGCGCCAGGGGCGTCGCCGACATCGCCAAGGTTCGCGTCGACCTCGAGCCCGCGCGGCGCGCCGAGATGATGGAAAAGACCGGCAGGCGCACCGTGCCGCAGATATACATAGGCGGCACTCACGTCGGTGGCTACGACGATCTCGTCGTCCTCGAGCGCGCCGGCAAGCTCGTGCCCATGCTCGCCGGCGAGACGCTGTGACTGCGCGCCGGCCGGCCGCGCGCGTACGCTATAATTCGCAGTTCTTCCGAACCACCGGGACCCGTGCATCATGGCTGACCAGCAACCGGACAACGCGCCGACGCTCTCGATCCAGAAAATCTACGTCAAGGACCTGTCGCTGGAGAATCCCGGTTCCCCGCAATCGTTCCTGCTGACCGAAGCGCCGCAGGTCGAGGTCGGATTGCGCACCCGCGGCGAGCAGGTCGAGGAGAACGTCTTCGAATGCGTGCTGACCATCACCGTCACCGCCAGGACCGGCGACCGGACATTGTTCCTCGTCGAGGCCTCGCAGGCGGGGCTGTTCCGCATCATGGGTGTGCCGATCGCCGACATCCAGCCGATCATGGGCATTCACTGCCCGAACGTGCTCTTCCCGTACGTCCGCGAGACCATCGCCGACGCGATCACGCGCGCCGGCTTCCCTCCGGTGCATCTGGATCCGATCAACTTCGAAGTGCTCTACCAGCAGCAGCTCGCCAATCTGGCGCAGCAGCCGGCCGCGTCGCCGGTGCCCAGCTAGAGGCCGACATGGTCATGCCGCGCCTGACGTCTGCGCGCACGGGGCGCGTCGGTGTGTGGGCGTGCGGCCTGACGCTCGCCGCGCTCGGCGGCGGCGCGCCCGCGGCCGAATTCCGCGCGACGACCGACGTTGCCGTCCTGTACGACGCGCCGTCGGCCAAGGCGCGGCCGCTGTTTGTCCTCGCCAAAGACACTCCGCTGGAGTTGATCGTCTCGGTCGAGGGCTGGATGAAGATCCGCGATGTCGGTGGCACGGTTGCGTGGATCGAAACGAAGTCCGTCGGCGACAAGCGCATGCTGGTGGTTCGCGTCCCGGTCGCCGACGTCCTCGCCAATCCGGTCGACTCCGCGCCGCTGGTGTTCAAGGCCGAGCAGAACGTGCTGATCGAACTCGTCGACCCGGCGCACGCGACCAGCACGCCGGGTTGGGCCAAGGTGCGCCATCGCGACGGCCAGGTCGGCTACGTGCGCATCGCGCAGGTCTGGGGCCTGTAGCGTTTCCCGATTGGCGTGAATGCGGCCCTCGCGCCACTGAACGGCGCCCGCCGATGACCGATACGGTCGCGATCCTGGGCGCGGGCGCCTGGGGCACTGCGCTGGCAGTGCACCTCGCGCGGGCGACGCGGCCACCGGCGATCGCTCTCTGGGCGCGCGACGCACGGCAGGCGCGAGCGCTGCGCGAGCAGCGCGAAAATGCACGCTATCTTCCGGGCGTCGTCCTGCCCGCGGCGATCGCCATTGCCGACGCTGCGACGGCGGCGGTCGCGAAGGCGGCGCTGATCATCGTCGCCACGCCGATCGCCGCCGTGCCCGAAGTTGTCCTGGCATTGCGCGGCGGCTCACGCGCGCCGCTGGTCTGGCTGGGCAAGGGCTTCATCGCCGCCGCCGCCGGCCCCGGCGGAGTCGCGCTGGCGCACCAGGTGATCGCGCCGCTGTGGCCGTCGCCGGTGGGCGTCGTCTCGGGGCCGAGTTTCGCGGTGGAGGTTGCCGCCGGACTGCCCACCGCCGTCAGCGTCGCGGCGACCGATGCAGGCGTCGCGGACAGCGTGGCGCAGCGTTTGCGCGGCGATGCCTTGCGCGCGTACGTGAGCGACGACCTGACCGGCGTCGAAGTCGGCGGCGCGGTGAAGAATGTGCTCGCCATTGCCGCCGGGGCAAGCGACGGTCTGGGCTTTGGCCACAACGCGCGCGCCGCGCTGATCACGCGCGGCCTCGCGGAAACCGGTCGCCTCTCGGCCGCGCTGGGCGGCAAGCGCGCGACGCTGATGGGGCTCGCCGGCCTCGGCGATCTGGTGCTCACCTGTACCGGCGATCTCTCGCGCAATCGCCGCGTCGGGCTCGGCCTCGCGCGCGGGGAGCCGCTGGCCGAGGTGCTGGCCAGGCTTGGCCAAGTCGCCGAAGGCGTCGAGGCCTCGCGCGCCGCGCACGCGCTGGCCGGCGCGCTCGGCATCGACATGCCCATCGTCGCGGCGGTGTATCGCGTCCTCTACGAAGGTTTGCCGCCGCAACGCGCCGTGGCGACGCTGCTCGCGCGCGAACCCGCCCGCGAATTCGATTGACCGGCGGGGCCGTTCGCTAGAGCGAGCCGTCAAAAGCGGCCTGCCGCCACGCCTCGTAGACCGTCACCGCGACCGCGTTCGACAGGTTGAGGCTGCGCATGCCGGGCACCATGGGAATGCGCAGGCGCGCCTCCGGCGAAAATTCCGCGAGTATTGCGTCGGGCAATCCCGCCGTCTCGCAGCCGAAGACGAAAACGTCGTCGCGCTGCAGCGTGCAGGCGTAGAGCGAGTGTGTCGACTGCGTGGTCAGCGCCAGCCATCGCCGTGCCCGCATCGCGTCGAGCGCGGCGCGGCACGCGGGCCAGTCGCGGTGCACGGCAACGCGCGCGTATTCGTGGTAATCGAGGCCGGCGCGCCTGAGCTCGCGGTCGCCGAGGCGGAATCCCAGCGGCTCGACCAGGTGCAGGTCGGCGCCGGTGTTCGCCGAGAGCCGGATGACGTTGCCGGTGTTGGGGGGGATTTCCGGATGGACGAGGACGATCGCCGCCATCAGCGCGCCGGCGGCAGCGTGCGCGCGACGACCCAGTTCTCCACGCGCGTCGCGCCGGCGCATTTGAGCGTCCTGGCGAATTCGGCGAGCGTCGCACCGGTGGTCATCACGTCGTCGACCACCGCCACGGCGAGCCCCCTGAGGTCGATGTCGCAGGCGAAGGCGCCGCGCACGTTGCGCGCGCGCTCGGTCCACGGCAGACCGGCCTGAGGCGGCGTGGCGCGGATCCTGCGTACCCCGCGGGTGACGAGCATGGCGTGCAACTCGGCCGCAACATGGCGCCCGATCTCGGTGGCCTGGTTGTAGCCGCGCTCGCTCTGCCGCGCCGGCGACAACGGCAGTGCGATGAGGCGGTCGGGCGGCGGCGCGTTGCGGCGCGCGCGCGCCGCGACGATCGCGACTGCGCACCATTCGGCCAGGGCGAGGCGTCCCTGATACTTGAACGCCTGGACCAGCCGATCGACGGGAAATGCGTAGGCATACGCTGCCAGCGTCGCGTCGAAGGGGGGAGGCTTAGCGAGGCACGCTGCGCAAGTCTGCGCATCCGGCGTCGGCAGCGCGCAGACCGGGCAGGCCGCGGCGATGCGCGGCAGCTCACGCGAGCAGGCGACGCAGACCAGTTCGGACCCGGACGGCCCGGCGCACAGCTCGCAGCGCTGTGGCAGGGCGCGGCGCGCGGCGTGCCGCGCGCCCCTGCGAACGCTGTCAAATGTCTGTGACAGGAAATTTGACAAGCCCGTGCTCCTCCCCGAGACTTGAACGCAGTTTAACGCCACCATCGACGCCGTGCCGACAACTTCCGATACCGACCTCGGCGCAGCACCCGCGCTGCGCCGCTGGAGCGCCGCCTCGGTCGGCGCGCTGCTGGCGCTGCCCATGAACGACCTGCTGCATCGGGCGCACCTGGTGCACCGCGAGCATCACGATCCCAACGCGGTGCAACTGTCGACGCTGCTGTCGATCAAGACCGGCGGATGTCCCGAGGACTGCGGCTATTGCCCGCAGGCCGCACGCTATCACACCGACGTCGCCAGCCAGGCGCTGCTCGCGCTCGACGCGGTCGTCGCGGCCGCAGCCGCGGCCAAGGCCGCGGGTGCGACGCGTTTTTGCATGGGCGCGGCTTGGCGCGGGCCGAAGGAGCGCGAACTCGAGCCGGTGCTGGACATGGTGCGCGAGGTCAAGGCGCTGGGACTGGAGACCTGCGCGACGCTGGGCCTGCTCAAGGATGGCCAGGCCGGGCGCCTGAAGGCTGCCGGCCTCGACTACTACAACCACAACCTCGACACTGCCCCGGAGTTCTACGGCAGGATCGTCGGCACGCGTGCCTACCGCGACCGGCTCGACACGCTCGAGCGCGTGCGCGAGGCCGGCATCCGCGTGTGCTGCGGCGGCATCGTCGGGATGGGCGAATCGCGCCATGAACGCGCCGGCCTCATCGCCCAACTCGCCAGTCTCGATCCGTACCCCGAATCGGTGCCGATCAACAACCTGGTGCAGGTCGAAGGCACGCCGTTGTTCGGCACGGTGCCGCTGGATCCGCTCGAATTCGTGCGCACCATCGCCGCGGCGCGCATCACCATGCCCCGCGCGATGGTGCGGCTGTCGGCGGGCCGCCAGGAAATGGGCGACGGCATCCAGGCGCTGTGCTTCTACGCCGGCGCGAACTCGATTTTCTACGGCGAGAAGCTGCTCACGACCGGCAACCCGGATGTCGCGGCGGACACCGCGCTGTTCGAGCGGCTGGGACTTCGCGCCGCCGGCGACAGCGCCTGAGCGCCACGCAACTTCGGTCGGCGCCGGCCGTGTCGCGTCTGCTCGCGGAACTCGACGCGGCCAATGCCGCGCGCGTACCAATGGCCGATGGTCGCTGACCGCGAACCCGTGCGTCTCGATCGCGCGCAGATCCGCCGGTCCTTCGAGCGCGCCGCCGCGACCTGCGACTCGGCGGCGGTGCTGCAGCGCGAGGTCGGCGCGAGGATGGCCGAGCGCCTCGGCGTGATCCGGCTCGAGCCCGCGGCGATCCTCGATGCGGGATGCGGAACCGGCGCCGCACTGGGCGAACTCGGGACGCGCTTTCCCGGCGCCGCGCTGATCGGTCTCGACCTCGCCTACAACATGGTGCGCGCCGCCCAGCGACGGGCCGCGCCCGTGAGCGCGCGTGGGCGCTCGCTGCTCGCCCGCCTGCTGGGGTCGCGGGCCGACGCTGTCGGGGCTGCCACCGGGTTCGTCTGCGGGGACATCGTCGCCTTGCCGCTCAGGGCGGCGGCTGTCGACCTGATCTGGAGCAACCTGGCGCTGCAATGGATCGACGCGCCGGGTGTCGCCTTGGCCGAATTCCATCGCGTGCTCAAGGTCGGCGGATTGCTGACCTTCACGACCTGCGGCCCCGATACGCTGCGCGAATTGCGCGCCGCGTTCGCCGTTGTCGACAGCGCGCCGCACGTCAGCCGCTTCATCGACATGCACGACCTTGGCGACTTGCTCGTGCAGGCCGGCTTTGCCGATCCGGTGATGGACATGGAAACGCTGACGCTGACCTACGCCGATGCCGTGGCGCTGATGCGCGAGCTGAAGGCGCTGGGTGCGCATAACGCCACGGCAACGCGTCCGCGCGGCCTGATGGGGCGCGGGCGCTGGCAGCGCATGCTTGCCGCGCTGGAAGCATATCGCCGCGAGGGCCGGCTGCCGGCGTCGGTCGAGGTCATTTATGGACACGCCTGGAAGCCGCCGCCGCGGGTGGCGCCCGACGGCCGCGCGATCGTGCAGATCACGCGACCCGGGACGCGCTGATCCGGCGACGAGCGAAGCCGTCTTCGTAACCGCAACGGACAGCGGCGTTGGCAAGACCACCATCGCCTGCGCGCGGGGCTGCGGCAGAGATCTGCGGGCGGCTTTCCGCAGTGCGGCATACATGCTAAGATCCGCCGGTTTTCGACGACAGGATCTTGCGGTGCCGCGCTCCTCGCCAAACGAGGCGGCGCGGACTATCGAGAGAAACCGCAGGTCGCTTGCCGCCTCTTATCCCCCTGATGCCCACCGCCCTTGCCGCGCCCGCCGCTTCCGGCGTCGACTATTGCGTGATCGCCCGCCGCAACGACTCGCTCGGGTCGCGCCGCCGCTGGCTGATATTCACCGCCCTGTGCGCGGTGTCGCTCGCCCTGGCGGCGGCGTTCGCGGCGTTCGGCGCCTGGCTGGTGCTGCCGTATTCGGTACTCGAAATGGGCGTGCTGTTCCTGGCTTTCCGGCTGTTCGAGCGGCACGCCGGCGACTGGGAGCGGCTGTGCGTCCAGGGTGACCGCGTCATCGTCGAACGCGAGCGCGCCGGCGTAGCCACGGCGCAGGAATTCAACCGCTTCTGGACCCGCGTGGAATGGGAGCAGGGCGGATTCGGGCGCCCGCCGCGGCTGGCTGTGTGCTATGGCGCAGTGCGCGTGCCGTTCGGCGACAATCTCGCCGCGGGCGCGCGCGCGGCGGTCGCCAGGGAATTGCGCCGTGCTTTGGCGGGTGGCGGGTGCGGACGGTAGCAAAGATCATCGACGTTTTCGAGGGAAGCATGGAACGCACCAGAAGAACGGGATTGCGGGTGGGCGCAATGACCCAACTGCTCGGGTTGACGCTGCTGGCGCTGCTCGCGCCGGGTCCGGCGCTCGCCGCGCGCGAATTCAACCTGCAGCCCCCGGTCACGCCGATCGCGTCGCAGATCTTCGACCTGCACCTGCTGATCACCGGCATTTGTGCGGCCATTTTCGTGGTCGTGTTTTCGGTGATGTTCTACTCGATCTTCGCGCACCGCAAATCGAAGGGTCACCGGGCCGCCCAATTCCACGAGAACACCGCCGTCGAAGTCGTCTGGACGGTCATCCCGTTCCTCATCCTGCTGGTCATGGCGTTCCCGGCGACCAAGACCATCCTGGCGATGAAAGACACCTCCGCCCCCGATCTGACCGTCAAGGTGACCGGGTTCCAGTGGAAATGGCAATACGACTACCTCGATCACGGCTTCTCCTTCGTCAGCAACCTGGCGACGCCGTACACGCAGATCCACAATCAGGAAGCGAAGGGCGAACACTACCTTCTCGACGTCGACCAGCCGATGGTCGTGCCGACGGGCAAGAAGGTTCGACTGGTCATCACCGCCGGCGACGTGATCCACTCCTGGTGGGTGCCGGCGTTCGGCGTCAAGCAGGACGCGATTCCCGGATTCGTGCGCGATACGTGGTTCAAGGCCGAGAAGCCCGGCATCTACCGCGGCCAATGCGCGGAACTGTGCGGCAAGGAGCACGGCTTCATGCCGATCGTCGTCGAAGCGAAGTCGCCGGATGACTATGCCAAATGGCTCGAGGGGCAGAAGGCGAAAGCCACGGCCGGCGCCGAAGACCCCGGCAAGGTCTGGGACCTCAAGGACCTGGTGGCGCGTGGCGAGCAGGTCTACAGCGCCAACTGCGTTGCCTGCCATCAGGCCAACGGCAAGGGCGTGCCCCCGGCGTTTCCGGCGCTCGACGGCTCCAAGGTGGCGATCGGCCCGGTTGCCGCGCACGTCGACGTCGTGGTCAACGGCGTGATCAGGAACGGCGCGCCCACGGCGATGGTTCCCTGGAAGAACACGCTGTCGGCGACCGATATCGCGGCGGTCGTGACCTACGAGCGTAACGCGTGGGGCAATCACACCGGTGATGCGGTCCAGCCGTCGCTGGTCGCGGCAGCCAAGAAGTAGGTCCGGGATCGACTAGAGGAGCAACGACCATGAGCAGCATTCCACACGATCGCGTCGCAGACCCGGCGGCGGGCCACGGCTACGGCCACGACGATCATGCGCATCACCCGTCGGGGATCATGCGCTGGATCACCACGACCAACCACAAGGACATCGGCACGCTGTACCTGTGGTTCTCGTTCATCATGTTCATCGCCGGCGGCTGCCTGGCGCTGACGATTCGCACCGAGCTGTTCCAGCCGGGGCTGCAGATCGTCGAACCCGAGTTCTTCAACTCGCTCACCACGCTGCACGGGCTGATCATGATCTTCGGCGCGATCATGCCGGCGGCGGTCGGCTTCGCCAACTGGCAGGTACCGCTGATGATCGGCGCGCCCGACATGGCCTTCGCGCGGATGAACAACTGGAGCTTCTGGCTGCTGCCCTTCGCGGCGTCGCTGCTGATCGGCTCGTTCTTCGTCCCCGGGGGCGCTGCCGCGGGGGGCTGGACGCTGTACGCGCCGCTGTCGGTCGAGGCCGGCATGGGCATGGACCTGACGATCTTCGCCGTCCACATCATGGGTGCGTCGTCGATCATGGGCTCGATCAACATCATCACCACGATTCTCAACCTGCGCGCGCCGGGCATGACGCTGATGAAAATGCCGCTGTTCGTGTGGACTTGGCTGATCACCGCGTACCTGCTGATCGCGGTGATGCCGGTGCTCGCCGGCGCGGTGACGATGCTGCTGACCGATCGCCACTTCGGCACCAGCTTCTTCAACGCTGCGGGCGGCGGCGACCCGGTGATGTTCCAGCACATCTTCTGGTTCTTCGGGCACCCCGAGGTCTACATCATGATCCTGCCGTCGTTCGGGATCGTGTCGACGATCATTCCGACGTTCTCGCGCAAGCCCCTGTTCGGCTACGCGTCGATGGTCTACGCGACCTCGTCGATCGCGATCCTGTCGTTCATCGTATGGGCGCACCACATGTTCACCGTCGGCATGCCGGCGGCCGGACAGCTGTTCTTCATGTACGCGACGATGCTCATCGCGATTCCGACCGGCGTGAAGGTATTCAACTGGCTGGCCACGATGTGGCGCGGCTCGATGACCTTCGAGACGCCGATGCTGTTCGCGATCGGCTTCATCTTCCTGTTCACCATGGGCGGTTTCACCGGGCTGGTGCTGGCGATCACCCCGGTCGACATCCAGCTGCAGGATACCTATTACGTGGTCGCGCACTTCCACTACGTGCTGGTGGCGGGATCGCTGTTCGCGTTCTTCGGCGGCGTGTACTACTGGATCCCCAAGTGGGCCGGCAGGATGTACAACGAAACGCTCGGCAAGTGGCACTTCTGGCTGTCGATGATCTTCTTCAACATCACCTTCTTCCCGATGCATTTCCTCGGCCTCGCGGGCATGCCGCGGCGCGTGCCCGACTACGCGGTGCAGTTCACCGACTGGAACCAGGTCGCGACGGTCGGTGCATTCGGCTTCGGGCTGTCGCAGCTGGTGTTCCTGTACGTGGTGCTCGACTGCATCCGCAACGGCAAACCGGCACCGGCCAGGCCGTGGGAAGGCGCCGACACGCTCGAATGGACGCTGCCGTCGCCCGCGCCGTACCACACCTTCGAGACGCCGCCGCACGTCGCCTGACGATCCCGACGCCATGAAACCCGCGACCACGCAGCAGCCCTTGCGCACCGGTGACGCCACGCGTTCGGCGAACGTGCGCACGGGATTGATCCTCGGGTCGATCGCGCTGGTGTTCTTCGGCGGCGTCGTCTATGCGCACTACGCCGGCGAATCGACGCTGGGCATGAGCGTCCTCGGTTTCGCCATCGTCGGCTTTCTCGCCGTCGCCATCGGCAGGAACCTGCGCCAATGAGCGAACTGCGGCCCGACGACCCGAAGCAGTCCAATCGTTCGCTGGTGCTGCGCCTCGCGACGGTGGTGGTCATCATGTTCGCCTTCGGCTACGCGCTGGTCCCGTTCTACGATCAGATCTGCAAGGCGACCGGCTTGCGCGACATCGACGCCGCCGACACCGCGGTCAACACCCAGGTCGACGCGACGCGCACCGTGCGCATCGAATTCGACGCCAACCTCTCGAAGCTGCCGTGGCAGTTCCGGCCGCAGACGGCGGTGATGAATGTGCATCCGGGGGAGGTGACGCAGGTCGTCTACGAGGTCGAGAACACGGCCGACCGCGCCATGACCGGGCAGGCGGTGCCGAGTTACGGGCCGCAGCGCGCCGGTGCCTACTTCAAGAAGCTCGATTGCTTCTGCTTCACCAAGCAATCCTTCGCGCCGCACGAGAAGCGGCAGATGCCGGTGGTGTTCGTCATCGACCCGAAGCTGCCGGCCGACGTCGCGACGATCACGCTGTCCTACACGTTTTTCGAAGTCGAAGGCAACGGGGCCTGACCGGGCAGTGCCCGGCAGGGTCATGACCGGCAAGACGAGGAGCAACCGATGAGCGCAACGCCGAACGCCGAGCCGTACTACTACGTTCCGCAGCCATCGCACTGGCCGATCACCGGCTCGTGCGCGCTGCTGCTCATGGCGGTGGGCGCGGCGTCGTGGTTCAACGCCTACGCGATGGGCCCGTGGCTGGTGCTGGCCGGCTTCGGCGTGCTGGTGACGATGCTGTTCGGCTGGTTCGGCCGCGTCATCGACGAGTCGCGGCACCATCTCTACAACGCCAAGGTCGACCTGTCGTTCCGCTGGGGCATGGGCTGGTTCATCTTCTCGGAAGTCATGTTCTTCGCCGCGTTTTTCGGCGCGCTGTTCTATGCCCGCAACCTGTCGGTGCCATGGCTGGGTGACATGCAGAACAAGATGCTCTGGCCGGATTTCACGGCGGCGTGGCCCACCAACGGCCCGTACCTCAAGGATACGTTCACGCCGATGGAAGCCATCGGCATCCCCTTGCTCAACACCATCTTGCTGGTGACCTCGGGGGGCACGCTGACCATCGCGCACCACGCGCTCAAGGCGGGGCATCGCGGGGCGCTGAAATTCTGGCTCGCCGTCACGATCCTGCTCGGATTCGCGTTCCTCGGCTTCCAGGCCTACGAATACACCCACGCCTACAGCGCGCTCAACCTCAAGCTTTCGTCGGGGGTCTACGGGTCGACGTTCTTCATGCTGACGGGTTTTCACGGCTTCCACGTCACCATCGGCGCGATCATGCTGACGGTGATGCTGCTGCGGATCTTCCGCGGCCATTTCGACGCCCAGCATCATTTCGCCTTCGAGGCCGCCGCGTGGTACTGGCACTTCGTCGACGTAGTCTGGCTGCTCTTGTTCGTGCTGGTCTACTGGCTGTAAGGGCGCCCGCGGCGGGAGCGCGCGACCCGGGCGCACTGGTCGCGGCCGGTGCATCGGGAGCGCCGCAAAAAGGCCGCCCGGGGTGCCCCGCGAAGCGGTTCTTGTTCGCGGGTGAAATGGCTAGCGCACGCCGTTCTCGCTGATCCAGCCGAGTTTGTAGCTGATCAGCAGAAAGATGATCAGGCTCGCCGAAAGGGCGACGCGGATCGCCAATGCCTTCACCATGCGCGTGCCTTGCCCGCGGTCGTGGTAGAGGTAGTAGAGGGCGGTGCCGAGACTGCCGACAATCATGAACAGTGCCAGGATGACGATGACTTTGATCAATGCGCGCTCGCGTTGCGTTCGCACCCGGCCGAGGATGGCCGAGGGTCGACGGAAATCCGAGTCTAGATCAGACCCCGACCGATGCCAAACCGCATGACCGCGGCGATCACCGCGTTCCTGCAGCGCAAGCGCTTCCGGCCGAGCTTGTGGCCGACACTGGGACTCGTCGCGTTCCTGGCGGCGACCCTGAGCCTCGGCAACTGGCAGAGGCATCGCGCGGCGGAAAAGGCGGCGCTGCGCGCGCAGTACGACCTTGCGATCGGCGCGCCGCCGACGCTCGTTTCCGCGGCGTCTGCCGACGCGGCTGCGCTGCGCTTCAGGCCGGTGCGCGCGACGGGCGAGTTCGCCGCCGCCGCGCAGATCCTCATCGACAACAAGGTGTACGCGGGCCGGCCGGGCTACGACGTCGTCGCGCCGCTCAGGATCGCCGCCGATCGCTACGTGCTGGTCGATCGCGGCTGGGTAGCCGCCGGTGGGCGGCGCACGGAGCTTCCCCGGGTTCCGCCACCGCAGGGACCGGTGAGCATCGACGGGCGCGCCAACCTGCCGCCGGCGCGCTACCTCGAATTGCAGCGCGACTCCGCGACGGGTCCGGTACGCCAGAACCTCGACATCGCGCGCTTCGCCGCAGGCAGCGGCTTGCCGTTGCTGCCGTTCGTCATCGAACAGACCAGCGCGTCAGCCGACGGCCTGATCCGTGACTGGCCGGCTCCCGACTTCGGTATCGAGCAACACCGGAGCTACATGTTGCAGTGGTACGCCTTCGCGCTGCTCGGATGCGGGCTCTGGCTGACGCTCAACTGGCGTGAACGCGAGCCACGCGATGCATCCGCCGCCGGATAGGGCGCGGG
>Ga0209048_10000153_pt1 | contig 72103 bp, 71 predicted proteins | sample FrelakmetCRP12CR_FD_187146 | JGI IMG/M metagenome (GOLD analysis project Ga0209048, IMG submission 187146) | Freshwater lake sediment microbial communities from the University of Notre Dame, USA, for methane emissions studies - CRP12 CR (SPAdes)... | ecosystem: Environmental > Aquatic >...
CTTCCCGAAGAACGCGGTCGAGTACTTCGTCAGCTACTACGACTACTACCAGCCCGAGGCCTACGTGCCGCAGCGCGACCTGTTCATCGAGAAGGACAGTGCGATCAACGAGCACATCGAACAGATGCGCCTGTCGGCGACGAAGAGCCTGCTCGAGCGGCGCGATGTCGTGATCGTTGCCAGCGTATCGGCGATCTACGGCATTGGCGAGCCGCAGGCCTACCACCGGATGGTGATGACGCTGCGCGTGCACGACAAGATGGGCCAGCGCGACGTGATCGCGCAGCTGATTCGCATGCAGTACCAGCGCAACGAGACCGACTTCTCGCGCGGCACTTTTCGCGTCCGCGGCGATACGATCGATGTGTTTCCAGCCGAGCACTCCGAGCTCGCGATCCGTATCGAGCTGTTCGACGACGAGATCGAGTCGCTGCAGCTGTTCGATCCGCTGACGGGCCGCATCCGGCAGAAGATCCCGCGCTTTACCGTCTACCCGAGCAGCCACTACGTGACGCCGCGCGAGCAGGTGGTGAATGCGATCGCGACGATCAAGGAAGAACTGCGCGAACGCGCGGCCGAGTTCGTCGCGATGGGCAAGCTCGTCGAGGCCCAGCGCATCGAGCAGCGCACGCGCTTCGACCTCGAGATGCTGCAGGAGATCGGCCACTGCAAGGGCATCGAGAACTACACCCGCCATCTCTCGGGCGCGGCGCCGGGCGAGCCCCCGTCGACGCTCGTGGACTACATGCCGGCCGATGCGCTGATGTTCCTCGACGAGAGCCATGTGATGATCGGCCAGCTCGGCGGCATGTACAACGGCGACCGGGCGCGCAAGACGACGCTCGTCGAGTACGGCTTTCGCCTGCCCAGCGCGCTCGACAACCGGCCGCTGAAGTTCGAGGAGTTCGAACGCAAGATGCGCCAGGCGGTGTTCGTCTCGGCGACTCCCGCCGACTACGAGAAGCGCACGTCGAGCCAGGTTGTCGAGCAGCTCGTGCGGCCGACCGGACTCGTCGACCCGCAGGTCGAGGTGCGGCCGGCGACGCATCAGGTCGACGACGTGCTGCAGGAGATCCGCGAACGGGTGAGCGCGGGCGAGCGGGTGCTGATCACGACGCTGACCAAGCGCATGGCCGAGCAGCTGACCGACTACCTCGGCGACAACGGCGTCAAGGTGCGCTACCTGCACAGCGACGTCGACACCGTCGAGCGCGTCGAGATCCTGCGCGACCTGCGGCTCGGCACCTTCGACGTGCTGGTCGGCATCAACCTGCTGCGCGAGGGGCTCGACATTCCCGAGGTGTCGCTGGTGGCGATCCTCGACGCCGACAAGGAAGGTTTCCTGCGCTCGGGACGCAGCCTGATCCAGACCATCGGCCGGGCGGCGCGCAACCTCAACGGCAAGGCCATCCTCTACGCCGACCGCATCACCGACTCGATGAAACAGGCGATCGGCGAGACCGAGCGCCGCCGCGCACGCCAGGTCGCGTTCAACCTCGAGCATGGCATTACGCCGCGCAGTGTCGTGAAGGAGGTGCGCGACCTGATCGACGGCGTCTACAACCCGAACGGTGCCAAGGACGACGTCAAGGCGGCCCAGGCGGCGGCACAGGTCGAGGCACTGAGCGAGAAGGATATGGGCAAGCGCATCAAGCAGCTCGAGAAGCAGATGCTCGAACACGCGCGCAACCTCGAGTTCGAGCAGGCGGCGCGGGTCCGTGACCAGTTGGCGCTGCTGCGCGAGCAGGCCTTCGGCGCCAACGTCGGCGACCACATACCGCCGACGCCGCCGTAGTCGTCAGCGCGGCGCTTCGCGGGCGCAGAACGCCGCGAGTTCGGTGAGCACCTGCTTGACGGCCTCGTTGGCGGCGAGCACGCCGCCGTACGGATCCTCGCTCGCGGAGACGACGCTCGCGTCGAACTCGCGCCAGGCGACGACGCGCCGCGCCGCCGTGTCGACGAGCACCGCGCGCAGCGTCAATCGCACGCGGCTCGGCGGCTCGGTGAACTCATGCTGCAAGCGGATCAGTTCGGTATCGAGGCGCAGATCGGCAGAAGCCGCGGTCGGCGCGCGCAGCACGGCGCGGAATGCGCCGGTGCGCTCGAGGGCGTTGACGATCAGCGGCGCGAGCATCTGTGCCGGCGTGTCCACCCACTGGCTGTATGCGAAGGCTTCGATCTCGTGCGCCTGCCGCACGTAGACGATGTTGCGCGTGTCGAAGCCTGCCGCGGCGCGAGGCGCGGCGACGAGCAGCGTCGGCGCCGTCGCCGCGGGCGCCGTCGCCGGCGTTGCCGCGGGCGTTGCATCGTCGAGCGCGAACTGCGCCGGCGCCTGCGGCGGCTTGGGCAGCAGCGGGCCGCAACCGGCCAACAGTCCGATCAGCGCCGCGCCGGCGCAAAGCGCCGCCTTGCGTCGCGAAGTGTTCATCATGGCTTGGCCTTTTCTCCGGGGCCCGGGCTCAGGCTGCGGTTGCCGAGCAGCAGGCTGCTCGGGTCGTGCTCGGTCTGTTCGCTCAGACGGCGCAGCGAACTTGCGAGCACGTTCAGTTCGGCGAGCAGGCGCTCGAGCTCAGGGAGCGACTCTGTGCTGAGTTGCTTGATCCCGCTGTCTGCCGCATTGATCGTCCGGCTCGCGTCGGCGCTCGCGCCCGACACGTCGGCGGCCATCTTGTCCACCGAGTCGGCGGCGCTGGCGATTCGCGCCATCAGCGGCGCGACCTGCGCACTCGCCTGCGCCACGTTGCCGGCCGTGCGCGCGGCGTTGGCGATGGTGGCGTTCAGGGCTTCCTTCTGCCCGGCCAAGGCATGCATCAGCTCGGCCGTGTCGGCGAGCATCTTCTTGAACTTGGCGCGGTTCTCAGCGTCGAGCACGGCGTTCAGGCTGGTCGACGTGCGGTCCAAATCGGCGAGCACGGTCGTGAGCACGTTCTCGATGCGCGCGCTCAGCGACGGCTTGGAGCGGATCGTCGGATATCCGCCCTCGGCCGGGGCGACGAGCAGTGGAGTATCGACGCCGCCGCCGCTCAGTTCGACGTAGGCGATGCCGGTCAGGCCCTGCGTGCGCAGCACCGCCTCGGTGTCCTGCTTGACGGGCGTGCCGCGCTCGATCAGCAGCATCAACTGCACATGCTGCGGGTTCTTCGGGTCGAGGTGGATCTCGCGCACCTTGCCGACCGAGACGCCGAGATACTTGACGGGCGCGTCGACGTCGAGCCCCGACACCGATTCCTGCATGATGACCTCGTAGGTCTCGTAGCGCTTCTGACCGTAGCTGCCGGCGGCAAGCCAGAGTATGCTGGCGATCAGCGCTGCGCCGAGTGCGAGAACGAACACCCCGACGAGCGCGTAGTTGACCTTGTCTTCCATGCTGATCCTGTACGGCTACGCCGCCGCGCGTTCGCGGGCCTTGCGGGCGCGCGGATCGTCGAAGTATCCACGGATGATGGGATGCTCCAGATGCGAAAGCTCTTCCATCGAGCCGATCGCCAGCACCCGCGCTTCGCCGAGCACCGCGACGCGGTCGCAGACCTGCCACAGCAGGTCCAGATCGTGCGTGACGAGAACGATCGTCAGCCCGTACAGCGAGTGCATGCGGCGGATCAGTTCGTCGACGCCGGCGGCGCTGGCCGGGTCCAGGCCCGAGGTCGGCTCGTCGAGGAACAGCAGCTCGGGGTCGAGTGCGATCGCCCGCGACAGCGACGCGCGCTTGAGCATGCCACCGCTCAACTCGTCGGGGAACTTGAGCCCGGCGTCGGCCGCCAGGCCGACGAGCGAGAGCTTCCAGTCGGCGATCGCGTCGATCAGCTCGTCGTCGAGCGTGCTGTGTTCGCGCAGCGGCAGGCCGACGTTCTCGCGCACGGTGAGCGAGCTGAACAGACCGCCGTGCTGGAACATCACGCCCCAGCGCTTGCGCAGCGCGAGCGACTCTTCTTCGCCGAGCGCGGTGATGTCGGCGCCGAGCATCTCGATCGCGCCCGAAGTCGGCCGCTGCAGCATCACCATCTCGCGCAGCAGCACGGTCTTGCCCGAACCGCTGCCGCCGACAATGGCGAACACTTCGCCGCGCAGCACTTCGAGGTCCACGTCCTGGTGCACCACGTGGCTGCCGAAGCGCGTGCAGACCTTGCTCATGCGCAGCACAGGTTCGGGCGTGACCACGCTACAACTCCAGCTTGCTGAAGACGACCGAGAACAGCGCGTCGGCGACGATCACGAGGAAGATCGACTGCACGACGCTGATCGTCGTCTGCCGGCCCACGCTGTCGGCGCTGCCGCGCGTGCGAAAGCCCTGGAAGCAGCCGATGATCGCGACGATGATCGCGAACACGCACGCTTTGCCGACGCCGATCAGCAGCGACGCGCCGTGAAGCTCGCGGCCGAAGCGGTCGATGAACTCGTGAAAGCCGATGTCGAGCTGCACGCGCGCCATCACCATGCCGCCGAACACGCCGGTCACGTCGGCCCAGATCGTCAGCAGCGGCAGCGCGATTGCCAGCGCAGCCACCTTCGGCAGCACGAGCAACTCGAGCGGCTCGATGCCCAGCGTGCGCATCGCATCGACCTCTTCGGTGACGAGCATCGTGCCGATCTGCGCAGCGTAAGACGAGCCCGAGCGGCCGGCGATGATGATCGCGGTGATCAGCGGCGCGAACTCGCGCAGCATCGCGTAGCCGACCAGATCGACGACGAAGATGTTCGCGCCGTAGTGGCGCAACTGGTCGGCGCCCTGGTACGCGACGACGATGCCGAGCAGGAACGCCATCAGCCCGGTGATAGGCAGCGCCTCGAAGCCGCCAAGCTGGATGTTGCGCAGCACCGTGCGCCAGCGGATGCGCGCCGGGTGCGCAAGCAGCCGCATCGCCGCCCCTGCGGTTTCGCCGATGAAGACGAGCAAGTCCAGCGCCTGCCGCAGGCCGTCTGCCGCGGTCTTGCCGGCTCGGGCCAACAGCGACACCTCGGGCGGCTGGACCAGCGGCCCCTCGGGGTGCGTCGCGACGAGCGCCATCAACTTTTCGAGCCGCGGCGGCCAATGGCTCAAGGCTGCCCGCGCGCCATGTTGGCGAAGCCAGCGCTGCAACACCCAGGCACCGGCCGTGTCCAGAGCCTCCAGATCTGAACCTTCGAGCGTGACTTCTCCTGACGCGCAGGCCTGGGTCGCAATCTGCTGCGTCAAGTGTTCCAGGCCGAGCACGGTCCAGCTTCCCGAGAGTTTCCACTCCCGCTCCGAGGTTTGGGTGAAGGTTGCAGGGATCAAGACGGCACTCGACAACGCCCCAATGATGACCGGTTTGGCGGGTGGCCCCGTTGAGCGATCTCACTGTTTGGCGGATGGCTCGGCGCTATCCGCGGACCCCACGGAACTTCCGTGGCCAATCTTGACCAAAACAGTCGGGATCAAGTAAGATCGTCGCGATCTGTCGAGTGATTGCAGGGATTCTTTCCCTCGAAACTCGACGAAGACGGCCTGCTTGACACGCTCCGACTCCGCCTCGCGGGTGGATCGGTTGTCTGCGACCAGCCCCCGGCAACGGGAGCAAGCACCAGGAGAATTCCATGCGTTTGACCACCAAAGGGCGTTTCGCCGTCACGGCGATGATCGATCTGGCGCTGCGGGAAAGTAGCGGCCCCGTGGCACTGGCAGCGATCAGCGCGCGCCAGCAGATTTCACTTTCCTACCTCGAGCAGTTGTTCGGCAAACTGCGCCGGCACGAACTCGTCGAGAGCACGCGTGGCCCAGGCGGCGGCTACTCGCTCGGCCGCAAGGCGAGCGAGATCACCGTGGCCGACATCATCGTCGCGGTGGACGAGCCGATCGACGCCACCGGCTGCCAGGGCAAGGAAAACTGCATGGGCGAGGATACCGGCCGTTGCATGACGCACGATCTGTGGGCCGCCCTGAACTCGAAGATGATCGAATACCTGGCCTCGATCTCGCTGCAAAGGCTCGTCGACGATCAACTCGCCAAAGGCGTCTCCGTGCAGGAACAGCCGGCCAAGCGTGCGATCTCGTCGAGGCCGGTGCTCAAGCCGATCAAGATCACTGCGCCGAACTCCGTGTTCGCGCTCGGGGCGGCGTTTTCGAAGTGAAGGCGGCGCGTTGAGCGTCGAACACGATCAGCGCGAACTAGCCACTTCGATCGAATGACCGCGGCGAGCCGCCGACAATCCCTGGCCCAGACAAATCATCTGCACCACGTCATGACCCCGCATTTCCCGATCTACATGGACTACGGCGCCACCACCCCGGTGGATCCGCGTGTCGTCGACGCGATGATTCCGTGGTTGCGCGAGCATTTCGGCAACCCGGCGTCGCGCAGCCATGCCTGGGGCTGGGAAGCCGAAGAGATGGTCGAGCGGAACAGGGCGCAGGTCGCCGCGCTGGTCGGCGCCGACCCGCGGGAGATCGTCTGGACCTCCGGCGCCACCGAGTCGATCAACCTCGCGCTGAAGGGCGCCGCGCACTTCTACAAGACGCGCGGCAAGCACCTGATCACCGTGAAGACCGAGCACAAGGCCGTGCTCGACACGATGCGCGAGCTCGAGCGCCAGGGCTTCGAGGTGACCTACCTCGATGTGCAGGAAGACGGCCTGCTCGACCTCGATCGGTTGAAGGACGCGATGCGACGCGACACGATTCTCGTCTCGGTGATGTTCGTCAACAACGAGATCGGCGTGATCCAGGACATCGTGGCGATCGGTGCGATGTGCCGCGAGCGCGGAATCGTCTTTCATGTCGATGCGGCGCAGGCCACCGGCAAGGTCGTGATCGACCTGGCAACATTGCCGGTGGACCTGATGAGCCTGGCCTCGCACAAGACCTATGGCCCCAAGGGCATCGGCGCGCTGTACGTGCGGCGCAAGCCGCGGGTGCGGCTGGAGGCGCAGATGCATGGGGGCGGCCATGAGCGCGGCATGCGTTCGGGCACGCTGCCGACGCACCAGATCGCCGGCATGGGCGAGGCCTACCGCATCGCGCGCGCGGAGATGGGCAGCGAACAGGAACGGATTCGCATGCTGCAGCAGCGCCTGCTCAAGGGGCTGCAGGGCATCGAGCAGGTGTTCGTCAACGGGAACCTCGAAAAGCGCGTGCCGCACAACCTGAACCTGTCGTTCAACTTCGTCGAGGGCGAGTCGCTGATCATGGGTATCAAGGGCCTCGCGGTGTCGTCGGGGTCGGCCTGCACCTCGGCCAGCCTGGAGCCGAGCTACGTGCTGCGCGCGCTCGGCCGCAGCGACGAACTCGCCCACTCGTCGCTGCGCATGACGATAGGCCGTTTCTCGACGGTCGAGGAAATCGACTATGCGGTCGCGACGATCAACGAGAACGTCGCCAAGCTGCGCGAGCTATCGCCGCTGTGGGAGATGTTCAAGGACGGTGTCGACCTCAGCACCATCCAGTGGTCGACGCATTGAGCCTGGGCGTCGATCAGGCATCAGCGAAATTGTTGGAGAGACATCATGGCCTACAGTGAAAAAGTGATCGAACACTACGAGCATCCGCGCAACGTCGGTTCCTTCGACAAGGGGGACGACAGCGTCGGCACCGGCATGGTCGGCGCGCCGGCCTGCGGCGACGTGATGAAGCTGCAGATCAAGGTCAACCCGCAGACCGGGCTGATCGAGGACGCCCGGTTCAAGACCTATGGCTGCGGCTCGGCCATCGCGTCGAGCTCGCTCGTGACCGAATGGGTCAAGGGCAAGTCGCTCGACGAGGCGCTGACGATCAGGAACACGCAGATCGCCGAGGAGCTGGCCTTGCCGCCGGTGAAGATCCACTGCTCCATCCTGGCCGAGGACGCGATCAAGGCCGCCGTCAACGACTACAAAGCCCGCCAGCACTGACTTCGTAGAGACCCATGGCAGTTACTCTCACCGAAGCAGCCGCGCGCCATGTGTCGCGCTTCATCGCCAAACGCGGCAAAGGGGTGGGTGTGCGCCTCGGCGTCAAGACGACCGGCTGCTCGGGCATGGCCTACAAGCTCGAATACGCCGATAGCGTGGAGCCGGAAGACCTGGTTTTCGAAGGTCACGGCGTGAAGGTCCTGATCGATCCGAAGAGCCTGCCCTACGTCGACGGCACCGAACTCGACTTCGTTCGCGAAGGCCTGAACGAAGGCTTCAAGTTCCACAACCCGAAAGAGAAGGACCGCTGCGGCTGCGGAGAGTCGTTCCGGGTCTGAGCCGCGGCAGCGAGGTGCCTGTGAAACTGCGCAGCGAAGGCGGCTCGACATCGCGCCTCGCCTGCACAATTGCATAGATGCTTCGGTCCGGCGCGATCCGCATCGCGCCGAGCCTCGTTTGCGGCGACCGGCCGCGATTTCCTGTCCATGAATCTCGACGCCAACGATTTCGAACTGTTCGGCCTGTCGCCGCGCCTTGCGCAGGATCGGGCTGAAATCGACGCCCAGTGGCGCTCGCTGCAGGCCGAAGTGCACCCCGACCGCTTCGCGTCGGAAGGCGCGGCCGCTCAGCGTGTCGCGATGCAGTGGGCCGTACGGGTGAACGAGGCCTATCAGCGCCTGAAGAACCCGCTCAGGCTTGCCGCGTACCTGTGCGAATTGAACGGTGCCGCGGTGGACGCCGAGAACAACAGCGCGATGCCGCCGGCATTCTTGATGCAGCAGATGGCTTGGCGCGAGGCACTCGACGAAGCCGGCGACGTCGTTGCCGTCGAAGCCCTGGCCGCCGACGTGGCCATGCAACGCAAGGCGCTGCTGGCGCAACTGACGCGCACACTGGACGAGCAACGCGACTATGTCGAAGGTGCGCGACAGGTCAGGGCACTCATGTTCGTCGAGCGCTTCGAGCGCGACGTCGAGCGACGGCTCGAAGCGCTGGGACAATAGTTTCATGGCTCTCCTGCAGATTTCCGAACCCGGCGCCAGCCCCGACCCGCACCAGCGGCGCATCGCTGTCGGCATCGACCTCGGCACCACACATTCGCTGGTGGCCGCGGTGCGCAACGGCGTCGTCGAGTGCCTGCCCGACGCGCAGGGCCGCGTGATCCTGCCGTCTGCGGTGCGCTACTTCATCGACGAGCGCGGTCAGGCTCGGTGCCAGGTCGGCGCCGAGGCACTTGCCGACGCAGCGCTCGACCCGCGCAACACCATCGTCTCGGTGAAGCGCTTCATGGGCCGCGGCCTCGCCGACGTGGTGCAACAGGGCAGGCTACCGTACCAATTCGTCGACACGCCCGGCATGCTCCAACTGCAGACGGTGGCTGGCATCAAGTCACCGGTCGAGGTGTCGGCGGAGATACTGGCCACGTTGCGCCAGCGCACCGAGGACAGCTTCGACGACGAGATCTTCGGCGCAGTGATCACCGTGCCGGCCTACTTCGACGATGCACAGCGCCAGGCGACCAAGGACGCCGCGCAGCTTGCCGGCCTGAACGTGCTGCGCCTGATCAACGAGCCGACCGCCGCTGCCGTGGCCTACGGCCTGGAGCATGGCGCCGAGGGCCTGTACGCGGTCTACGACCTGGGAGGAGGCACGTTCGATATTTCCTTGCTTCGCCTGGCGTCGGGAGTGTTCGAGGTGGTCGCGACAGGTGGCGATTCGGCCCTTGGCGGCGACGATTTCGATCACCTTCTCGCCGAGTGGGTACTCGGCCAGGCCGGGCTCGACGCGAGCACGCCGCAGGACAAGCGCGCCGTGCTCGTCGCGGCGCGCGCGACGAAGGAGAAGCTGAGCGCGGCCGATCACGCGACGTTCGCCTGCCCGCTCGCGCGCGGCGAGCTGTCGGTGCGCGTGGACCGCGAACAGTTCGTCGCACTGACGCGCGAACTGGTGGCGCGCACGCTCGCCGCCGTGCGCAAGGTGCTGCGCGACGCCAGGGTGGAACGCGCCGACGTGAAGGGCGTCGTGATGGTCGGCGGCTCGACGCGAATGCCGATGGTGCAGGCGGCTGTGGCCGATTTCTTCGGTCAGGTGCCGCTGACCGACCTCAACCCGGACGAGGTGGTCGCGCTCGGTGCCGCCCTGCAGGCGAACCAGCTCGCCGGCAATGCGGGAGCCGATGAAATCCTGCTGCTCGACGTGATCCCGCTATCGCTGGGCCTGGAGACGATGGGCGGGCTGGTCGAACGCATCATCCCGCGCAACAGCACGATTCCCTGTGCACGCGCGCAGGACTTCACGACCTTCAAGGACGGCCAGACCGCGCTCGCGCTGCACGTGGTGCAGGGCGAACGCGAACTGGTGGCAGACTGCCGCTCGCTGGCGCGCTTCGAGCTGCGCGGCATTCCACCGATGGTGGCCGGCGCGGCGCGCATCCGCGTCAGCTTTCAGGTCGATGCCGATGGCCTGTTGAGCGTGAAGGCGCGCGAGGAAACCTCGGGCGTCGAGGCCGCGATCACCGTCAAGCCGAGCTACGGCCTGGCAGACGACGAGATTGCACGCATGCTGCAGGAGGGCTTTCGCAGCGCCGACGCCGACATGCAGGCGCGTGCCCTGCGCCAGTCGCAGGTCGAGGCCGAGCGGCTGCTGCTCGGGACGCGGTCGGCGCTGGCCGCCGACGGCGACCTGCTCTCGCCCGCCGAGCGCGACGCAATCGTCGGGCTGATGAATCGGCTGCAGACGATTGCCACCAGCAACGACCACCGTGCGATCGACGACGCGGTCGAGGCGCTCGCGCGCGGCACCGAGGCCTTCGCCGCCGAACGCATGAACCGCGGCATTCGCCACGCCCTGGCCGGTCGCAACATCAACGAAGTCTGATTCGTCGCCATGCCCGTCATCACCATCCTGCCGCATCCCGAATACTGCCCGGCCGGAGCCCGCGTCGAAGCTGCGCCCGGCACCTCGATCTGCGAAGCGCTGCTCGAGAACGACATCGAGATCGAGCACGCCTGCGAGATGTCGTGCGCGTGCACGACCTGCCACGTGGTGGTGCGCGAGGGGTTCGAGTCGCTGGGCGAGATCGATGAGAGCGAGGAAGACCTGCTCGACCGCGCCTGGGGCCTCGAGCCGCAGTCGCGCCTGTCGTGCCAGGCGATTCTTGCGCAGCGCGACGTGACGATCGAAATCCCGAAGTACTCGATCAATCACGCCAAGGAAAAGCACTGACAGTCCAGTCCGGGCGGTGAGCTTGGCGTCCATCGTTGCGCTGGTGGAAGCGTCGCCGGCATGCAGACCCGCCGAATACACTCGGCGCATGATCGTCCTCGGCATTGAATCTTCTTGCGACGAGACCGGCGTCGCGCTGGTGCAGGCGCAGGCGCGTGAGGTGCCGACGCTGCTGGCGCAGGCGCTGCACAGCCAGATCGACATGCACCGGGCGTATGGCGGCGTGGTGCCCGAACTCGCATCGCGCGATCACATCCGCCGCGTGCTGCCGCTCGCACGTCAGGTGCTGGCCGAGGCGGCCACGGCGCTGGAGGACGTCGATGTCGTGGCCTACACGCGCGGCCCCGGCCTGGCCGGGGCGCTGCTCGTCGGCGCGGGCGTGGCGTGCGCGCTCGCTGCCGCGCTCGACAGGCCCGCGCTCGGCGTGCACCACCTCGAGGGCCATCTGTTGTCGCCCTTTCTCTCGGCCGACCCGCCGCACTTCCCGTTCATTGCGCTGCTCGTTTCGGGCGGGCACACGCAGCTGATGCACGTCGACGACGTGGGGAGCTACACGCTGCTCGGCGAGACCATTGACGACGCGGCGGGCGAGGCCTTCGACAAGACGGCCAAGATGCTGGGCCTGCCGTATCCCGGTGGGCCGGCGCTCGCGCGACTGGCTGCCTTCGGCGACGCCGCGGCGTTCGACCTGCCGCGCCCACTGATGCACAGCGCCAACCTCGACTTCTCGTTTTCCGGCCTGAAGACGGCGGTGATGACGGCGTTGCGCAGGTGCGGCAGCAACGTGTGCGAACAGGACAGGGCGAACCTGGCCGCGGCGACGCAGGCGGCGATCGTCGATGTGCTGGTCCACAAGTCGGTTGCCGCACTCGACGCAAGCGGGATCGATCGCCTGGTCGTGGCAGGGGGGGTGGGCGCCAACCAGCAACTGCGCGAGCGGCTCGATGCGCAATGTGCCGCGCTCGGCGTGCGGGTGCACTATCCCGAGCTGGCGCTGTGCACCGACAACGGCGCGATGATCGCGCTCGCCGCGGCGATGCGGCTGCAGCGCGGGCTCGCCGATTCCAGGCGCGACTACAGCTTCGACGTGCTGCCGCGCTGGTCACTCGCGCAGGCCTGACTCGCATGCGCGCAGTCATCCGACAACTTCCCGGCTCGAAGATCCGCGAGGTGGCCAACGCCGGCCTCTCGCGCAGCGATGTGCTGGCCTTCTGGTTCGGCGAGAGCGACGAGCCGACGCCCGAGTTCGTGCGTGCCGCGGCCGTCGAGTCGCTCGCTCGGGGCGAGACCTTCTACTCGCACAACCTCGGTCTGCCCGAGCTGCGCGAGGCGATCGCGTGCTACACGAGCGGGTTGCACCGCGAGGTGCCGGCGGCGCGTGTCGCCGTCACATCGGCGGGCGTGAACGCGCTGATGATCGCGATGCAGGTGCTTGTCGACGCCGGCGACGAGGTCGTCGTGGTCGTGCCGGTCTGGCCCAACCTTCCGGCGCAGCCGGCGATCCTCGGCGCCCGGGTGACGCGCTTCGCGCTCGAGGTGCGCGACGGTGCCTGGAGGCTCGATCTGCAGGCGCTGCTGGGCACGGTGACCGAACGCACGCGGGTGCTGCTCGTCAACTCGCCGAACAACCCCACCGGCTGGACGCTGACGCGCGACGAGCAGCAGGCGATCCTGGCGCATTGCCGGCGCACCGGAACCTGGATCGTCGCCGACGAGGTGTACGAACGCATCTGGTTCGGCGGCGGCGCTGGCGAATCGAGAGGTCCGGCCGCGCCGAGCTTCTTGGACATCGCCGAGCCCGAAGAACGACTGCTGGTGGCCCACAGTTTCTCGAAGACCTTCCTGATGACGGGCTGGCGGCTGGGCTGGCTGCTCGCGCCGGCCGAGCTGATGGATGCGATTGGCAAGCTGATCGAGTTCAACACCTCGTGTGCGCCGGTGTTCGCGCAGCAAGGGGGCCTGGCCGCACTGGCGCAGGCCGAGTCGTTCATCCCCGGGTTGGTCGAGCGCATGCGCGTCTGCCGAGACACGCTGTTGCCTCGCCTGGCGGCCCTGCCGGGTGTGAGCGTGGCCACGCCGCCGGGCGGCATGTACGCGTTCTTCCGCGTCGAGGGGCAGGATGATTCGCTCGCCTTCGCCAAGCGTCTGGTCGTCGAGGCGGGGCTGGGCCTCGCGCCGGGGGCCGCGTTCGGGACGGAGTCCGAAGGCTGGCTGCGCTGGTGCTTCGCGTCGCGCGAACCGTCGCGACTGGAGCAGGGGGTACAGCGGCTGGCCGGCGCGCTTCGTCTATAATTCGCGGGCTTTGCACCTGCGAGGGTGCCGAGTCAAGCACGGCGCGGGTACGTTTCACCTGCGACCGCAAGTCCACGGCCGCCCGCAAGCCCAGTGCCCGAGCGCGGCTCCACGCCAGGAAACAACCATGTCGAATGCCAGCCTGAACAAGGCCGAGATAGTCAAGGACAACGCGCGCAGCGCCAACGACACCGGTTCTCCGGAAGTGCAGGTGGCGATCCTCACCGCCCGCATCAACGACCTGACGCCGCACTTCAAGACCCACATGAAGGACCATCACGGCCGCCGCGGCCTGCTGAAGATGGTCAACCGCCGCAAGCGTCTGTTGGCCTACCTGAAGGACCGCAGCGCCGACCGCTATACGGCTCTGATCCACAAGCTCGGCCTGCGCAAGTAAGCGCGAACAGAGCGGACAAGCCTGTCTGGACACGCCAGCACAGGCTTTTTGTTTTTTGGAGTTGGGCCTACCGGGCAACTGCTGTGTCATTCCAGCGCGGTTTCATGCCGCGAGCGTCTTGAACCACGCTGGAATGGCATTGTTGCCACGGGGACCGCGGCTCCAGGCGAAGGGCGCAGCCGATTCCATTGCGTCCACACCCACGGAGACAGTTCATGAGCATGTTCAACAAAGTCAGCAAGACCTTCCAATGGGGCCAGCACACCGTCACGATGGAGACCGGCGAGATCGCCCGCCAGGCCTCGGGCGCGGTGCTCGTCACCATGGACGACACCATGGTGCTGGCCACCGTCGTCGGTGCCAAGAACGCGAAGCCGGGCCAGGACTTCTTCCCGCTGACGGTCGACTACACCGAGAAGACCTACGCCGCTGGCAAGATCCCGGGCAGCTTCTTCAAGCGTGAGGGCCGCCCGAGCGAACTCGAGACGCTGACCTGCCGCCTGATCGACCGACCGCTGCGCCCGCTGTTCCCGGACGGCTTCTACAACGAGGTGCAGGTGATCGTGCACGTGATGTCGCTCAACCCCGAGGTGTCGGCCGACATCCCGGCGCTGATCGGCGCCAGCGCGGCGCTCGCGATCTCGGGCATTCCGTTCAACGGGCCGATCGGCGCCGCGCGCGTCGGCTACATCAACGGTGAATACGTGCTGAATCCGGGCAAGACGCAATTGCTGGCCTCGAAGCTCGACCTCGTGGTCGCCGGTACCGAGGCCGCGGTGTTGATGGTCGAGTCCGAAGCCGACCAGCTGAGCGAGGAAGTGATGCTCGGCGGCGTCGTCTTCGGTCACGAGCAGGGCAACATCGCCATCGCGGCGATCAACGACCTGGTGCGCGACGCCGGCAAGCCGGCCTGGGACTGGCAGCCGCCGGCCAAGGACGAAGCCTTCATCGCGAAGGTCAACGAACTCGCGGAAGGCCCGCTGCGCGCGGCCTACCAGATCCGCTCCAAGCAGGCCCGCACGCACGCCTGCCGCGACGCCTACGGCGCAGCCAAGGAGGCCTTGCGGGCAGAAGGCGCCGTGTTCGACGAGGTCAAGCTCGAAGCGCTGCTGTTCGACATCGAAGCGCGCATCGTGCGCAGCCAGATCCTCTCCGGCGAGCCGCGCATCGACGGCCGCGACACGCGCACCGTGCGGCGAATCGAGATCCGCAACAGCGTGCTGCCGCGCGCCCACGGCTCGTCGCTGTTCACGCGCGGCGAGACGCAGGCGATGGTCGCCGCGACGCTCGGTACGGCGCGTGACGCGCAGCGCATCGACGCACTGGCGGGCGAGTTCACCGACCGCTTCATGCTCCACTACAACATGCCTCCGTTCGCCACCGGCGAAGCGGGGCGCTTCGGCAGCCCGAAGCGACGCGAGATCGGCCACGGGCGCCTGGCCAGGCGCGCGCTCGCGGCTGCGCTGCCGAGTGAAGCGGACTTTCCATACACGATGCGAGTGGTGTCGGAGATCACCGAGTCCAACGGCTCCTCGTCGATGGCGTCGGTGTGCGGCGGCTGCCTCGCGCTGATGGACGCCGGCGTGCCGATGAAGGCTCACGTCGCCGGCATCGCGATGGGCCTGATCAAGGACGGCAACCGCTTCGCGGTGCTGACCGACATCCTCGGCGATGAAGATCACCTCGGCGACATGGACTTCAAGGTGGCCGGCACGACCGCGGGGGTGACCGCGCTGCAGATGGACATCAAGATCCAGGGCATCACGAAGGAGATCATGCAGGTCGCGCTCGCGCAGGCGCAGGAAGCTCGCATGCACATCCTCGCGAAGATGAAGGAAGCGATGGGCGAGGCCAAGGCCGAGGTGTCGCAGTTCGCGCCGCGCCTGTACACGATGAAGATCAACCCCGACAAGATCCGCGACGTGATCGGCAAGGGCGGCGCGACGATCCGCGCGTTGACCGAAGAGACCGGCTGCACGATCGACATCGGCGAAGACGGCACGATCACGATCGCCTCCACCGACGCCGACAAGGCGGCGCATGCGAAGAAGCGCATCGAGGAGATCACCGCCGAGGTCGAGATCGGCAAGATCTACGAGGGCCCGATCACCAAGATCCTGGACTTTGGCGCGCTCGTCAACCTGCTGCCGGGCAAGGACGGGCTGCTGCACATCAGCCAGATCGCGCACGAGCGCGTCGAGAAGGTGACCGACTACCTGAGCGAAGGCCAGGTCGTGCGCGTCAAGGTACTCGAGACCGACGAGAAGGGCCGCGTCAAGCTGTCGATGAAGGCGCTGCTCGAGCGCCAGCCGCAGCCGATGGCGCAGCGCGACTGACGACGGCGGCGTTGCGCGAGCCATGAAAGCGATCGCGATCTCGTCGCCCGGCGGGCCCGAGGTGCTGCGGCTCATCGAGCGCTCGGCGCCGGTGCCGGGTGCCGGTGAACTGTTGATCCGCGTGACGGCGTCGGGCGTGAACCGGCCCGATGTGCTGCAACGCAAGGGCGCCTACCCGCCGCCTGCGGGCGCACCGGATCTGCCGGGGCTGGAAGTCGCAGGTCGCATCGAAGGCGGTGACGCTGCGGCGCTCGCAGCCGCCGGCTTTGCGGTCGGCGACCGGGTCTGCGCGCTCGTCGCGGGCGGCGGCTACGCCGAGCTGTGCGTCGCGCCGATTGGACAGTGCCTGCCCGTGCCACAGGGGCTGAGCGACATCGAGGCGGCGAGCCTGCCCGAGACCTTCTTCACCGTCTGGTCCAACGTCTTTGACCGCGCCCGCCTGCAGCCGGGCGAGACCTTGCTGATCCAGGGCGGCACGAGCGGCATCGGGGTGACCGCGATCCAGCTCGCCAAGGCGCACGGCGCAACTGTGATCGTCACCGCGGGCAGCGACGAGAAGTGCGCCGCCTGCACAGTGCTCGGCGCCGATCACGCCATCAACTACCGGCGCCAGGACTTCGCCGAGGACGCGCGCCGCCTCACCGCCGGGCGCGGCGTGGACGTCATCCTCGACATGGTGGCGGGCGACTACGTGGCGCGCGAAGTGGGCTGCCTGGCCGAGGACGGCCGGCTCGTGATCATCGCCGTGCAAGGCGGCGTGGCCGCCAGCTTCGACGCCGGCCTCGTGCTGCGCCGGCGCCTCGTGATCACCGGATCGACGCTGCGCCCACGGCCGGTCGCGTTCAAGGCCGCGATCGCCGCTGCACTGCGCCGTCAGGTCTGGCCGTGGCTGGCTTCCGGCCGCGTCAAGCCGGTAATTCACCAGGTGTTTGCTGCCACCGAGGCGGCGCAGGCGCATGCGCTGATGGAGTCGAACAAGCACATCGGCAAGCTGGTGTTGTCGTGGTGAGGCGAGTCCAGCTACGGAGGCTTGTCCGATGAGAACGAAGCTCGTTGTCGGCAACTGGAAGATGAACGCCAGTCGCGCCGCGAACGCGGCACTGCTGGCCGAACTGCTCGCCATGCACGGCTCGTGGCGATGCGACGTGGCCGTGTGCCCGCCCTCGCCGTATCTCTCGCAGCTCGGCGAGTTGCTCGGTGGCTCCGCGATCGCCTGGGGCGCACAGGACTGCTCGGCCCATGAACCCGGCGCCTACACCGGAGAGGTAGCGGCCTCGATGCTGGCCGAGTTCGGCTGCCGCTACGTGATCGTTGGTCACTCCGAGCGCCGTGCGCTGCACGGCGAAACCGACCAGGTCGTTGCCGACAAGGCCAAGGTCGCGCTCGCGCACCAGCTCACACCCATCGTTTGCGTCGGCGAGACGCTCGCCCAGCGTGAAGCGGGCGAGACCGACAGCGTCGTCAAACGCCAGCTGTCGGCGGTCATTCACACGCTGGCGCACTGCATCGCGCAGGTCGTCGTCGCATACGAACCGGTGTGGGCCATCGGCACCGGCCGGACCGCTTCGCCCGAACAGGCGCAGGCGGTGCACGCGCTGCTGCGCGCGCAACTTCATGCCGCCACTGAAAAGGCGGACAGGATGCAGATCCTCTACGGCGGCAGCGTGAAGGCCGACAACGCGGCAACGCTGTTCGCGCAACCCGACATCGACGGCGGCCTGATCGGCGGAGCCTCTCTCAAGGCTGCGGATTTCGCCGCCATCTGTCGCGCGGCCTCGTGACCGCGCGCGTCTCTGGAGCCACTTGAAATGCCATTGTTCATGAACCTGATCGTCGCGCTGCAGATCCTGACGGCGCTGGTGATGATCGGCCTCGTGCTGATCCAGCACGGCAAGGGAGCCGATATGGGCGCCTCGTTCGGCAGCGGCGCCTCGGGAAGCCTGTTCGGTGCCACCGGCAGCGCCAATTTCCTGTCGCGCTCGACGGCGGTGTGTGCGGCCTTGTTCTTCTCGTGCACGCTCGCGCTCGCATTCCTGTCCAACGACCGCTCGCGTCCTGCCAGCGGCAGTGCGCTCGACAGCCCCGCGATCGCCGCTTCCGCGGCCAGCGCTGCGACCTCGGGCGCGGCGCAGATTCCGTCGCCCGCGCCGGCCGCGGCGGTGCCGGTTCCCGCGCTCGCGGCGTCGGGTGCGGCGCAGATACCGACGAAGTAGTCGACCCGCAATCCGGACGGCGATCCGGCGCCCTGTCGCAATGCGGCGCAGCGACCGGAATTCACCCCGATTGAGGGTAGAATTTCGAGCTGTCTGGTGCGCTGATTCACAGGCAATCCAGACATTGTTTTGACTGCCGCCGACGTGGTGAAATTGGTAGACACGCTATCTTGAGGGGGTAGTGGCGAAAGCTGTGCGAGTTCGAGTCTCGCCGTCGGCACCAGCGGCAGGGCGCACAGGGCGGCCCGCGCGAGTTCAACCAGAGCACCCCACCCCATCACCGCGCTGAGTGCCGAGAAGCCGACATGAACCTGGACGCCTACCTCCCCGTCATCCTGTTCATCCTCGTCGGCGCGGTGGTCGGCGTGGTGCCGCAGGTGCTCGGCTTCGTGCTCGGCCCGCAGCGGCCCGACGCGGCCAAGGCCTCGCCGTACGAATGCGGTTTCGAGGCCTTCGAAGATGCGCGCATGAAGTTCGACGTGCGCTACTACCTCGTTGCCATCCTCTTCATTTTGTTCGATCTCGAGATCGCCTTCCTCTTTCCGTGGGCGGTGTCGCTGCGCGAAATCGGGGCGTCAGGCTTCTGGGCCATGATGATCTTCCTCGCCATCCTCGTCGTCGGCTTTGCCTACGAGTGGAAGAAGGGTGCGCTGGACTGGGAATGAGCGCCAACGGCAGGTCGTGATGAACCACCCCCAAGCTCTCGTTCGTTCGCTTCCCCCCGAAGGGATGCAGGCCTCCTTTGGGGCGACCCGGCAGGAGGCCTGACATGGGCATCGAAGGCGTACTCAAGGAAGGCTTCGTCACCACCAGCCTCGACTCGCTCATCAACTGGTCGAAGACGGGTTCGTTGTGGCCGATGACCTTCGGCCTGGCTTGTTGCGCGGTGGAGATGATGCACGCAGGCGCAGCGCGCTACGACATTGATCGCTTCGGTATGCTGTTTCGCCCCAGCCCGCGCCAAAGCGACCTGATGATCGTCGCCGGCACGCTGTGCAACAAGATGGCGCCGGCGCTGCGCAAGGTCTACGACCAGATGGCCGAGCCGCGCTGGGTGCTCTCGATGGGGTCCTGCGCCAACGGCGGCGGCTACTACCACTACAGCTATTCGGTGGTGCGAGGCTGCGACCGCATCGTGCCCGTGGACGTCTACGTCCCCGGCTGTCCGCCGACTGCCGAGGCGCTGCTCTATGGCATCCTGCAGCTGCAGGCCAAGATCCGGCGCGAGAACACCATCGCTCGCTGACATGACCCGGCTCGATACCTTGCAGGCGGCCGTGGAGACGGTCCTTTCGACACGCGCCAAGCACCTCAAGCGCGAACACAGCGAGATCACGATTACGGTCGCGGCGGCTGACTACCTCGAAGTGGCAAGCACGCTGCGCGACCACGCCGGTTTGCATTTCGAGCAACTCGTCGACTTGTGCGGGATGGACTACTCGGCCTGGAAGGACAGTCCGCACGAGGGCCCGCGCTTTGCCGTCGTGTCGCACCTGCTGTCGGTTCACCACAACTGGCGCTTGCGCCTGAAGGTGTTCTGTACGGACGACGAGATGCCGCTGGTCGCGTCGGTCACGCCGGTCTGGAGCGCGGCCAACTGGTTCGAGCGCGAGGCCTTCGACCTCTACGGCATCATTTTCGAAGGCCACCTGGACCTGCGCCGCATCCTGACCGACTACGGCTTCATCGGTCACCCGTTCCGAAAGGACTTTCCCACGTCGGGTCATGTCGAGATGCGGTACGACCCCGAGAGCAAGCGCGTCATCTACCAGCCAGTGAGCATCGAACAGCGAGAGATCACACCGCGCATCGTCCGTGAAGACAACTACGGCGGTCTCCACTGACATGGCTGACATCAAGAACTGCAGGCTGAATTTTGGCTCCGGCCGCGCGCTGGGCGCGCTTGACTTCGCTGACGCGAAGTCAGCCTACGCCGAAATTGAGCGCGGCTCGCTGACGTCCACCGGGGTGGCGTATGGCTGACATCAAGAACTACACGCTCAATTTTGGCCCGCAGCATCCGGCGGCGCACGGCGTGCTGCGTCTTGTGCTCGAACTCGACGGCGAGGTGATCCAGCGCGCCGATCCGCACATCGGGCTGCTCCATCGCGCGACCGAGAAGCTCGCCGAGAGCAAGACCTATATCCAGTCGCTGCCCTACATGGACCGCCTCGACTACGTGTCGATGATGTGTAACGAGCACGCCTACTGCCTGGCGATCGAGAAGCTGCTCGGGATCGAGGTGCCGCAGCGCGCGCAGTACATCCGCGTGATGTTCAGCGAGATCACGCGGCTGCTGAACCACCTACTCTGGCTGGGCGCGCACGGCCTCGACTGCGGCGCGATGAACATCCTCATCTACTGCTTCCGCGAGCGCGAAGACCTGTTCGACATGTACGAGGCGGTGTCCGGCGCGCGCATGCATGCGGCCTACTTCCGTCCCGGCGGCGTGTACCGCGACCTGCCCGACACGATGCCGCAGTACCCGGCGTCGAAGGTGCGCAACGCGAAGACGATCGCGCGACTGAACGAGACGCGCCAGGGCACGTTGCTCGACTTCGTCGACGACTTCTGCGAGCGTTTCCCGAAGAACGTCGACGACTACGAGACCCTTCTGACCGACAACCGCATCTGGAAGCAGCGCACCGTCGGCATCGGCGTCGTATCGCCGGAACGTGCGCTGAACCTCGGCCTCACCGGCCCGATGCTGCGCGGCTCGGGCGTCGTGTGGGACCTGCGCAAGCACCAGCCCTACGACGTCTACGAGCGGATGGACTTCGACATCCCGGTGGGCAGCAACGGCGATACCTACGACCGCTATCTCGTCCGCGTGGAGGAGATGCGCCAGGCCAACCGCATCATCCGGCAGTGCGTGGCGTGGCTGCGCGACAACCGCGGCCCGGTGATTACCGCCAACCACAAGGTCGCGCCGCCATCTCGACTGGACATGAAGTCGAACATGGAAGAGCTGATCCACCACTTCAAGCTCTTCACCGAGGGTTTCCATGTGCCCGAGGGCGAGGCCTACGCGGCGGTCGAGCACCCGAAGGGCGAGTTCGGCATCTACCTCGTCAGCGACGGCGCCAACAAGCCGTACCGGCTGAAGATTCGCGCGCCCGGCTTCGCGCACCTTTCCGCGTTCGATGAACTGGTGCGCGGCCACATGATCGCCGACGCCGTGGCGGTGATCGGCACGATGGATATCGTTTTCGGCGAGATCGACCGATGAGCATTTCCGAAGCCACCAGGAGCCGTTTCGCACGCGAGGTCAGCAAGTACCCGGCGGACCAGAGGCAGTCGGCCGTGATGGCCTGCCTGGCGATCGTGCAGCAGGAGCAGGGCCACGTCAGCGCCGAGAGCGAGAAGGCCGTCGCCGAATTCCTGGGCATGGCGCCGATCGCCGTGCACGAGGTGACGACCTTCTACAACATGTACAACCAGCAGCCGGTCGGCCGCTTCAAGTTGAACGTCTGCACCAACCTGCCGTGCCAGTTGCGCGACGGGCAGCAGGCGCTGGCGCACCTGTGCCACCGGCTCGGCGTGGAAGAGGGCGGCACCACCCCCGACGGCCTGTTCACGGTGCAGAAGAGCGAGTGCCTGGGCGCCTGTGCCGACTCGCCGGTGATGCTCGTGAACGATCGCCAGATGTGCAGCTTCATGAGCGACGCCAGGCTCGATGAACTCGTCGAAGTGCTGCGCGCAGGCGCATCCGCCGGGGCGTGACGACGATGCTGGACCTCGCCAGATTCCAGTCCGACGGCAGCCAGACCTGCTTTCACGGCCGGCATATCGGGCCCCAGATCTACGCGGGGCTGGACGGTCGCAACTGGCGGCTGAAGGACTACGAGGCGCGCGGCGGCTACCAGGCGCTGCGCAAGGTGCTCACCGGCGGTGAAGGCGGGGCGCCGATGACGCCCGATCAGGTCGTCGCCGAGGTCAAGGCCTCGGGCCTGCGAGGGCGAGGCGGTGCGGGCTTTCCGACCGGTCTGAAGTGGAGCTTCATGCCGCGCCAGTTCCCCGGCCAGAAGTACCTGGTGTGCAATTCCGACGAGGGTGAACCGGGCACCTGCAAGGACCGCGACATCCTGCTGTTCAACCCGCATATCGTCATCGAGGGGATGGTGGTCGCGGCCTATGCGATGGGCGTCAGCGTCGGCTACAACTATATCCACGGGGAGATCTTCGACGCCTACGACCGCTTCGAGCTTGCCCTGGACGAGGCGCGCGCCGCCGGTTACCTGGGCGAGGGAATCCTCGGCTCGGGCTTCGACTTCCAGCTTCACGCAGCGCACGGCTTCGGCGCCTACATCTGCGGCGAGGAAACGGCGTTGCTCGAGTCGCTCGAGGGCAAGAAGGGCCAGCCGCGCTTCAAGCCGCCGTTCCCGGCGAGCTACGGCCTGTACGGCAAGCCGACCACGATCAACAACACCGAGACCTTCGCCGCGGTGCCGTGGATCCTGCGCCATGGCGGTCAGGCCTACCTCGCGATCGGCAAGCCCAACAACGGCGGCACGAAGATCTTCTCGGTCGTGGGCGACGTGGAGCGACCCGGCAACTACGAGGTGCCGCTGGGAACACCTTTCGTCACGCTGCTCGAACTCGCCGGTGGCGTGCGCAAGGGGCGCACCTTGAAGGCCGTGATCCCCGGGGGCTCCTCGGCCCCGGTGCTGACCGCCAAGGTGATGACGGAGACGACGATGGACTACGACGCCATCGCCAAGGCCGGCTCGATGCTCGGCTCGGGCGCGGTGATCGTGATGGACGATTCGCGCTGCATGGTCAGGAGCCTGCTGCGCCTGTCGTACTTCTACATGCACGAGAGCTGCGGGCAGTGCACGCCGTGCCGCGAGGGCACCGGCTGGCTGTGGCGCGTGGTCGAACGCATCGAGACCGGGCAGGGCCGGGTGGAAGACCTCGAACTGCTCGATTCGGTGGCCGACAGTATCCAGGGCCGCACGATCTGCGCGCTCGGCGACGCGGCGGCGATGCCGGTGCGGGCGATGCTGAAGAACTTCCGCGACGAGTTCATCCATCACATCGAGCACAAGAGCTGCCTCTTGCCGGCTCTCGCCCCGAGCCGCTCCCGCTCGGAGAGGGCGCTGACATGATCGAGCTCGAACTCGACGGCAAGAGGGTGGAGGTTCCCGAAGGCAGCATGGTGATGGATGCGGCCGACGCGGCCGGCACGTATATCCCGCATTTCTGCTATCACAAGAAACTCTCGATCGCGGCCAGTTGCCGGATGTGCCTGGTGGAGATCGAGAAGGCGCCGAAGCCGATGCCGGCCTGTGCCACGCCCGCGACGCAGGGCATGATCGTGCGCACCCGCAGCGAGAAGGCGGTCAAGGCGCAGAAGTCGGTGATGGAGTTCCTCCTGATCAACCACCCGCTCGACTGCCCGATCTGCGACCAGGGTGGCGAATGCCAGCTGCAGGACCTGGCGGTCGGATACGGCGGCTCGGCCTCGCGCTACACGGAAGAAAAGCGGGTCGTCTTCCACAAGGACGTGGGCCCGCTGGTCGCCATGGAAGAGATGAGCCGCTGCATCCACTGCACCCGCTGCGTCCGTTTCGGGCAGGAGGTGGCAGGCGTGATGGAGCTCGGCATGATCCACCGCGGCGAGCATTCCGAGATCACGACTGTCGCCGGCAGCACGATCGATTCGGAACTCTCGGGCAACATGATCGACATCTGTCCGGTCGGAGCGCTCACGAGCAAGCCGTTCCGATACAGCGCCCGCACCTGGGAGCTTTCGCGCCGCAAATCGATCAGTCCGCACGACAGCACCGGCGCCAACCTCGTCGTGCAGGTCAAGAACGACCGCGTGATGCGCGTCGTGCCGCTGGAAAACGAGGCCGTCAACGAGTGCTGGATCGCCGACCGCGACCGCTTCTCGTACGAGGCCGTCAACAGCGAGGACAGGCTCACCGCGCCGATGATCAAGCAGGGCGGCGAGTGGAAGACAGTAGCCTGGACGACGGCGCTCGACTATGTGGCGCGCGGCCTGAAGGACATCGCTGCCAGCCACGGCGCGCAGCGCATCGGCGCGCTCGCATCGGCGCACCGCACGGTCGAGGAACTGCACCTGCTCGCGAAACTCGTCCGCGGCCTCGGCAGCGACAACGTCGACCACCGCCTTCGCCACGCCGACTTCGCCAATGCGGCACCGGCCGGCGCCTCGCGCTGGCTGGGTACCCCGATCGCCTCGCTGTCGGGCCTGCAGTGCGCGCTGGTGGTTGGCTCGTTTCTGCGCAAGGACCATCCCTTGTTCGCGCAGCGCATCCGCCGGGCCGTGCGCAAGGGCGGCAAGCTGTTCAGCATTCATGCCGTCGAGGACGACTGGGCGATGACTGTCGCCGGGCGTATCACCGTGGCACCGAGCGGCTGGGCGCAGGCGCTCGCCGACGTGTGTGCGGCCGTGGCCGAGGCGAGGGGCGTCGCTGCGCCCGCGCTGGGGCAAGCCTCGACCGCGGCGCGGGGCATTGCCAGCGCGCTGTTGTCGGCCGAGCGCAAGGCCGTGCTGCTCGGCAATGCCGCCGCGCAGCATCCGCAGGCCGGCGGCTTGCTGGCGCGGGCGCAGTGGCTCGCCGAACAAACGGGCGCGACGGTCGGCTACCTCGGCGAGGCGGCCAACAGCGTCGGTGCGCAACTCGTCGGCGCGTTGCCATTGCGGGGCGGGATGAACGCGGGCCAGATGCTTTCTGCCGCGGGCCTCAAGGCCGTCGTGCTGCTCGATGTCGAACCCGCGCTCGATGCGGCCGACCCCGTCGCCGCCCGCGCGGCGCTGGCGGCCGCCGAGATGGTCGTCGCGCTGACCACGTTCAGGTCGGCCGCTGCGGACGTGGCCGACGTGATGCTGCCGATCGCGCCGTTCAGCGAGACCTCGGGCAGCTTCGTCAACGCCGAAGGCCGGTTGCAGGGCTTCCACGGCGTCGTCAGGCCGCTGGGCGACACGCGGCCGGGGTGGAAGGTGCTGCGCGTGCTCGGCAACGTGCTCGGCCTGGCCGGCTTCGACTGCGAGACCTCGGAAGACGTGCGCAGGGCGGCGCTGGGCGAGAACTACATGACGACCCGGCTCGACAACCGCGCCGTTGCCGCGCCCACCGTGGCGCCAGCGGGCTCGGGCGGGCTGGAGCGCGTGGCCGACGTGCCGATCTACGCCACCGACACGCTGGTGCGCCGTGCGCCCTCGCTGCAGAGGACCGCCGATGCACGCCCGCCGGTGGTGGGTGTGTCGACTTCGCTGTGGCAGCAGCTCGGTCTGCAGGCAGGCGCCACGGTGCGCGTGTCGCAGGGCGCTGCGCAGGCGCTGCTGCCGGCGCGCTGCGATGCGACGCTAGCGGCGAACGCGGTGCGCGTTGCGGCGGGCCATCCCGACACCGCCGGACTGGGCCCGATGTTCGGCGCCGTCAGCGTGGAGAAGGCCTGAGCATGCTCGACAGCTTCACCGCCTACGGCAGTTCGCTACTCGGCGGCAGCTGGCCCGTCGTCTGGACGCTCGTCAAGATCATCGCGCTGGTCGCGCCGCTGATGGTCTGCGTCGCCTACCTCACGCTGTGGGAACGCAAGGGCATCGGCTGGACGCAGATCCGGCCCGGCCCGAACCGCGTCGGTCCGTACGGACTGCTGACGCCGATCGCCGACGCCGTCAAGCTGATCTTCAAGGAGATCATCCTGCCCTCGGCGGCGAGCCATCCGCTGTTCCTGCTCGGGCCGGTGATGACGATCATGCCCGCGCTGGCGGCCTGGGTCGTGATCCCGTTCGGGCCCGAGGTGGCGCTGGCCAACATCAACGCCGGCCTGCTGTTCCTGATGGCGATCACCTCGATGGAGGTGTATGGCGTCATCATCGCCGGCTGGGCCTCGAACTCGAAGTACGCCTTCCTCGGCGCGCTGCGCGCTTCGGCGCAAATGGTGAGCTACGAGATCGCGATGGGCTTCGCGCTGGTGGTCGTGCTGATGGTCAGCGGCAGCCTGAACCTGACCGACATCGTGCTCGGGCAGGGCAAGGGATATTTCGCCGACAAGGGCTTGCCGTTCCTCTCCTGGAACTGGCTGCCGCTGCTGCCGATCTTCGTCGTCTACTTCATCTCGGGCCTGGCGGAGACGAACCGCCACCCGTTCGACGTGGTGGAGGGCGAGTCCGAGATCGTCGCCGGTCACATGGTCGAGTACTCCGGCATGGCGTTCGCGATGTTCTTCCTCGCCGAGTACGCGAACATGATCCTGGTCTCGATTCTGACCGTGACGCTGTTCCTCGGCGGCTGGCTGGCGCCGATCGACAGCATGCTCTTCAACTGGGTTCCCGGCTGGATCTGGCTCGGCCTGAAGACCTTCGCCGTGGTGACGATGTTCCTCTGGATCCGTGCGAGCTTCCCGCGCTATCGCTACGACCAGATCATGCGCCTCGGCTGGAAGGTCTTCATCCCGATCACCCTCGTCTGGCTGGTCGTGGTGGGGCTGTGGATCCAGTCGCCGCTGAGCCTGTGGAAGTGAGACGAGCCATGTCCGTCGTCACTTCCATCAAGGAGCTCTTCTCGAGCTTCATGCTCGCGGAGTTGTTCAAGGGCCTGGCGCTGACCGGGCGGCACTTCCTGTCGCCGCACATCACGGTGCAGTTCCCCGAGGAGAAGACGCCGCTGAGCCCGCGCTTTCGCGGCCTGCACGCACTGCGCCGCTACGAGAACGGCGAAGAGCGCTGCATCGCCTGCAAGCTGTGCGAAGCGGTGTGCCCGGCGATGGCGATCACGATCGAGTCCGAAGTCCGTGCCGACGGCTCGCGGCGCACGACGCGCTACGACATCGACCTGACCAAGTGCATCTTCTGCGGCTTCTGCGAGGAGAGCTGCCCGGTCGACTCGATCGTCGAGACCCATGTGTTCGAGTACCACGGCGAGAAGCGCGGCGACCTGTATTTCACCAAGGACATGCTGCTGGCGGTGGGCGACCGCTACGAGAAGCAAATCGCCGCGAACCGGGAGGCCGACGCGAAATACCGCTAAGAACAGCGAGGCCGGCGACACCGCACCCCCGCAGCCCGACCGGCGACACGCACCGACACCATGAACACCACCACCGCTCTCTTCTACGCCTTCTCGGCCGTGCTGCTGTTTGCGGCCTTTCGGGTGATCACCGCCCGCACCGCGGTGGTCGCGGCGCTCTACCTCGTGCTCGCCTTCTTCAGCGCAGCCTGCGTGTGGATGATGCTCAGGGCAGAGTTCCTGGCGATCGCGCTCGTGCTGGTCTACGTCGGTGCGGTGATGGTGCTGTTCCTGTTCGTCGTGATGATGCTCGACATCAACGTCGGCGAACTGCGCGAAGGCTTCTGGAGGCACTTTCCACTGGCCGCGCTGATCGGCGTCGTGATCGCGCTCGAGATGTCCGCCGTACTGCTGGGTGGCTTCGACCTGAGCGAGGCGCCGCCAGCCAGCGCTGCGGCGCTCAAGCTCGGCAACACCAAGCTGCTCGGCATCGAGATGTACACGACCTACGTCTATCCGCTGCAGATCGCCGCGGTGCTGCTGCTCGTGGCCATCATTGCCGCGATCGCGCTGACATTGCGCCCGCGCAAGGACAGCAAGTTCCTGAATCCGTCGCAGCAGGTGCGGGTACGCAAGGCCGACCGGCTGCGCGTCGTGAAGCTGGCACCTACCGTCGAGACCCCTACATCGGCGCAACCCACCGGAGGCCAGCCATGACCGGCTTGGGACCGGTCACGCTCGGGCACTATCTGTCGCTCGGTGCGGTGCTGTTCGCGATCTCGCTGATCGGCATCTTCCTAAACCGCAAGAACCTGATCGTTCTGTTGATGGCGATCGAGCTGATGCTGCTGGCGGTGAATACCAATTTCGTCGCCTTCTCGCACTACCTGGGCGACATGCATGGCCAGGTGTTCGTGTTCTTCATCCTGACGGTCGCCGCGGCCGAGTCGGCGATCGGCCTGGCGATCCTCGTCGTGTTGTTCCGCAATCGCGCGTCGATCAATGTCGACGAGCTCGACGAGCTGAAGGGTTGACACTGATGGCCGCATCCCTGTCCCCGACCCTGCTGCTCGCCGTGCCGCTGGCGCCGCTGGCCGGCGCGATCGTTGCTGGCTTGCTCGGTCGCAGGGTGGGCCGGCGCGGTGCGCACGGCGCCACGATACTCGGCGTGCTGATCTCGTTCATCCTGTCGACGCTCATGCTGAAGGACGTGGCGCAGGAAGGCGCTCGCTTCAACGCCACCGTCTACGAGTGGATGGTGTTCGGCGGCCTGAAGATGGAAGTCGGCTTCCTGATCGACGGCCTGTCTGCGTTGATGATGGTCGTCGTCAGCTTCGTCTCCCTGATGGTGCACGTCTACACAATCGGCTACATGGCCGAAGACCCGGGCTACCAGCGCTTCTTCAGCTACATCTCGCTGTTCACCTTCTCGATGCTGATGCTCGTGATGAGCAACAACTTCCTGCAGCTGTTCTTCGGCTGGGAGGCAGTCGGCCTGGTCTCGTACCTGCTGATCGGCTTCTGGTTCACGCGACCGACGGCGATATTCGCCAACCTGAAGGCCTTCCTCGTCAACCGGGTCGGCGACTTCGGCTTCATCCTCGGCATCGGCCTCATCGCGGCCTATGCCGGGACGCTGAACTACGGCGAGGCCTTCGCCAGGGGTGGCGAGCTCGCCCGTCTGAGCTTCGCCAACCCCTTCGGCGGCGAGCCCTGGATGTTGATCACCGTGGCCTGCATCTGCCTGTTCATCGGCGCGATGGGCAAGTCGGCGCAGGTGCCCTTGCATGTCTGGCTGCCCGATTCGATGGAAGGCCCGACGCCGATCTCGGCGCTGATCCACGCCGCAACGATGGTGACGGCCGGCATCTTCATGGTCGCCCGCATGTCGCCGCTGTTCGAGCTGTCCGACACCGCGCTGTCCGTGATGCTCGTGATCGGCGCGATCACGGCCCTGTTCATGGGCCTTCTGGGCGTGGTGCAGAACGACATCAAGCGCGTCGTCGCCTATTCGACGCTGTCGCAGCTCGGCTACATGACGGTCGCGCTCGGCGCCTCGGCCTACTCGGTCGGCATCTTTCACCTGATGACGCATGCCGCCTTCAAGGCGCTGCTGTTCCTGGCGGCCGGCTCGGTGATCATCGGCATGCACCACGACCAGGACATCCGCAACATGGGGGGCTTGCGCAAATACATGCCCGTCACCTGGATCACCTTCCTGACCGGCTCGCTGGCGCTGATCGGCACGCCCTTGTTCTCGGGCTTCTATTCGAAGGACAGCATCATCGACGCGGCCCATGCCAGCCATCTCGCCGGCTCGGGCTTCGCCTACTTCGCGGCCGTCGCCAGCGTGTTCGTCACTGCGCTGTATTCGTTCCGTGTCTACTTCCTCGTCTTCCACGGCGCGGAGCGCTTTCACCACAAGCCCTTCCCGGCTGCGGAAGTCCATGACCACGGCCACGGGCATGCTCCGCACGAATCACCCTGGGTCGTGACGCTGCCGCTGGTGCTGCTGGCGATCCCTTCGGCGGTGATCGGCTACGGCGCGATCGGCCCGCTGCTGTTCGGCGGTTTCTTCGACGATTCGATCTTCGTCGACGCCGCGCGCCATCCGGCGATGAACGAACTGGCCGAGGAGTTCCACGGCGCATGGGCGATGGCGCTTCAGGGGCTCACGGCGCTGCCGTTCTGGCTCGCGCTGGCCGGCGTCGCAACGGCCTGGCTGTGCTACCTCTTCAGGCCTGGCATCCCGGATGCGATCCGGGCGCACACGCCGTTCATCAACCGCGTGCTCGACAACAAGTATTACTTCGACTGGTTCAACGAACATGTGATCGCCGCCGGCGCGCGCTGGTTCGGCCAGGGGCTCTGGACGGGCGCCGACCTCGGGCTGATCGACGGCGCCATCGTCAATGGCTCGGCGCGCGCCGTGGGCGCGGTGGCCGGCGTGGTGCGGCTGATACAGACGGGCCACCTCTACTGGTATGCGCTGGTGATGATCCTGGGCGTCTTCGGGCTGATGACCTGGCAGCTCTGGCCTTTCCTGGTCAGCCTGCTCGCGCGCTGATCGGGATTCGGAGAACAAGAACATGGGTTTGTTGAGTCTGGCCACCTGGTTGCCGATCGCCGCGGGCGTCGTGCTGCTGGCGTTCGGCCGCGACGAGCACGCGCCCGCCGTGCGCTGGGCGGCGCTGGTCGCTGCGCTGGCGAGCTTTCTCGTCACGCTGCCGCTGATCACGGGCTTCGATGCCGGCACGGCGGCGATGCAGTTCCAGGAGAACGTCGCCTGGATCGACCGCTTCAACGTGCGCTACCACCTCGGCGTGGACGGCATCTCGGTCTGGTTCGTGCTGCTCACCTCGTTCATCACGCTGGTCGTCGTGATCGCCGGCTGGGAATCGATCACCGAGCGCGTCAATCAGTACATGGCCGCGTTCCTGATCCTCTCCGGCCTGATGGTCGGCGTGTTCTGCGCGCTCGACGGATTGCTGTTCTACGTGTTCTTCGAGGCGACGCTGATTCCGATGTACATCATCGTCGGCATCTGGGGCGGGCCGAACCGCATCTACGCGGCGTTCAAGTTCTTCCTATACACGCTGTCGGGCTCGCTGCTGATGCTGGTGGCGCTGATCTTCCTGTACTACAAGTCAGGCGGCAGCTTCGACATCCTGACCTGGCACGCGTTGCCGCTGCCGATGGCCACGCAGACGCTGCTGTTCTTCGCCTTCTTCGCCGCCTTCTCGGTCAAGGTGCCGATGTGGCCGGTGCACACCTGGCTGCCCGACGTCCACCCCGAGGCGCCGACCGGCGGATCGGCGGTGCTGGCGGCGGTCATGCTCAAGCTCGGCGCCTACGGCTTCCTGCGCTTCTCGCTGCCGATCACGCCCGACGCGTCGCATGAGTGGGCCTGGTTCGTGATCACGCTGTCGCTGATCGCGGTGATCTACATCGGCCTCGTGGCGCTGGTGCAGAAGGACATGAAGAAGCTGGTCGCCTATTCGAGCATCGCCCACATGGGCTTCGTGACGCTCGGCTTCTTCCTATTCAGCGAGCTCGGCCTGGCTGGCGGTGTCGTGCAGATGATCTCGCACGGCTTCGTGTCGGCCGCGATGTTCCTCTGCATCGGCGTGCTCTACGACCGCATGCATTCGCACGAGATCGCGAGCTTCGGCGGCGTCGTCAACACGATGCCCACCTACACCGCGCTCGTCGTCTTCTTCGCGATGGCCAACTGCGGCCTGCCCGGCACTGCGGGTTTCGTCGGCGAGTGGATGGTCATCCTCGCCAGCGTGAAGGCCAACTTCTGGCTCGGCGCGCTGGCCGCGACGGCGCTCGTGCTCGGCGCCGCCTACACGCTGTGGATGCTCAAGCGCGTCTACTTCGGCGCCATGGCGAACGACGAGGTGCGCCAACTCGCCGACGCGAACGGACGCGAAGTGCTGATGCTGGTCATGCTCGCACTGGCAGTGCTGTGGATTGGCGTCTACCCGAAGCCGTTCACAGACGTGATGCAGTCCTCGGTGACCGAACTGCTCCGGCATGTCTCGGTCTCGAAGCTGAACTGAGAAGAACATGAACTGGCTTGCCATCTGTCCCGAGATCGTGCTGCTCACGATGGCCTGCGTCGTCGCGTTGGTCGACCTGTTCGTGCTGCATCCGCTGCGCACGCCGACCTACTTGCTGACCCAGGCCACGCTGGCAGTCGTCGCGGCGATGCACATCGCCTACTTCGATGCCGGGGCCACGGTCTACGGCATGCAAGGCATGGTCGTGACCGACCCGCTCGGCCATCTGCTCGGGTTCTTCGCCGCCGTCGCGGTGATGGTCACGCTTGCCTATTCGCGCGCCTATGCGGCCGAGCGCGAGATGCTCAAGGGCGAGCTGTTCACGCTGAGCCTGTTCTCGCTGCTCGGCATCTCGGTGATGCTGTCGGCGAACAACTTCCTGATGGTCTATCTCGGCCTCGAGCTGATGTCGCTCAGCCTCTACGCGCTGGTCGCGCTGCGGCGCGACCACCCGCCCGCCACCGAGGCGGCGATGAAGTACTTCGTGCTCGGCGCGCTGGCGAGCGGCTTCCTGCTCTACGGGATGTCGATGATGTACGGCGCCACCGGTTCGCTCGACATCCCCGAGGTGTTCAAGGCGATCGCCAGCGGTCGCATCAACAAGTCGGTGCTCGCCTTCGGTCTCGTCTTCGTGGTCTCCGGCCTCGCCTTCAAGCTCGGCGCAGTGCCCTTCCACATGTGGGTGCCCGATGTCTACCAGGGCGCGCCGACGGCGGTCACGCTGCTCGTGGCCGGGGCGCCGAAGCTCGCCGCGTTCGCGATCACGTTTCGCCTTCTGGTCGAAGGCCTGTCGGGTCTGGCGCTCGACTGGCAGCAGATGCTCGTCGTGCTTTCGGTCGGCTCGATGGCGATCGGCAATCTGGCCGCCATCGCGCAGACCAACCTGAAGCGCATGCTCGCCTATTCGACCATCGCGCAGATGGGCTTCATGCTGCTCGGCTTCACGCCGACCGTCGTGTCGTCGAACACCTATTCGGCGGCGAACGGCTACAGCTCGGCGATGTTCTACGTCGTCACCTACGTGTTCACGACGCTCGGCACCTTCGGCGTGATCCTGCTGCTTTCGCGCCGCGGCCACGAAGCGGAGCAGATCGACGACCTGAAGGGCCTCGCCCGGCGCAGCCCCTGGTATGCCGGCGTGATGGCGATCTTCATGTTCTCGCTCGCCGGCGTTCCGCCCACGGTCGGCTTCTACGCCAAGCTGTCGGTGCTGCAGGCCATAGTCACCACCAACCTGACCGGCTACATCGTGCTGGCCGTCGCGGCGGTGCTGTTCTCGCTGATCGGCACCTACTACTACATCCGGATCGTCAAGATCATGTACTTCGACGAGCCGGTCGATCGTGCGCCCATCGTCGCCAGCACTGAGGTGCGCACGCTGCTCTCGCTGAACGGCGCCGCGGTGCTGCTCTTCGGCCTGCTGCCCGGCGGGCTGATGGCGTTGTGCGCGCAGGCGGTCGTCAGGGCGCTCGCGACCTGACGCGACGCATGGGAACCCCCGCGCCCGTCGCGCCCGTGCCGATTCCTTCGCCGCCGCTCGCTGCGATCGACCCCGCTGCCGACCCGCAGCTGCGCGAGGAGGGCATCGCGGGCACCCAGGTCTACCGTGGCCATTTCCTCGACGTGCGACGCGACGAGGTTCGTCTGCCCGACGGCGCCATCAGCGTGCGCGAATACATCGTCCACCCTGGCGCAGTGATGGTCGTGCCGCTGCTGCCCGACGGTCGCCTGGTCGTCGAACGCCAGTACCGCTATCCGATGGGCCGCGCGATGCTCGAGTTCCCGGCCGGCAAGCTCGACGAGGGCGAGACGCCATTCGCCTGTGCGTTGCGCGAGCTGACCGAGGAGACCGGCTATCGCGCGACCGAATGGGCGCGCGCAGGCCTGCTGCACAACGCAATCGCGTACTCGACCGAAGGCATCGAGGTCTGGTTCGCGCGCGGCCTGACGCTGGGCAAGCGGCAGCTCGAGGCCGGCGAGTTTCTCGATGTCGCGATCGCCAGCGAAGACGAGCTGAACCGGCTTGCCGAGCGGGGCGAACTCACCGACGGCAAGACGCTGGTCGGCCTGCTCTGGCTGGCGCGCTGGAGGGCTGGGCAGTGGCCGCTGGAGTGGCGTGGCGGGCCGTGAGCCCCCGGCGCCGATAATTCAGCATTTGGCAGCCACAATTGCCCCATCCGCTTGATGCTTGGAGTGTCAAATGAATCCCTACGACGGGTACAAAGGTGCGCAGCGTGAAGCCAAGTCGAGGGCACAACACATCCGTGAAGCGCAGTGGCTCCCGAGCCATCCGCCTGGCCCGTGCGCCATCTGCGGAGATCCAGAAGTGCCGCTGGAGCCACACTCGCAGGACTATTCGCTGCCATGCCCGTGGAGCCCGCCTGCGGAATACGCTCTCTGTAGCTTGTGCCATGTACACAGACTGCACGCGCGCTTTCGCAATCCGCAGCCATGGGAAGCGCACAAGGCACGCGTGCGCCGCGGCGGATACTCAAGCGATCTGAAGATTCCGGAAATTGCCGCAGAGCTTGCTGCGTTTCGCGCAGCCCTCAAGCGCAATGAGGGCAACACGCTTCAAGTGCTCCGCTCGCGTGCAAGTACCGGCGACGAATGGTGGGAAGATCTGCTCACTGATCAGTCGCAACTTGCGGATAGGGCTGCACGGCCGAGACCGTGAGCCTTGAGCTTGCATGCCTTCGTTCGAACTGATCGGCTATGGCGGTCTGGTGTCCACCCGATCTCGTGCCCGCAGCCGGAAGCGGGGTCGCCGACTCCGTTCAGCCAATTCTTATTCACTCCGTCGACGGCCCCACTCCCGGCTGGTTCTGTGGTGCTCCTACCGCTGCAGAGCCACTATGCTGCCGGCTTTGCTCGCGCCGATGCAGGCCTGGAGCGAGCGGTCCTCGCTGTCCGCATTGGGGCGAACGCAGCCAGCCCCGGCGCACCCGCGTTCCATGCGTCGCGAACTGTGCGAAGCGCCGTGCAGTCGCTGACATGAAGGTCCTCAATCTGCGCTGCGCGCAGGACCACCGCTTCGAGGGCTGGTTCGTCTCCGACGAAGACGAGGCCTCGCAGCGTGAGAGAGGCCTGCTCGTCTGCCCAATGTGCGGCAACGGCGACGTGCAGCGCTTGCCGAGCGCGCCGCGGCTGAACCTCGGCGCGCCCCGCCCCGCCGAGGCGGTGGCCCTGCCGGCGCCGGACGACTTGCAGGCACGGTGGCTGCAGGCCGTGCGCCGCGTGATCGAACGCACCGAGGACGTGGGCGAGCGCTTTGCCGAAGAGGCACGCCGCATCCACTACGGCGAAGTGCCTCAACGCGGCATCAGGGGCCAGGCGACGCCCAACGAGGCTCAGGCGCTGAAGGAAGAGGGCATCGAGGTGATGGCGCTGCCGCTGCCGGCAGCGATGAAAGGGACGATGCAGTAGGGTCGGCGTACCCGCGCCACTGCTCAGAGCACCCGCCCCGGATTCATCCGGCCCTCGGGATCGAGCGCGCGCTTGATCGCGCGCATCAGCGACAGCGCCACGGGGGACTTTCGCCGCGCCAGTTCGTCGCGCTTCAAGGCGCCGATGCCGTGCTCGGCCGAAATCGAGCCGCCAAGGCGTTCGACCGCGTCGTAGACCATCTTGTTGACGGCGCTCTCGAAGTCGCGCACGAAGTCGGCTGCGGCCACGCCGACGGGGGCCTGCACGTTGTAATGCAGGTTGCCGTCGCCGAGGTGGCCGAAGTCGACGAGCCTGACGCCGGGAAAGGCGTGCATCAGCGCGGCGTCGGTCGCGGCGACGAACTCGGGGATGCGCGAGATCGGCAGCGCGATGTCGTGCTTGACGTTCGGGCCCTCTTCGGCCTGCGCCAGCGGGATCGCCTCGCGCAACTGCCACATCGCTCGCGACTGCGCGACCGTCTCGGCGACGGCGGCGTCGGCAATCAGGCCGCGTGCCAGCGCGATCTCGAGCAGGCCGTCGAACAGGCAGCGCGCATGCGCTTCGCTCTCGCCGTCAGACTGCTCGAGCAAGACCGTCCACGGCGCGGCCGCGTCTGGCGCAAGTGGCCGGCGCAGCAGCGGAAAGTGCCGTGCCACGAGCGACAGCGCGAACTCCCCCATCACCTCGAAGCCGGTCAGCCCGGCGCCGAGTCGCGCGTGCGCGAGTTGCAGCAGTTCAGTGGCCGCGGCGAGCGTCGAGCAGGCGGCGAGCGCAGTCATTCTTGCCGCCGGTTGCGGGCACAGCTTGAGCGTCGCGGCGGTGATCACGCCGAGCGTACCCTCGCTGCCGATGTACAGGTCGCGCAGCGAGTAGCCGGTGTTGTCCTTGCGCAGGCCCGACAGGCCGTCCCACACTTCGCCCGCGGGCGTCACCACCTCGAGCCCGAGGCACAACTCGCGCGCGTTGCCATAGCGAAGCACCTGCGTGCCTCCGGCATTCGTCGCCAGGTTGCCGCCGAGCGTGCAGCTGCCCTCGGCGGCCAGCGAGAGGGGTAACAGCAGGCCCTGCGCGGCGGCGGCCTGCTGCACCGTCTGCAGCACGCAGCCGGCCTCGGCGGTCAGCGTCAGGTTCGCGTGGTCGACCGCGCGGATCCGCTTCAGGCGCGTCAGGCTCAGCAAGACCTGAGACCCGCTGGCATCGGGCACCGACGCGCCGACGAGTCCGGTGTTGCCGCCCTGCGGCACCACTGCGACGCCATGCAAGGCGCAGGCGCGCAGCACGGCCGCGACTTCGGCGGTGCTGCTAGGGCGCACCACCGCCAGCGCGCGGCCGTGGTAGCGCCTGCGCCAATCGACCTCCCAGGCCGACAGGTCGCCATCGCTAAAGACCTGGCCCGGCCCGACGACGTCAGCGAGCGCCCGCAGCAACGCGCTCAATGCGCGACCCCAGCCGCCGCCGGAGCGTGGCGCAGCCGCCAGCGCACATGCAGCGCGCAGGCGGAAAACAGCGTCAGGCACAACGCGACCTCGGCCAGGCCGAGCATGGCGCCGACGCCGCGATCGCTCGCCGCTCGCACCGTGCCTTCGATGAAGTAGAGCCAGACGAAGAGCGACACCCAGCGGTAGGTGTACATGCGGTTGCGCAGCAGCCCGGCCAGCGGGAGCAGCAGCGGCAGCACCTTGAGCGCCAGCCAGCCGCTGCCGGTGGGCGCCAGCCACAGCTCCCAGGCCAGGCCGAGAGCGATCAGCCCGAGCACGCTGCCCACGGCGAGCCTGCGCGACCACGCCACTGCGGCGGGCAGCGCGGGCGGCGGGGCAGCTGCCTGCGGGCGCGTGAGGATCATGGCTGGCTATGATGCCAGCAATGAAGGCATTGCCTACTCTCTCGACGCAGACGCCAGCGACCACGCCGAGGCAGGAGGTGTCGCGCGCGCTGCACGCGCTGCAGACCTGGCCCTGGTTGGCAACGGCGCAGACCTTGCGCCAGCGCTTCCGCGAGGACCGCCTCGGTCTGACAGCGAGCAGTCTGACCTTCACCACCCTCATCGCGCTGGTGCCACTGGCGACGGTGGCGCTGGCGATGTTCAGCGCCTTCCCGATGTTCGAGCAGTTTCGGGATGCACTGCAGAAGTACTTCCTGCAAAGCCTGGTGCCCGAGGGCATTTCGCGACCGGTGCTGCAGGCGCTGACGGAGTTTGCCGACCAGGCCAGAAGCGTCGGAAGCCTCGGCCTGCTGTTCCTCGTGCTGACCGCGCTGGCGCTGATGGCAACGATCGATCGCACCTTGAATGCGATCTGGCGCGTGCGCGAGATGCGCTCCATCGGGCGGCGGGTGCTGATCTACTGGTCTGCGGCGACGCTGGTGCCGCTGCTGCTCGGCGTGGTCCTGAGCGTCACCTCGCTGGCGATCACCGCGTCGCGCGGCGTGCTCGGTGGCATTCCGGGAGGCGTGGGCGTGCTCTTCGACACACTGGGGTTCGTCTTGCTCGCCGGGGCGATGACGGGGCTTTATCACCTCGTGCCGAACACCCACGTGCGCTGGCGCCACGCGCTGGCCGGCGGGGTGTTCGTCGCGATCGGCTTCGAACTGGCGAAGCGAGGGCTCGCCTGGTACCTCGTGCAGGTGCCGACCTATTCGCTGGTCTACGGCGCCTTTGCCACCGTGCCGATCCTGTTGATCTGGATCTACGTCAGCTGGGTGATCGTGCTGTTCGGGGCCGTGATCGCCGCTTATGCGCCGAGCCTACAGATGCACATGCTGCCGCTGCCGGACACGCCCGGCGTGCGTTTTCGCCTCGCGGTGGCAGCGTTGCGCGAACTGATCCGCGCGCACAGCGATCCGGTGCGCGGCCTAAGTGCCGAGCAGCTGTCGCGCGCACTGCGCACCGACCCGTTGCAGGTCGAGCCGCTGCTCGACATGCTGGTTGGCCTGGATTGGGTCGGCCGCCTCGACGAACCTGGCGGTGCGCGCTACGTGCTGCTGTGCGACCCCGCGGCCACGCCGGCACAACCGCTGCTCGCGCTGTTGCTGCTCGACCCGGCGCCGACGCTGCAGGGTTTCTGGCAGCGCGCTCGCTTCGACCAGTTGACGCTGGCCGACATCGTGCCTGCGTAGTCCGAAACGGCCCGCCTCGGGTCGCGGCTTCGGTGCTGCGGCGCGCTCGCCACGTCACTGCGGTGTCGCTTCGCCGCGGATCATCGCGCCGGGCCGATGCCGGCGCGCAGGGCACTCAACACGCCGTCGGGACACTCCTGCATCAGGAAGTGTCCGGCCGGCAGGGTGTGGACCTCGGCCGTCAACGCGGCGGCGAGGGTCGATGCCGCCCGCATCGGCGTCATCTGGTCGTCGCGCGCGAGCACGAGGTGGGCCGGGCAGCGAACCCGCGCCGCCGCCTCCATGCCGTGCGTGTAGCGGTCGCAGGCGGCGAAGTCGTCGTGGAACAGCATGGCGTTGCGCTGGTGCTGCAGCACCAGCCGCATCAACTGCCGCGCGGCGCCGCGCAGCCACACGCCCGGGCCAGGATACGAGGGCTTGGCGGCGAGCGTCGAGAAGGAAAAGGTCACCACGCGGTCGATCGCCTTCAGCGGCGCCGCAATCGAGAGTTCGAGCAGGGCCTTCGGAACCGCCATCGGGTACGCCGTACCGAGCATCACGAGCCGCGTGATGCGCTGTGGCGCGCGCCCCGCTGCTTCGAGGGCGATCAGCGAGCCCATGCTGTGGCCGGCGAGCGTCGCATGCCCGACGCACGCGGCGTCGAGCAGCGCGAGCGTCCAGTCGGCCATGCCTTCGATGTCCCGCAGCGCCGGCCCGGCACTGCGCATGTGGCCGGGCAGGTCGACCGCGAGCACGCCGAAGCCGTGGTGCGCGAACCAGCGCGCCAGCAGCGTCCACACCGTGTGATCGTTCAGCGCCCCGTGAATGAACACGATGCAGGGCAGGGCGGGGTCGAAGGGCTTGCCTCCCGTGTAGGCATAGACCTCTCGGCCGCCGACGTCGAGCTTCATGAGGCGCGCTCCGCCGCCTTCAATGCGCGCTTCAGATCGTCGATCAGGTCGTCGGGGTCCTCGAGTCCTATGGACAGCCGTATCGTTCCCGGCGTGATGCCGGCCTGCGCGAGCGCGGCGTCGTCCATGCGGAAGTGCGTCGTCGAAGCCGGGTGGATCACGAGCGAACGGCAATCGCCCACGTTGGCCAGGTGCGAGAAGATCTTCAGCGATTCGATGAAGGTCTTGCCCTGTTCCCGCGAGCCCTTGAGGTCGAAGCTGAACACCGCGCCCGAGCCGCGCGGCAGCAGCGCCTTCGCGAGCGCATGGCTCGCATGGTCCTCGAGCTCCGGGTAGCCGACGGCAGCGACCAGCGGCTGCGCGGCGAGGAACTGCACCACCTTGCGCGTGTTCTCGACGTGGCGCGCCATGCGCAGCGGCAGTGTCTCGATGCCCTGCAGCATCAGCCATGCGGTGTGCGGGCTCATGCAGGCGCCGAAGTCGCGCAAGCCCTCGCGGCGCGCGCGCAGCAGGAAGGCGCCGTCGGTGCTCTCTTCGCTGAACACCATGCCATGGAAGCCCTCGTAGGGCTGGTTGAGTTCGGGGAAGCACGTGGCCTCGCTCCAGTCGAAGCGCCCGCCGTCGATCAGCACGCCGCCGACCACCGTGCCGTGACCGCAGAGGAACTTGGTCGCCGAATGGAAGATCAGATCCGCACCATGTTCGAACGGCTGCATCAGCCACGGCGTCGTGAAGGTCGAGTCCACCAGCAGCGGAATGCCCGCGTCATGGGCGATCGCGCTGACGGTCGGGATGTCGAGCACGTCGAGCCCCGGGTTGCCCAGGGTCTCGCCGAACAGCAGCCTGGTGTTCGGCCGGATCGCCGCGCGCCAGCCGGCGATGTCGCCCGGTTTCACGAAACTCGTCGCGATGCCAAATCGTTTCAATGTGTAATGCAGCAGGTTGTGCGAGCCGCCGTACAGCGCGCTCGAACTGACGATGTGCGAGCCGGCACCGGCCAGCGTGGCGATCGCCAGATGCAGCGCGGCCTGGCCGCTCGCCGTCGCGATCGCGCCGACGCCGCCCTCGAGGGCGGCCATGCGTTCCTCGAAGGCCGCGTTGGTCGGGTTGCTGATGCGGCTGTAGACGTGGCCCGAACGCTCCAAGTTGAACAGCGAAGCGGCGTGCTCGCTCGACTCGAAAACGAATGAGGTCGTGAGGTGGATCGGCAGGGCGCGCGCGCCGGTGGCAGGGTCGGGCGCGGCGCCGGCGTGCAGCGCCAGCGTGTCGAAGCCGGGGTCGGAATGGCCGGGCATGGAGTCTCCGGAGTCGCTCTGGGGTATTGCTGCGCCGGATTGTGTGCTATGTTGAATCGCGTCGACAGCGGATCGGAGCTTCCCATGAAAGTCAGTGACATTCTTCGTGTCAAAGGAGGCACGCTCTTCACCGTTTCTCCCGATCAGGCGCTGGCTGCGGCGCTCGATACCATGGCCGAACGCGACATCGGTTCGCTGGTGGTGATGAATCACGGCGAGCTGGCCGGCATCCTCACCTTCCGCGAGGTGATTCAGGCACTCGTGAAGAACGGCGGCGCGATCGGCAACATGACGGTGCGGACGGTGATGGACGAACTTCCGCTGACCTGCACCCCGGACACCGAAATCGACGAGTTGCGCCGCATGATGCTCGGTCGTCACGCGCGCTACACGCCGGTGATGAGCCAAGGCATGCTGATGGGCGTGGTCTCGTTCTTCGACGTGGCCAAGGCGGTGGTCGATGCGCAGGACTTCGAGAACCGCATGCTCAAGGCCTACATCCGCGACTGGCCGGTGGAAGAGCCGAGCGGCGAGAAGACGGCGCCGAACTAGAATCTCAGCTCTTGCTTGTGCCACCGCCTGCGGGCGGTGGTTGCGTCTTGGATCGCAGACCCGCCATGTCCGGCAGCACACTCGGCACCCTGTTTCGCGTCACCAACTTCGGTGAGAGTCACGGCCCGGCGATCGGCTGCGTGATCGACGGCTGCCCGCCCGGCATGGCCTTGAGCGAAGCCGACATCCAACCCGAGCTCGACCGCCGCCGCCCCGGCACCAGCCGCCACGTGACGCAACGCAACGAGCCCGATGCGGTCGAGATCCTTTCCGGCGTCTACGAGGGCCAGACCACCGGCACGCCGATCTGCCTGCTGATCCGCAACACCGACCAGCGCAGCAGGGATTACGGCAACATCCTCGACACCTTCCGACCCGGCCACGCCGACTACAGCTACTGGCGCAAGTACGGCCTGCGCGATCCGCGCGGCGGCGGCCGCGCGTCGGCGCGGCTGACGGCGCCGATGGTCGGCGCCGGTGCCGTGGCGCGCAAATGGCTGCGCGAGCAATACGGCATGCTGTTCCGCGGCTGCATGACGGCGCTCGGCGAAATCGAAATCCCGTTCGAGGGCTGGGAGCACGTGCCGAACAACCCGTTCTTCGCCGCCAACGCGAGTCGCATCGCCGAGCTCGAAGCGGCGATGGACGCGCTGCGCAAGGCCGGCGATTCGGTCGGTGCGCGCATCCGGGTCGAGGCGGCGAACGTGCCCGCCGGCCTCGGCGAGCCGCTGTTCGACAAGCTCGACGCCGAGATCGCCTACGCGATGATGGGCATCAACGCCGTCAAAGGCGTCGAGATCGGTACCGGCTTTGCGTGCGTCGCCCAGCGCGGCAGCGTGCACGGCGACGAGCTGACGCCGCAGGGCTTTCGCGGCAACAACGCCGGCGGCGTGCTCGGGGGCATCAGCAGCGGGCAGGACATCACGGTGAACATCGCGATCAAGCCGACAAGCTCGATCCGCACGCCGCGGGCCTCGATCGACCGCAGCGGCGCGCCGACGATGGTCGAGACCTTTGGCCGCCACGACCCCTGCGTCGGTATCCGCGCGACGCCGATCGCCGAGGCGATGCTCGCGCTGGTGCTGATGGACCATGCGCTGCGCCACCGCGCGCAGTGCGGGGATGTGTCGCTCGCCACGCCGCCGATCGCAGCTCAGGCGCCGCGCTGAACGACATCCACCGGGCGCACGCCGACGAAGGGAACCCCTCGCAACGGGTCGATCCCGGCGGCCCGCGTCACCGGGCTCGCAGGTGCGTCAGCCCGCTCATACCGCGCTGTCCCACGGCGCCGAAAGCCGAACCGCGCCGTTGATGATTCCGACCATCGAATAGGTCTGCGGGAAATTGCCCCACAGCTCGCCGGTCCGGGGGTCGAGGTCTTCGCTCAGCAGGCCCACGGCGTTGCGGCGTGCCAGCAGCGACTCGAAGGCTTCGCGCGCCTCGTCGCGGCGCCCGATGCGCGCGAGCGCGTCGACACGCCAGAATGAACAGACATTGAACGCGGTCTGCGGGCGGCCGAAATCGTCTTCGGCTTCGTAGCGGCGCATGAACGGGCCGTCGCACAGGGTACGGTCGAGTGCCTGCACCGTGCTGATGAAGCGAGGGTCGCTCGGGGGCAGGAAGCCCACCTCGCCCATCAGCAGCACGCTGGCGTCGAGGTCGCGGCCGCCCAGGCTCTCCGCGTACGCCTGGCGTTCCTCGCTCCAGGCATGCTGAAGGATCGCCTCGCGGATCACGCCGGCGCGTTGTTGCCAGAAACTCGCTCGTGCTGGCAGTGCCAGGGTCGCCGCGATGCGGGCGAGTCGGTCGCAGGCTGCCCAGCACATCAGCACCGACGAGGTGTGGACCCGGGCCCGCGTGCGCAGCTCCCAGATGCCGGCATCGGGCTGGTCATGCAGCCTCCAGGCGTGCTCGCCCATCGCTTCCAGGGCCGAAAAATCGGCCGCGTCGCCGCGGTGGAACAGCCGGTGGTCGTGGAATGCCTGGGCGGCGCCGAGCACGATGCTGCCATACACGTCGTGCTGGAAGTGCTCGTGCGCCTGGTTGCCCACGCGCACCGGCCCCATGCCGCGGTATCCCCCGGCCTGTGCGATTACCGACTCGGGCAGCGCGCGTTCGAGCCCGATGCCGTACAGCGGTTGCACATGACCGTTGTCGGCAGCACGCAAGACGTTGTAGAGCCAGTTCAGGTAGCCCTCCATCGTGCCGACTTCGGACAGGCTGTTCAGCGCCCGAACGACGAAGAAGGCGTCGCGCAGCCAGCAGAAGCGATAGTCCCAATTGCGGCCGCTGTGCGGCGCTTCGGGAATGCTGGTGGTCATCGCCGCGACGATGGCGCCGGTCTCCTCGAACTGGCACAGCTTGAGCGTGATGGCGGCACGAATGACGGCGTCCTGCCACTCCAGCGGCACGGCCAGGCGATGCGACCAGTGGCGCCAGTACAGCGCGGTCTGCTCCTCGAAGTCGCGCGCCGTCTCGTCGATGCCGCCGGCCAGCGTTTCATCGGGCCCGAGCAGCAGGCTCATCGGCCCGTGAAGGGAGAACCAGGTGCCGTCCAGCACGTAGGTCAGTGGCACGCTCGTGTTCAGGCGCAGCGTGAGTGCCGGCAGCACATAGCGCAGATGATGGCTGCCGCGCGTGACGGTCGGCGGCACGGCGCCCCAGTCGCCCTGCGGACGCACGCTGAAGCGCACCCGAGGGTGACCGGCCAGCGGCGCCACCCTGCGTACCAGCTGGGCGGGTCGGAAGACACGGTCATGCTGGACGAAGCGGGGCGCGAAGTCGACCATTTCGATGCCCTGTCCGCGGTCGTCCCACATCCGCGTGCGCACGATGGCCGTGCCGGGGTCATAGGCCTGCTCGACGCGGGCCAGACCCTCCAACTCAACGTTCATGGCTCCTTCCAGCTGCAGGCCGTCGCCACTGTGCAGCAGCGCGTCGAACACCGGTGTGCTGTCGAAGCGCGGCATGCAGCACCAGACGATACTGCCTCGGCGGTCGATCAGCGCGCTGACGGTACAGTTGCCGATGAGCACGAGATCCAGCGTCGCCGGCGCTCGGTTCGGTGAGGAGTGCAGTTCCATGGGCAGACCTTTCAGAAGGACGGTCGACGCAAGGCGGAACCCTGTGCGGCGAATCGTTCTCCAAACTCGGATGGTACGCAGCCTGTCCTTGGCGCAATGCCGGCAGGGCGTTCGTCAGGGCATCTCCTGATGGCATTCAAGACGATCCGTCTCCAGCTGCGGTTTCTGCTGCCGCTGATCCTGGCGCTGATCGCGACGGCCTACGTGGCCGTGCCGGTGATGGATCAGGTCACGCTGCGCTGGTTCAGCCGAGACCTGAACGGTCGTGGCGTGGTGGTGGCCAACGCACTGTCGGATTCCGTGGCCGACGCACTGGTTTCGAACAAGCTCGATCGCATGCGGCTGCTGTTCGAGCGTGCGGTCCAGGACGAGCGGCTTGTCGCGATCGGCCTGTGCAGCACGGATGACCGCCTGCTGCAGAGCACGCGCAACTTCCCGGTCCAGTTGTCCTGCGCCGCCGCGGCAGACATCTCTGCGCAACCGGAGCCTCGCCTGGCCCTGGCCAGTGGCGCGGTGCACGTGGGCGTGCACGACGTGATGGTGCAACGGCCCGCGCCTTCCGCCACGCCGTCTGCCCTGCCGACCAACCCGGCGCCCGAGGTGCTTCCGGACCAAGCCGTGCCAACGCTGGATCTTCCCCCAGCCGCGTTGGGCACGCAGCCGGTGCTGGCAGGCCGCCTGGTACTGCTGCACGACATGAGCTTCATCGAGCGACGCAGCCAGGACACGCGCCGTTACCTCATCGGCCTGATTGCCGGCCTGGGCCTGGTGATCGCGTTGATCACGATGGTGGTGGCGCAGTTGAGCTGGCGCGGCTGGGTCAACGGCGTGCGCGCCATCATGCGCGGCGAAGGACTGCTCAGGCCGCTGCAGCCCGCGCCCGAACTCGCACCCTTCGCCGCCGACCTGCGCACCCGCCTGCGCGACATGGAGGACGAGTTCCGGCGCTCGCAGGGACCCGAGGCCGAGTGGACGGCGCAGCGCCTGCGCACCCTGCTGCAGACCCAGCTGATCGGCGACCAGATCATCGTCGTGTCGAACCGCGAGCCCTACATCCACGAGCACAGCGCAGACGGCATCGTGGTCAATCGACCGGCCAGTGGCCTGGTCACGGCCGTGGAGCCGGTGATGCGCGCCTGCTCGGGCACCTGGGTGGCGCATGGCAGCGGCGACGCCGACCGCGCCGTGGTGGACGCGCACGACCGCGTCCTCGTGCCGCCCGGGCACGACGACTACTGGCTGCGCCGCGTCTGGCTCACGCCCGAGGAGGAGCAGGGCTATTACTACGGCTTCGCCAACGAAGGCCTGTGGCCGCTTTGCCACGTGGCCCATGTGCGCCCGGTGTTCCGCCAAGCCGACTGGGAGGCCTACCGCAAGGTGAACCAGCGCTTCGCCGATGCCGTGGTCGCCGAGGCCCACGGCGAAGACCCGGTGGTGCTGGTGCAGGACTACCACTTCGCACTGCTGCCGGCCATGATCCGCGAGAAGCTGCCGCAGGCCACGATCCTGACCTTCTGGCACATCCCCTGGCCCAACCCCGAGTCGTTCGGCATCTGCCCCTGGCGACGCGAGATCCTGCAGGGCATGCTGGGCAGCACGATCCTCGGCTTCCACACCCGCTTCCACTGCAAGAACTTCATCGAGACGGTCGACCGCTACCTGGAAGCGCGGATCGAGCACGAGCACTCGACGATCGCGTTCCAGGAGAAGGAGACGCTGGTCGAGGCCTATCCGATCTCGATCGAGTGGCCCGGCGATGCCGAAGTGGCGCTGTGGGCACCGGTGAGCGCATGCCGCCGCGCGGTGATCGATCGCCTCGAGCTGCCGCACGACGTCTGCCTGGCCGTCGGCGTGGACCGCTTCGACTACACCAAGGGCATCCTCGAGCGGCTGAATGCAGTCGAGCGTCTGCTCGAGAAGTGGCCGGACTGGATCGGCCGCTTCGTGTTCGTGCAGGTGGCCGCGCCGACGCGCGTGGCGCTGGACGAATACCGCAGCTTCCAGGAGCGCGTCCATCGCCTCTCCGCGCGCATCAACGAACGCTTTGGCCGCCCGGGCTATCAGCCAGTGCGCCTGCTGGCGCAGCACCATGCGCACGATGCGGTGACCGAACTCTTCCGCGCCGCGAACATCTGCGTCGTGACCAGCCTGCACGATGGCATGAACCTGGTGTGCAAGGAATTCGTGGCCGCCCGCGACGATCTGCAGGGCGTTCTGATCCTGAGCCGCTTTGCCGGCGCCGCACGCGAACTGGCGGAGGCTTTGATCGTGAACCCCTACCACGTGGAAGAGACTGCCGACGCGCTGAACCGTGCTGCGACGATGCCGGTTGCCGAGCAGCGCGAGCGCATGGCCAGCCTGCGCAGCACGGTGCGCGAGTTCAATGTCTTCCGATGGGCCGGCCGCATGCTCACCGACGCCGGCCGCGGGCGCCTGCGGGCCCGCATCGAGTCCCGCGTGCGCCGCCACCAGACGAGTTGAAGCCAGAATGGCGGAGCCTTTTCAACAGATGCAGCACATCTTCACACCCGAGGGCGAGGCGGCGTTGTGCGCGGTGCTGCGCCGGCAGCCGCTGATGGCCTTCGACTTCGACGGCACCTTGGCGCCGATCGTCGCGCGTCCCGACGATGCGGGCATCTCCGCGGCAGTCGCACGCCGCCTGGAGGCGCTGGCGGCACGCTTGCCGGTGGCCATCGTGACCGGCCGCGCGATTGCGGACGTGCGCGAACGACTGGGATTCGAGCCGCGCTTCGTGATCGGCAACCACGGCGCGGAGGATGAACTCGATCCGGCCGGCGCCGCTTCGTATGCCGCTGGGCTGGATGGGCTGCGCGGGGACCTGCGGGCGCGTAAGGCGGCCCTGGCCGCCGTCGGCGTACTGGTCGAAGACAAGGGGCAGTCGATCGCGCTGCACTACCGCCTCTCGCGCCAGCGCAAGCAGGCGCGGGCCCTGATCCAGGACCTGCTGTCGGCGCGGCGTGAGTCCCTGCAGATCTTCGACGGCAAGATGGTGGTCAACGCGATGCAGGCCGGCGCGCCGGACAAGGCGCAGGCGGTGCATGCGCTGGTGGCCCGGTGCGGTGCGGCGGCGGCCTTCTTCGCCGGCGACGACGCCAATGACGAACCGGTCTTCGCGTCGGCACCCGAGCACTGGCTGACGCTTCGGGTCGGGCGCAACAACCCGGCGTCCATGGCCCGCTTCTTTCTCGACGGACCTCAGGAAATGGCCAGGCTGCTCGAGCACATCCAGGCGCTGTGCGACGCGCCGGCGGCCGCCTGATAATGCCCGCTCATGGCAACTCGAGACGTTCCGAGTCGTGCTGAATGTCCAGCCGGGCGGGCCCGGCCCTCGTCCGCCAGGCGCCACGCCTGCACCGCAAGGAGTTGAACGATGAGTGATCTCGTTTCCTACCGGCTTGCCGACGGCATCGCCACGCTGACGCTTTGCAACGGCAAAGTGAATGCCATCTCCCCGGAGGTCATCGCAGCCTTACAACGCGCGCTCGACCAGGCTGAGCAGGGCAATGCGGTCGTGATCATCACCGGCCAACCAGGCATTCTTTCGGGCGGCTACGACCTCAAGGTCATGCGCTCCTCGGCGCAGAACGCGATCGACCTGGTGACTGCCGGCAGCAAGCTCGCGCGGCGCATGCTGTCCCACCCCTGTCCGATCGTCATCGCCTGCCCCGGCCATGCGGTGGCCAAGGGTGCGTTCATCTTGCTGTCGGCCGACTACCGTGTCGGCGTCGAAGGCCCGTTCACGATCGGGCTCAACGAAGTGCAGATCGGCATGACGATGCATCATGTCGGCATCGAGCTGGCGCGCGACCGCCTGCGCAAGTCGGCCTTCCAGCGCTCGGTGATCAACGCAGAGATGTTCGACCCGCAGGGCGCGAGAGAGGCTGGCTTCCTCGATCGGGTGGTCGCGCCCGACGCGCTGATGAGCACCGCGATGGCCATGGCCGGGCAATTGAAGCAGATCGACCAGAAGGCGCACGCAAGAACCAAGCTCAAGGTTCGCAAGGCGCTTCTGGAAGCACTGGACCATGCCATCGAGGTCGACAAGACCACGGCGTTGTTCAGCGCGAGCTGACCCGCATCACCCCGAGGAGAAGATCATGGAGAAGAAACTCACCGCACCGGTCGACAAGGTGTTCGGCCTGCTGACCGACCCGAAGTGGCTCGAGGCGCGCTGCCTTGCGATGGGCGAGCTCAGTGCGAACTGCAAGACGAAGAAGACCGCCGGCGCCGCGACGGTGACGATGAAGCGCCGCGTGCGCCGCGAGCTGAATGCGATCATCTCCAAGGTGCTCAATCCGGAGAGCGACATCGAGCTCGTCGAACAGTGGTCGGTCGACAAGGACAGCCGCAGCGGCACGTTCACGCTGCAGATCGTCGGCAAGCCGATCACGGTGACGGCCGAGTTCGAACTGGTGCCCGAGGGCAAGGGCTGCGTCTATCGCATCCAGCACCACGCCAAGGTGCGCGTGCCGATCATCGGCGGCGTGGTCGAGAAGTTCGTCATGGGGCAGACCGAGCAGGGCTGCGCCGACGAACTCGACTACCTCGCCGACTATCTGAAGAAGAACAAGTGAGCCGTAGCAGCGCCACTTCCTTGGCGCGAGAATCGGGCCTGCGCGGCCGATTCACGGCCGCACACATCCACCTGGAGGCATTGACATGAACCTGACCGACCCCCCCGTGCAAGTGCTGATCCCCGCCGAGTTCGAGCAATGCCTGGCGCTCCAGCGCGCGGCCTACCTGGCCGACCCGAACCCCAGCCATGCGCAGCGCGTGGCCGATCTGAAGGCCCTGGCGCGCATGCTCAAGGAGAACCAGGCCGCGCTCGTCGACGCGATCAACTGCGACTACGGTAACCGCTCCAGTTTCGAAACCCTGTTCGCCGAGTTCTTCGTCGTGCTCGAGGGCATCCGCGACACGATCAAGCACCTCAAGCGCTGGATGAAGCCGATGAAGCGCCATGTCGACATGATGATGTACCCGCTGGCGCGAAACCGGCTCATCCCGCAGCCGCTGGGCGTGGTCGGGGTCATCGTGCCGTGGAACTTTCCGCTCAACCTTTCGTTCGCGCCGCTTACTGCCATCTTTGCGGCGGGCAACCGCGCGATGGTCAAGATGTCGCAGAACTCGGCGAACCTGGCGCGGCTGCTGGTGTCGCTCAGCCCGAAGTACTTCCCCGCCGACAAGCTGATGTTCTTCGAGGACGGTGGTGGCCGCGGGCCGGCCTTCAGCGCGCTGCCGTTCGACCATCTGATGTTCACCGGATCGGGCCAGACGGGTCGCTCCGTGATGGCCAGCGCTGCACGCAACCTGACTCCGGTGACGCTCGAGCTGGGCGGCAAGTCGCCCGCCATCGTCGGCCCCGACTTCGCCATCAAGACCGCCGCCGAAAGGCTGATGTGGCTCAAGATGCTCAATGCGGGTCAGATCTGCACCAACGTCGACTACCTGTTCCTGCCCGAAGGGCGCACCGACGAATTCGTCGAACACGCCAGGCGCCTGGTCGCGCAGCGCTATCCCGACATCAACGGCCCCGACTACACCTCGATCATCGACGAGCGCTCGCACCAGCGCCTGCTCGACGCGCTGGAGGATGCGCGCGCAAAAGGCGCGACGCTGGTCAACCTGGTGCCGGTCCAGAAGCCCGACGCTGCGCTGCGCAAGTTCCCACCCCATCTGGTGCTCAACGTCAGCGACGACATGGTGCTGATGCAGCGCGAGATCTTCGGCCCCATCCTGCCGATCAAGACCTATCGCGACGCCGAAGAGGTGGTGCGCTACGTCAACGCGCGCGACCGGCCGCTGGCCATCTATCCGTTCACCCACGACCGCGCGCTGCAGGACCTGTACATCAACCGCGTCATGTCGGGTGGCGTGTCGGTCAACGAGGGGCTCCTGCACGTGGGCCAGCACGACCTGCCGTTCGGCGGTGTCGGCGCCAGCGGCATGGGCCACTACCATGGCTACGAAGGCTTCGTCACCTTCTCCAAGCTGCGGCCGGTGTTCTACCAGGCGCCGTTCTCGGCGATCCAGATGATGTTCCAGCCGCCCTACGCAGGGCGCGCGGCGAAGATCATGAACCTGCTGATGAAGCTCAAGGGGTAGGGCCTCTCGGGCTCCCAACCCTCCCGGGCCGGTGTCGCCCGCCGCATCGGTCACGCCGAGCAGCGCATAGGGCCCGGCGCGGTCGCGCCAGCCCGTCCTCCGGCGGTCGAGGCAGTCGACTGACTTGAAGGGCCGCAACTCGCTGCTCGGTCGCCATGGCTCGATCGCCTGCTGCAGCGCCTCGCGCGTCATGGCCGGGTCATCTGCCTGAGCGCGGCATAGAGCGTCGTCGTCTTGCCCGGGCCGGTGCGCCCGGGGAACTGCAGCCGTGCGTCCGCTTCGGCCGCCAGGCCGACCGTTGCATGCGCGGTTACCAGCGAAAGCATTTGATGCCTCCGCTTGCAGACGCGACAAAGGGCTGCGGATTCTTCTGCGACAGGACGTAAGCCGTCCGCCGTTCGCCAACTATTGACGCCCCTTGGAGTGTCGGAAGCTTCGATGATGCGGCGCCGATGCAGGCACAAGGTCTCGCTGCCGTCGGTTCGTATCAAGACCTGTTCCAACCAGAGATCGGCAAGGGGGCGGTGTGAAGTTATCTCAGCATCAGTCGATATCCACCTGGGCTCGTCGCACCCCGTTTGGGGCTGCATTGCCCTCGAATCCCGGAGGGGTCATGTTCTTTGGCACAAGCAACCACGTCAGCAGCCGCCCGCATGCCTTCGGTCGCAACGGCGCGGTCGCGGATGGCGACTGGCACATCAGCGAAGAGGCGATCATGGGCACCGCGATCCGCGTCGAACTGTGGAGCGACGAACCCACGCAGGGCAAAGCGGCGATCCGTGCGGTGATGGCAGAAATGCACCGCATCGACCGCGCGATGAGCCCGCACAAGCCGGAGTCGGAACTGTCGCGTATCAACGCCCAGGCCGCGGTGGCGCCGGTCGCCCTCAGCGAAGAGATGGCCCGGCTGATCGCCCGGGCGGTCGATTTCTCGAAGCTCTCTGACGGCGCGTTCGACATCACCTACGCCAGCGTCGGCCACCTGTACGACTACCGCAAGGGCATCCGGCCGAGCGACGAGGCGATCGCAAGGGCGCGCGAGACCGTGGGCTATCGCAACCTGATCCTCGATCGCGCCGCGCGCACGCTGCGGTTCGCACGCGAGGGCGTGCGCATCGACCTCGGCGGCTTCGCCAAGGGCCACGCGGTAGACAACGCCGCAGCGATCCTGGCGCGCCAAGGCATCCGCCATGCGATCGTGTCCGCCGGCGGCGACAGCCGCGTGCTCGGAGACCGCCGTGGCCGGCCGTGGACGATCGCGATCCGCGATCCGCGGCGGCCCGCCGAAGTGGTGGCCGTGCTGCCGCTGGAAGACGTTGCGATCTCCACTTCCGGCGACTACGAACGATTCTTCGAGCGCGACGGCGTGCGCTACCACCACCTCATCGACCCGCGCACGGGCAAGTCCCCGAGCAGCGTACACAGCGTGACGATCCTCGCTGCGGACGGACTAACGACCGAGGGGCTTTCGAAAAGCGTGTTCGTGCTCGGCGTCGACAGAGGTCTGCGGCTGATCGAGTCGCAGCCGGGGGTCGACGCGGTCGTGGTCGACGCGAGCGGCGGCCTGAACTACTCGTCAGGGCTGTTGCAAGGTGGCCTGCAGCGCAACGCTGGGGTTCGCCAATGAACCCGCAACAACGTCAGGAGGCGACGATGAACTTGCGCTCGAGTTCCAACCTGCGGCTGCTCGCCTGGGCAGGGCTGACAGTGACGCTAGGCCTCACGGGCTGTGGCGACAGTGGCAGCAACACCGCCGGCGTCACCACGTCCGGCAACGTGGCGATCGCATATGCAATGCGCGTCAACACGATCAGTGTGAATCCGACCAACGGTGCGCCGACCGCCCCGGGCGGCGACCTGATGATCCGCGACAAGTCGTCTCCGAGCGCACCCGAGCACAACGTGACGGCACGGTTCACCCAGGGTGCCGGTGACGTGGCCGCGCTCGACGTGTCGTACGACGGCAAGAAGATCGTGTTCGCGATGAAATGCCCGGCATCGAACACCTCGACGATCGGCGGCCTGCCCGCGTGTACCGGCCGTTTCAACATCTGGGAATACGACATGACGAGCGGCGGGCTGACCGGCGGAAACTTCCGCCGCATCACCAGCTCGTCGACCGCCGACGACGTCGATCCGAGCTACCTGCCCGGCGGCGCGGGCTTTGTGTTCACGTCGAACCGGCAGACCAGCTCGAGCGTCAACCAGGCGCTCGGTCATACGTATTTCGCGCTCGACGAGTACGAACGCGAACGCGTCTTCAACCTGCACACGATGGCCGCCGACGGCAGCCACATCACGCAGATTTCGGTCAACCAGAGCCACGACCGCAGCCCGGTCGTGCGACCCAACGGCGACATCATGTTTTCGCGCTGGGACCACGTCGGTGATCGCAACCATTTCAAGGTCTTCACGGTCAAGCCCGACGGCACCAACCTGTTCGTGCTGTACGGCGCACACAGCGAGGGCAACAGCTTCCTGCATCCGCGCGACATGGACCCGGCCGGCAAGCATCCGGGCTTCCTCACGACGGACTTGATGCCGCTATCGCGCACCCATGAGGGCGGCGCGCTGATGTTCATCGACGCTGCGAACTATTCCGAGCAGAACACCCCGATCAATCTGTCGGTACCGGCCACGGGCGGCCAGCAGCAGGCCACGGCGCAGGCACTGAACTACGGCACCGGTGTCTCGGAATTCGGGCGCATCACGACACCGTATCCGCTGTGGGACGGCACCGACCGCGTACTCGTCGGCTACACGCCTTGCCAGGTCAGCAACGCGGGGAACATCGTCTCCTGCGCCACGCTGTCGGACGCGCAGCTGACTGCGCTGTCCGACCCCAGCCGGCTGATCGCTGAAGTGCAGGCCGACCCGGTCAAGGACAACGTCCCGCCGTCCTATTCGATCTACATGTTCGACCCGACGGCGCAGACCATGCTGAACGTCGCTGCGCCGCCCGAGGGCTTCATGTATACCCACCCGGTGGCACTGATGGCGCGCCACGAGCCGAGCTCGAGCAACCCGACCAGTCCCGATGCGGACTTGGCGCAGAAGGGCCTGGGCCTGCTCGATGTTCGCAGCGTGTACGACACCGACGGGCTTGGCCGCATGAGCGACCCGGTGCTCGCTGGCGCCGATCTGGCGGCAGGCTGCACGTCGGCGATCGCGAAGATCAGACCCACGGATACCGGTGACACGCGACCGCTGGTCGCGGACATCGCCAGCATCAAGGATCCGGCGAAGGCAGCCTATGGCTGTGCGCCAGCGCGCTTCATCCGTGTGGTTCGAGCAATCGCGCCGCCGGCGGGCAGCACCGGTACGCGCCAGGCGATCGGGAACACGAATTTCGAGATGCAGCAGGTTCTCGGCTACGCGCCGATCGAGCCCGACGGCTCGTTCAAGCTCACTGTGCCCGCCGACACGCCGATTGGGCTGGCAGTCATCGACTCCCAAGGTCGAGCGTTCCAGACGCACACCAACTGGATCCAGGTGCGCCCTGGCGAGCACCGCACTTGCGATGGCTGCCACAGCCCGCGGCGTGGCGGTGCGCTCAACTCGGGTGCGGTGGTCGACAGCGTGCCCGCAGCCTGGTTGCCTGCGATGGCGGGCGCCCACCTGTCGGGCGAGACGATGGCAGACACGCGCACACGCCTGAACCCTGCGTCGCTGTTGCTCAGCCCCGACATGACGTACACCGATGTCTGGGCCGACGCCAGCAAGACCGGTGTAGCCGCGCGTGCCGCAATCGCGATCAAGTACACCGGCAACGCCAACCCGGCCAATGACCTGGCCACCGTGGTGCCGGGCAACGGGATCATCAACTACCCGGATCACGTCCAGCCGCTGTGGTCGCGCAGCCGCGGCACGAACGGCGCCAACACCTGCACGAGCTGCCATGACAGCACCGACACGACGCTCGACCTGAGCGCGACGATCGGAGGCAGCGGGCACTTGGCGGCGTACGACCGTCTGCTGGTCGGCGATCCGTCGATCGATCCGAGCAGCGGATTGCCGCAGACCACTGTCCGGGACGGCGTCATCGTCGTCGTGACCGGGCCGGCGCTGATCAACACGTCCGCCAGCGAATCCGAGGTGCTGGGGCTGGCACGCTCGAGCCGGCTGATGGAGATCATGTCGGGTCAATCGCTGAAGTCGTCCGCCGAGGCGCGGGCAGCCTGGCCCAGCCCGCCCGCTTCGGCGCCCGACCACTCGAAGATGCTCAACGCGGCCGAGATGCGCCTGCTCGCCGAGTGGATCGACACCGGCGCAAAGTACTACAACGACCCGTTCGACGCGGCCAACGGAATCCAGTCGGTCACCCGGCTGAGCCAGGAGACGTTCGTGTCGCAGGTCTACCCGATCCTCACGTCGACCTGTGCCGCGTCGTGCCATCAGGCCGTCGGCAGCAGCGGCTCCGCGACGCCTGTCGGTACCTCGTTCGTCGAGAACAAGTTCGTGCTCACGGGCGACCCGACCGGCGACTACAACAACACGCTGACGATGATCACCAACACCTGCAGCCCGGCGTCGAACTACCTGCTGAGCAAGCCGTCGACGCTTCCACATCCGGCTGGTGCGGTCGGGGCGACCAAGGCCGTGCTGCCCGTCGGTAGCGCGAATTACAACGCGATCCTCAACTGGATCGCCGGAGGGTGTTGAACAGCATGGCATCCCGACTTCGACCCCTGCCGTACGCACTTGCCCTCGCTCGCCTGCTCGCGGTCGCTTCAGCCGCGTTGCTGGCGAGCTGCGGCGGTTCCTCGAACCCGTTCGACAACCCGCCTTCGGTGAGCAATCCGGTGAGCGTGTCGGGCCAGACCCTTTCCTACGCGTATTTCCAGCGCTGTATCAACCCGATCTTCATCGCGCAGCTGCAGCTGCAGGTCAACGGCGCGATCGTGACCAACACCTGTGCCGGGGCCGGATGCCATGCGAACGCGACCGGCGCCGGCGGCGCCTTTCGCATTGTGCCGGCGGCGCAGCCGCTGGACCTTACCGACCCCGCCAACACGCCCGACGCGATGCGCGCCAGCGACATGTACAAGAACTTCTATTCGGCCCAAGGAGAGGTGCTGGTTGGCGCGCCACTGCAGAGCCGGCTCATCGACAAGCCGTTGCTGCTCAACGTCCTGCATGGCGGCGGGCGCATCTTCGCGGACCAGACCGACCCGAACGTCCAGCTCCTGATGTACTGGATCACCCATCCCGTTCCGCTCGGGCAGGACGAGTTCAGCAGCGCGAGCTACAGCATGTTCACTCCGGCCAATCCGGTCACCGGCGCATGCAACACCCAATGAGCTGTCGCGTTGGCAGCCGGCCGCGTTGGCGCCGTGCGCTCTCGAACCCGGCCGCCTCGCTGTGCCTGAGCGCCGCTGTCGCCGCCGGTCTGGGGAGCGCGATGCCTGCGCGGGCCGCCGAGCCGGCCGAAGAGCGCGTTCAGGTGACCGATCCCTACATCGAGTTGCGAACCGGGCCGGGGCGCGGCTATCCGATCCACTTCGTGGCTGCGCGCAACGAGTGGATCTCGATCGAACTGCGTCACACCGATTGGTTCAAGGTCCGCACGGCGGGCGGCAAGGTCGGCTGGGTCAGCCGCGAGCAACTGGAAAGCACCCTCGCCGAGGGGGGCGGCACGAAGACATTCCGCGACGTGGCGGTCGACGACTACCTGCGGCGTCGCGTCGATCTCGGCGCCGCGTGGGGCGTCTTCAATTCCGAGCCGATGCTCAAGGTCTGGACCGGCTACAGGCTGAGCGACACGCTCAGTGCCGAGGCGACCGTCGGGCAGGTGCAGGGCGTGTACTCGGGAACCAACTTCTGGCAGCTCAACGTGATGGCGGAACCGTGGTCCGACCGGCGCTTCTCGCCGTTCTTCGGCATCGGCGTCGGCCGGTTCAGCAACTTCCCGAACTTGAGCCTCGTCGACGCGGTGGCCAGCGACGCCAATCTTGCCAACGCGACGCTCGGCGCGCGCTACTACCTCAGCGCACGCTTCGTCGTGCGCCTGGACTACACGCTGTACACGGTGTTTGTCTCCGACAAGCAGACGAGCGAGTACTCAGCCATCACGGCAGGCCTTTCGTTCTTCTTCTAGCTGCCGATAAGCGAGCCATGCGCAAACACCTCAATCCCCTTCCCGCGGCACTGGCCGTCGCCCTCGTTTCCGCGTTCGCCGCAGTGCCGACGGCCGCCCGCGCGCAGGAGAGCAAACCCGCCGACGAGCAGGTCGTCGTGCCCGAGGTCGACCGCCGCGACGTCAAGTTGCCGCGCTATCCGTCGAACGACTTCGAACTCGGCGCCTACGTCGGCACCTATGCCACGCAGAACTTCGGCTCCAGCCTGGTCTACGGGCTGCGGCTCGGCTACGCGATCACCGAAGACGTGTTCGTCGAAGCGGCCTACGCCCAGACCCAGGTCAGCGACGACTCGTTCCGGCAGATTCTGCCGGGCGGCGTGTTCGCCGATCACAAGGAAAAGCTGTCGTACTACAACCTGGCTGCCGGGTACAACGTGCTGCCGGGCGAAGTCTTCATCGGCGCGAACCGCGCGCTGGCGTCGGCCTTCTACCTGATCGGCGGCCTGGGCAGCACCAACTTCAACAACCAGCAGCGCCAGACCATCCTGTTCGGTCTCGGTGGGCGCGTGTTCATGAAGGATTCGTTCGCGCTGCAGGTTGACATGCGCGACTACATCTTCTCGCTCGATCTGCTCGGCAAATCGCAGAGTACGCAGAACCTCGAGCTGACGGCCGGCATCAGTTTCTTCTTCTGAAGGATTTGCACCCATGCGCATGACCTCGCCAGGCGCCCTGCGCCGAGCCACTCGCCTGCTGTGGGCGGCGGCGTCGTCGCTGGCCGTCGCCGGTGCCAGCGCTGCTTCTGTGCAGCCGTCCGCCCTCGCGCCCGACTTCACCCTGCATAGCGTGGACGGCACCAACCTGCGCCTGCAGGAGCAGCGCGGCCGCGTCGTGCTGGTGAACTTCTGGGCCTCCTGGTGCGGGCCGTGCCGACAGGAGATGCCACACCTGAACAAGCTCTACGACAAGTACCGCGCGTCGGGCTTCGTGCTGCTGGGCGTCAACATCGACGACAACGCCCGCGCCGCGACCGATCTCGCCGCCAAGCTGGGGCTGAAGTTTCCGGTGCTTCTCGACACCGACAAGACGGTGAGCCGGCTGTACGAAATGGGCGCGATGCCGTCGACCGTGGTGATCGACCGCGAGGGCCGCGTGCGCTACCTGCACCGCGGCTACCGCGACGGCGTCGAACTCACCTACGACGAACAGATCCGCGGCCTGTTGAAGGAATGATGAACATGCGTCGCCCGTCCCTGAGCGCCGCGGCCGCAATGGCGCTTGCGTCGCTGCTGACCGGCTGTGCGGTGGAGCCGTGGGTCAAGCCCTACGAGCGCGAGCGGCTGGCCGACCCGATCATGAACCTGCAGCGCAGCACGCTGCTCGGGCAGCACCGCGAGCATGTGTACGACGTTCGCGAAGGCGCGCGCGGCGCGACCGGCGTGCAGGGTAGTGGCTGTGGCTGCAACTAGCTGGTGGCGTCGGCTCGCAGGCGTGCTGGGCGGCTTGCTGGCCGCCGGCGGCGCGCGCGGCGTGGGCCTGCCCGACGACGTGGCCGAAGCGATGGCCCACGTCTACAGCGGCGGCGGGGTCACGGCCTCGGGCCCTGCCCTGCTGGTGCGCAAGAGCATCGCCGACCGCGTGTCGCTGACCGGCACGTACTACGTCGACATGGTCAGCAATGCCTCGATCGACGTGGTGACCACGGCCAGCCCCTACAAGGAGACGCGCAACGCCTACGGCCTGGGCGTGAACTATGCGGAGCGCGACACGCTGATGACGCTGGCCGTGGCGGCCAGCCGCGAGCCCGACTACACGGCCGACACCGCCAACATCGACGTGGCGCAGGACATCTTCGGCGGCATGACCACCGTGAGCCTCGGGTTCACGTACGGCGCCGACAAGGTCGGCAAGCACGGCACGGCCGGCTACTTCGACACGGCGACGCACTGGCGCTACCGGCTCGGCGCGACCCAGATCCTCTCGCCCACCTGGCTGATGACGGCGAACTTCGAGTCCATTTCGGACGACGGCTACCTCGGCAGCCCCTACCGCGTCGCCCGGGTGTTCGGCGCTGCCGTGCCCGAGCGCGTCCCGCGCACGCGCTCGAGCCGGGCGGTCGAGTTGCGTGCGATCGGCGACCTCGGTGAGCACAACGTGGTGCGCGGGGTGTACCGCTATTTCTGGGACAACTGGGGCATCACCGCACACACGGCCGAACTGGGCTATGCCCGCTACATCGGCCACGCCTGGATGGCCGACGCCTTGGTGCGCTACCACTCGCAGCAGGGCGCGCTCTTCTACAGCGACAACGCGACCGCCGAAACGACCTACGTCACGCGCAATCGCCAGCTCAGCAGCTTCAACGACGCGGCGCTCGGTGCGGGCATCAGCTACACGGCGGCTGCGGTGCCCGGCAGCTATGCGGTCACGCTCAACGGGGCGTGCCAGCTGATGCGCTTCAACTACAGCGAGTTCACCGACATCCGCACCGGCAAGCTGTATTCGTTCGACGCGGCGGTGGCGGAGCTGTGGGTGTCGGTCACATTTTGAGAAGGCAGTCCGGTATGTCGATTCGTTGTTGCGGTTTGGTGATGGTGGGGGCCTGGCTGGCGGCGATGCCTCTGGCCTGGGCAGCGGATGCCGTGCCGTCCGGCACGCCAGTGACCGTTGCAGCGGCGTCGCCCGCGGCAGGCGCTTTGCCAGCGGCGGCCGCGACAAGCAGCCCCGCGGGGGCGCCGTCCGGCGGTCTCGACAGCCGCATCCAGGATGTCAAGGGCGACGTGATTCGACTCAACCGCGACCTGCTGGTGCTCGAAGAGGAACTGCTGTTCCCGGCCAACACGCAGGTCGCGCTGTTCGTCTCGATGGACGTGGGCAAGCTGTTCGCGCTCGACTCGGTGCAGGTCAAACTCGACGACAAGGTGGTCGCGAACTACCTCTACACGCCGCTCGAGGTGGAAGCCTTGCATCGCGGCGGCGTGCAGCGCCTGTACCTCGGCAACCTGCGCGCCGGCGAGCATTCGCTGGTCGCGTTCTTCACCGGCAAGGGGCCGCACGACCGCGACTACAAGCGCGGCGCGACACTGAAGATCGACAAGGGCACCGACCCGAAATACATCGAGCTGCGGATCAAGGACTCGACGGGCAAGTTGCAGCCCGAGTTCGACGTCAAGGTCTGGCAATAGACGCGCGTGATCGCCATGGCCTTGTGCAGCCTTCTTCGCGACAGCTTGCGGCGCCTGCTCTGCGCTGCGGCGCTCGCGTCGCTGGGCGGCGTCGCCGTGGCCGCCGATGAGCCGCCACACGTCGTGCTCGACCCGCACTACGGCGACAGCCTGTTCCACTTCTACCAGGAACACTATTTCACGGCGATCACCGGCCTGATGGTGTCGCAGCATTTCAACCGCGTCGCGCAGCACGCCGACGAAGCCGAGGTGCTGCGCGGCGGCATGCTTCTGTCCTACGGTCTGCACCGCGAGGCTGGCGACATCTTCGCGCGCCTGATCGACAAGGGCACCAGGCCCTCTGTCCGTGACCGAGCCTGGTTCTACCTCGCCAAGATTCGCTACCAGCGCGGCCTGGTCGCCGAAGCCGGCGATGCGATCGGCCACATCGGCAACAAGCTGCCGGCCGATCTCGAAGAAGAGCGCGTCCTGCTGCAAGCCAACATCCTGCTGGCGCAAGCCGACTATGCAGGCGCCTCGAAAGTGCTGGCCGGCATGACGACGAGCACGGGCGCGGGGCAGTACGCGCGCTACAACCTCGGCGTCGCGCTGATCAAGAGCGGCGACCCGGTCCAAGGCAGCGCGCTGCTCGACGAGCTGGGCCGCGCCACTGCGCCCGACGAGGAACTGCGCAGCCTGCGCGACCAGGCCAACGTGGCGCTCGGCTTCTCCGCGCTGCAGAACCGGCAGCCAGAAGACGCCCGCAAGTATCTCGAGCGCGTGCGCCTGAACGGCATGCATTCCAACAAGGCGTTGCTCGGGTTCGGCTGGGCGTCGGCCGAGTTGAAGAACGACAGGCAGGCCCTTGTGCCATGGACCGAGCTCGCACGGCGCGACGCCAGCGATGCAGCCGTCCTCGAAGCCCGCATCGCCGTGCCTTACGCGTACGCCGAACTCGGCGCCATCGGCCAGGCGCTGGACCGCTACAACGATGCCATCGTCGCCTTCGAGGTCGAGAACAAGCACCTGGATGAATCGATCGTGGCCATCCGCAGCGGCAAGCTGCTCGCCGGGCTGATCGAGCGAAATCCCGGCACCGAGATGGGCTGGTTCTGGAGCATGCGCGGCCTGCCCGAAATGCCGCATGCCGGGCACCTCGTGCCGGTACTGGCCCAGCATGAGTTCCAGGAAGCGTTCAAGAACTACCGTGACCTGCAGTTCCTGTCACGCAACCTGCAGCAATGGGAGGACAGCCTCGCCGTGTTGGGCGACATGCTGGCGAACCGGCGCATGGCCTACGCCGAACGCTTGCCGCAAGTCCGCGCCAAGGCGCAAGAGACGGACCTCGCCGGGCTGCAGCAGCGGCGCGATGCGCTTGCTGGCGAGTTGACGCAGGTCGAAGAGGCGAGAGACGGTGCTGCCTTCGCCGACGCGAGACAGCGCGCGCTGCTGGCACGGCTGGACAATGTTCGCGCCACCCTGAATGCCTTGGGCGCCGACCCGGAATTCGCCAGGGCGCGCGAACGCCTGCGCCTCGCCGCCGGGGCCATGACCTGGAACCTGGCGCAGCAGTACCCGCTGCGTCTGTGGGAAGCAAAGAAGACCTTGGCGGTCACCGACAGCCAGCTCGGCGAAGCGCGCCGGCGCGACGTCGCGGTGGCACAGGCGCAGCGCGACGAACCAGCGCGATTCGCGGCCTTCGCTGCCCGCACCGCCGAACTCGACAAGCGCATCCGCGCGCTGCAGCCGCAGGTGGCGGCGCTGGCCCGCGAACAGCAGGCCGATCTTCAGGAACTGGCCGTGGCCGAGCTGGTGCGCCAGAAAGAGCGCCTGGCCGCGTATGCGACGCAGGCGCGCTTCGCCGTCGCGCAGCTCTACGATCGCGCCAATTCCACGGCGGAGGCAGGTCATGCGGCCCGCCAGTAGCCTGCTGCTCGTCCTGCTCGCGAGCGGCCTGTGCGCCTGCGCCGGCAAGCGTGCCGCCGGCACGCCCGACGATGCGCCGACGTTGAAGAGCCTGGCCGGCCGCGAAGTGAACGTCGCGCCGGACGCGGGCATCCAGGGCGGCGAAGACAAGGCGATCGCGGCCTACCGCAAGTTCCTCGAGATCGCGCCGAAGGCGCCGCAGCGCCCGGAAGCGATGCGCCGTCTCGGCGACCTGGAGATGGCCAGCGCCGACAATCGCAGTGCCATCGGCGAGAGCAATGCGGCGCCGGACTACCGCGCAGCGATCGCGCGCTACCAGGACTTCCTGGCCGCCTATCCGAAGGACCCCGGCAACGACCGCGTGCTCTACCAGTTGGCGCGGGCGCGCGAGCAGGGCGGCCAGCTCGAGGCGGCGCTCGCGATCCTGGACCGGCTGATCGCGGAATACCCGAAGACGGCGTACCTCGACGAAGCGCAGTTCCGCCGCGGCGAGTTGCTGTTCACGCTGCGCAACTACGTGAAGGCCGAGCAGGCCTACGCCGCCGTCCTGAAGGGCGGCACGGACAACCCGTACCAGGACCGCGCGCTGTACATGCAGGGCTGGTCGCTGTTCAAACAGGCCCGGCTGGAGGACGCACTGCAGTCCTTCTTCGGCGTGCTCGACCTCAAGCTCGCCGACACGGAGGGCGATGCCGACATCGAAGATCTTGTCGGGCTGAGTCGGGCCGACCGCGAGCTGGTCGAAGACACCTTCCGCGTGATGAGCGTCAGCCTCGCCAACCTGCAGGGCGCGGCCAGCATCCCGGCCTACATCGTCACGCCGGAGCGGGGGGCGTACGAATTCCGCGTCTACCAGCAACTGGGCGAGCTCTACATCAAGCAGGACCGCGTCAAGGACGCTGCCGACACTTTCGTCGCCTTCGCCCGCCGCGAGCCCTTGCATGCGCAGGCGCCGCAACTGCAGGCGCGAGTGATCGATATCTACCAGCGCGCCGGATTCGCCAACCTGGCGCTGGACGCGAAGAAGGATTACGTGACTCGATACGGCATCGACGGCGAATTCCGCAGCGCCAACGCCGAGGGGTGGGAACTGGCGCAGCCGCTGGTGAAGACCCACCTCGCGGCACTGGCGCGCCACTATCACGCCGCTGCGCAGACCGGCAAGAACAGCGCGGACTTCCAGGAGGCCGTGCACTGGTACCGCGTCACTCTGCGTTCGTTCCCTTCCGACCCCGACGCGGCGCAAAGCAACTTCCTGCTCGCCGAACTGCTGTTCGAAGACAAGCGCTTCGACGAGGCGGCCATCGAGTACGAGAAGACCGCCTACGAGTATCCGCCACATGCCAGGAGCGCCGACGCCGGTTATGCGGCGCTGCTCAGCCATGCCGAGCAAGAGAAGCGTGTCACCGCAGCCGCGCTGCCGGCGCTGCAGCGCAGCGGCGTCGCGAGTGCGCTGCGCTTCGCGGCGGCTTTCCAGTCCGATCCGCGCGCCGGGTTGGTGCTGACCAACGCGGCCGAAAAGCTCTACGCATTGCAAGACGCCGAACAGGCCTCGGCGGTGGCGAAGCAAGTGCTGGCACTGGACCCGCCGGCCACGGCGGCGCAACGCCGCATCGCATGGACGGTGGTCGCACACACGGCCTTCGAGCGGGGTGAGTTTGAGAGCGCCGAGCAGGCCTACGGCGAGGTGATCGCGCTGGTTCCGGAGAAGGAAGCCGGCCGCAGCGAACTCGTCGAACGGCTGGCGGCCAGCGTCTACAAGCAAGGCGAACAGGCGCGCGCCGCCGGGCAGGCGCGCGATGCGGTGGCGCACTTCGCGCGGGTCGCCACGGTGGCGCCGCAGTCGTCGGTGCGCGCCACTGCGCAATACGACGCCGCGGCAGCGCTGATCGGCCTCGGCGACTGGGACGGCGCCGCGCGCACGCTGGAGGACTTCCGCCAGCGCTACCCGAAGCACGCGCTCCAGGCCGAGGTCGGCAACAAGCTGGCCGTGACCTACCTCGAGCAGCAGCAATGGGCGCCGGCTGCGGCCGAGCTCGAACGCATCGCGGCCGGCAACGCCGACCCGCAGGCTGCGCGTGCCGCGCAGTGGCAGGCGGCCGCGTTGTACGAGAAGGCGGGCGCACGTGCGCAGGCTGCGAAGGCCTACACGCTCTACCTGGCGAAGAACCCGCAGCCGCTGGAGCCCGCGGTCGAGGCACGCTACCGCCTCGCGCGCATCGCCAAGGCCGACGCCGATGCGGCGCGTGAGCTCGCGCTGATGCAGGACATCCTGCAGGCCGACCAGAGCGGCGGCGCCGCGCGCACCGCCCGTACGCGCACCCTCGGCGCGACGGCCGCGCTGGCGCTCGCCGAGCCTGTGTTCGAGGCTTACCGCAAGGTGACGCTGGTCGAACCGCTGGCCAAGCAGCTCAAGCTGAAGAAGGCGAAGTTCGAAGACGTGCTGAAGGCCTACGGCGTGGCGTCGGACTACGCTGTCGCGGAAGTGACCACGGCCGCCACTTTCCACGTCGCCGCGTTGTACCAGGACTTCGGCCGCGCGCTGATGACGTCGGAGCGACCGAAGAAGCTGTCGAAGAGCGAACGCGAGCAGTACGACGTGATGCTCGAAGAGCAGGCCTTTCCGTTCGAGGAAAAGGCGATCGCACTGCACGAGCTGAACGCGCATCGCGCCAGCGGGGGCCTCTACGACAAATGGGTGCAGGCGAGCTTCGCCGCGCTGGGCGAACTGAGGCCGGTGCGCTACGCAAAGTCCGAACGAAGCGAAGGAGTGATCGATGCGATTCGTTGATGCGCACTGGCGCCTTGGCGCCAGTGCGGCGATCTGCGCGTTCGGCGCGGGTTGTGCGTCGACCGGCGAGCCGATGGCGGGACCGGGGCTCGACGCCGAGGTGACCGCCACAGCGGCCACCGCGACCGAACCCGCTGCGCCTGCCGCACCCGTGAACCCCGCCGTGCAGCAGGCCTTCGACGACGCGCGCCGCGCGCTGGCCGCCGGCCAGGCGCAACAGGCCGAGCGCGGCTTCCGCGCGCTCACGCAATCGAACCCCGAACTCGGCGGCCCGTACGCGAACCTGGGTCTGATCCATCGCCAAGGCGGCAAGCTGCCCGAGGCGGTGCCCGAACTCGAAGCGGCGGTGCGTGCCAGCCCGCAACAGCCGGCCTACCTGAACCAGCTCGGCGTCGCCTACCGGCAGCAGGGCCAGTTCAACAAGGCGCGCGAGGCCTACGAGAAGGCCATCGCTCTCGCACCAGACTACGCCGCACCGCAACTGAACCTGGCGATCCTGTACGACCTCTACCTGGGCGACGGCAAACGTGCCCTGGAGCAGTACGAACGCTACCTCGCCCTCACGCCGGGCGGTGACCCGACGGTGACGAAGTGGGTCATCGACCTGAGGAACCGCATGCCGCAGACGCTGGCCGCGAACCGGAAGGACAAGGAATGAAATGCTCGCCCTGCGCTGGGTTGGCGCTGACCGTGCTGTGTGCCGCGCCGGCATTCGCCCAGGACCGCGCCGACATCGATCGCACGCAGATCATCGGCAACCGCGAACTGCCCAAGGTGCTCTACATCGTGCCGTGGAAGAAGCCGCTGCCGGCTGACCTGTCGGGGCGCCCGGTCGTGAGCGTGCTCGACGAAGCCCTGGCCGCCGTCGACCGCGATGTGTTTCGCCGCCAGGTGCGCTACGACGCGTTGGTCCAGCCCCGGCCGGCCGCCGTGGCAGCGGCCACGCCGCAAGAGAAGTAGTCCCGTTTCCCACTTTCGAGTCCACAGTTCTCATCGGAGAAAGAGCAATGAATACCTTCAGTACGGCAGTGAAGTTCTTCCAGGATTGCGGTCTGTTCATCTATCCCAGCATCCTGATCATGGCCTTGGGGCTGGCGATCGCGATCGAACGCTTCATCTTCCTGCAACGCGCGCGAACCGAGAACCGCAAGATGTGGTCGCAGGTCAAGCCGATGCTGGAGAGCGGCCAGTTCAAGGAGGTGCAAGGCGTCACCGCGAAGTCGGACGCCGCGGTCGGCAAGATCGTCAACTACGGGCTCACCCGCATGCAGAGCCCGGGCCGGCGCGAGGACTTCGACGCCGCGATGGAGGAAGGCATGATGGAGATCGTGCCGCGTCTGGAGAAGCGCACCCACTACATCGCGACCTTCGCCAACGTGATCACGCTGGTGGGCCTGCTCGGCACCATCATCGGCCTGATCAAGGGCTTCACCGCGGTGGCGCAGGTCAACCCGGCGGAGAAGGCCGAGCTGCTGTCGGCCAGCATCTCGATCGCGATGAACAACACCGCGTTCGCGCTGATGGTGGCGATTCCGTTCCTGCTGATTCACTCGTTCCTGCAGGCCAAGACGAGCGAGATCGTCGACGGGCTCGAAGCGGCCAAGATCAGCTTCCTGAACCTGGTGCAACGCCTGAGAGCCGAACAGGCCGCGGCCCGCTAGGCGGACTTGCTCCACCCCAACTTTCGTTCGCGGGAGACCTGACCATGCGCGTTCGACGCCTGCGCAAGCACGCGGCTCATCTGGAGATCACGGCGTTCATCAACCTGATCGTCGTGCTCGTGCCGTTCCTGCTGTCCACCGCCGTGTTCTCGCGGCTCTCGGTGATCGACCTGACCCTGCCGGCGCAGACCTCGGGCGTCGAAAAGCTCAAGGCCGACAACCTCCAGCTCGAGGTGGTGATGCGCGCCGATGCGCTCGAGGTCGGCGACCGCATCGGCGGGCTCATCCAGCGCATCGGCAACAGCAACGGCGGCGGCCACGATCTGCAGACGCTGTCGGCCCTGATGCTGCAACTGAAGAGGCGGTTCCCGGACAAGACCGAGGCCACGCTGCTGGCCGAACCGAACACGCCGTACGACAGCCTGGTGCAGGTGATGGATGCGGTGCGCTCCAGCCACACCGTGCAGGGCGCGAAGGTCACGACCACCGAGCTGTTCCCCAACATCTCGATCGGCGACGCGCCGGTCCGCACCGCGCGGTGAACCGGCCATGAAACTCACTCCGCTGCAAAAACGCGCCGAGCGGCGCGGGCGCAATCAGACCATGGTCGACATGAACCTGGTCTCGCTGATCGACGTGTTCACGATCCTGATCTTCTTCCTGCTCTCGAACGCGACCGGCGTCGAACTGCTGCCCAGCCCGAAGGCCGTCAAGCTGCCCGAGTCGGTGGCCGAGAAGAGTCCGCGCGAGACGGTGGTGGTGATCGTCAGCGGCGAGGAGATCCTGGTCGAGGGTCGGCGCATCGCGTCGGTCGTCGACGTGCTGGCCGGTGCGGGCGACCTGATCCAGCCGCTGAAGGCCGAACTCGATCTGCAGGCCAACCGGCAGGTCGTGCGCAAGGAGAACGAGGCACAAAGCAAGGCCATCACGATCATGGGCGACAAGGACATCCCCTACCAGTTGCTGCGCAAGGTGATGTTCACCGCGGCGCGTGCGAACTTCAGCGACGTCTCGTTCGCGGTGCGTCGGAGGGACCTCTGATGAGCGCAGTGGCTGCGGTGTCGTTTCGCGCGCCGGTGCTGGCATGGGCGGTGTCGGCCGACGACGAGCTGCGCTTCAAGCGCATCCTGCACCGGGTGATGGCCGCCAGCGTGCTGGTGTGCCTGGCGCTGCCCTGGCTGCCGGTCACCAAGCCAGACCGCTCGCAGCCACAGGAACTGCCGCCGCGAATGGCGAAGCTGCTGCTCGAACGGGAAGCGACGCCCCCTCCGCCGCCCCCGACGGTCAAGGCCGAGCGCGTGAAAGAGCAGGAATCGCAGACGCCGACCGCCAAGCTGCCGACGCACCTGCCCGAGCCGGCCAGAAAGGCCTTGCCCGTCCCCGAGGCGCGCAACCCGCAGCCGAACAAGCCGCCCGGGGAAGCGATCGACGCGGCACGGCGCACGGCGGCCGGCGTGGGCCTGCTGGCGATGAAGAATGAACTCGCCGAGATTCGCGGCGCACCGGTGGCGGTACAGCTGAATCCGAACATCAAGCCCGGTCCCGGCGTGGGCGCCGGCACCGGGCCGGGTGTCGGGGCCGGCACCGAAGCCGGGTTGCCCGACCGAGCGCTGATCACGTCGAACGCGGCCGGCGGCAGCGGCGGCATCAACACCGCGGCATACAGCCGCAACACCGGTGGCGGCGGTCTGGCGGGCCGCGCCACGACGCTGGTCGAGGGCGTGGCCGGTGGGGGCGGTGGCGGCGGCGCGGGGGGGGGCGGCAACGGCCGCGGCAAGGGCGACGGCATGGGCGGCGGTGGGGCGGGCGGCAGCCTGCAGCGCGCGGGTAGCGGCAAGGCGTCGCGCTCGATCGAGGAAATCAAGCTCGTGTTCGAGCGCAACAAGGGCGCCATCTACGCCATCTACAACCGCGCGCTGCGCGAAGATCCCGCGCTGCAAGGCAAGGTGGTGCTCGAACTGAAGATCGCGCCGTCGGGTCAGGTGCTGGATTGCCGAATCGCGTCGAGCGAACTGCACGCAACGGAGCTCGAGGGCAAGCTGCTCGCGCGCATCCGGCAATTCGACTTCGGTGCCAAGGACGTCGAGCAGATGATCGTCACCTGGCCGGTGGACTTCCTGCCTTCGTGACCTGCGGGCGATTGAGGCCCGGCCCATCCGTCATGCCGATACGTCGGCGGTCAGCCCTCCCAGGCTGGTGTCGCGCGCAGCACCTCTTCGATCGTCGTGACGCCCTCGGCCACCTTCATCGCACCGGCCACGCGCAGCGGGCGCAGGCCGTCGGTGAGGGATTGCGCGCGCAGTCGCGAGGCATCCGGCGTGGGGTGGATCGCGGCGCGGGCCGCTTCGGTCACGCTGAGCAGCTCGTACAGCCCGGCGCGGCCGCGGTAGCCCGTCATGCGGCAGTCCAGGCAGCCGACCGGCTTGTACGGTCTCACTTCCCCGCTGAGCCGCCACGGCCTGATCACTTCCTGCAGCGTCTCGCGCGTCGTGGCCGGGTCGGGCTGCTTGCAGGCAGGGCACAGCGTCCGCACCAGGCGCTGCGCGAGCACGCCGATCACCGTCGCACCGATCAGGTAGGGCGGCACGCCCAGGTCGACCAGGCGCGTGATCGCCGATGCGGCGTCGTTCGTGTGCAACGTGCTGAACACGAGGTGGCCGGTGAGCGCCGCCTGGATGGCCATCTCGGCGGTCTCGAGGTCGCGGATCTCGCCGACCATGATGATGTCCGGGTCCTGCCGCATCAGCGAGCGCAGGCCTTCGGCGAATCCGAGGTCCAGCACCGGCTGCACCTGCGTCTGGTTGAGCGCCGGCTGGATCATCTCGATCGGGTCCTCGATCGTGCAGACATTCACCTCGTCGGTCGCCAGGCGCTTGAGCGTCGCGTAAAGCGTGGTCGTCTTGCCCGAGCCCGTGGGCCCCGTGACGAGGACGATGCCGTGCGAGCGCGCCGTCAGCGCCTCCCAGCGCGGCGCGTCGTGCGCGCCGAAGCCGAGCGCCTCGACGTGTTTCTGCGCAGTGTCGGGGTCGAAGATGCGCATCACCATCTTCTCGCCGAAGGCCGTCGGCAGCGTCGACAGGCGCATCTCGACTTCGTCGCCGCTCGGATTGCGGGTCTTGATGCGGCCGTCCTGCGGGCGGCGCTTCTCGATCACGTCCATGCGGCCAAGCAGCTTGATGCGCGCCGTCATCGCGCTCATCACGCCGGGCGGCAGCTGGTAGACGGTGTGCATCACGCCGTCGATGCGAAAGCGGATCGCCGCCAGGTCGCGCCGCGGCTCGAGGTGGATGTCGCTCGCGCGCTGATCGAACGCGTACTGCCATAGCCAGTCGACTACCTGCACCACGCCCTGGTCGTTGGCATCGAGCGGCTTGTTGCTGCGGCCGAGCTCCACGAGCTGCTCGAAGCTAGACGTCGCACTCGTCTCGCCGCTCTTGATCGCCGCACGCACCGATCGCGCCAGCGTGTAGAACTCGGTCGAATAGCGTTGCAGCTCGAGCGGGCTGGCGAGCACCAGCCGCACCGTCTTGCGCGTGTGTGCTTCGATCTCGGGCACCCAGGCGATGTCGAACGGCTCGCAGGTGGCGATCGTCACCTCGTGCGTGCCCACCTGCACCGGCAGTGCGCGCCGGCGCTCGGCGTAGTTGATCGACATCACCTCGGTGACGCGGCCGACGTCGACCTTCAGCGGGTCGATGCGCAGGTAGGGCAGTCCGCTGCGTTGGGCGAGCCACTGCGTCAGCGCTTCGGCGTCGAGGGCACTGCCGTCGCGGGCGTGGGTCAGCCCGGCGCCGCCGAGTCGCACCAGCGGGTGCTGCCGGCTGTCGCCGGAGCCGAAGCGCTGCGTCGTCCGCTCGGCCTCCGCGGCGCTGATCAGCGCATCGTCGCGCAGCCATTGCAGCAGGCTGCGCCATGCCAGCGGGCCGCTCGGGGCGGCGGGCTTCGCCTTCGTGGTGACTTTGTTCATGTGCGGGAGGCCGGCGGCGGCACCCGAATCATGGGCAGCCACTTGCGGGCCGGCAGGCCAAAGCGAGCCTCGATGTTATCTGCACGCGCGGCCAACGTGGCCCGCTCGGGCAAGGTCACGCCGCGCGCCGCGACGACAACGGTGTTGCCTTCCCTCGTCGGCCGCAGGTTCCACACCTGGTCTGCGCCGAACACGTTCGCGATGCGCCGTACGCTGGCCTCGAAGCTGGCGTGGCGGCCGAACAGGTTGACGGCCATCAGCCCGCCTTCGGCACCGTCGTCGTCGCCGTCCACGAGCACGCCGCGGCAGGCGCGGTAGAAGGCCTCGTCGTCGAGCACCGGCGCGGCGGCGTCGTGGTCGTACAGGTCGACGCTGAGCACCTGCACCGTCTGCAGATGAGCCGGGTCGGCGACCCAGCGCGCGGCGTCGTCGTTCACGACTGTCAGCCGCTTGTCGTCTTCGGGCAGATGGAACCACTGGCGGCACATGCCGATCACCGAAGCATTGATCTCGACCGCGGTGGTCTGCATGCGCAGCGCCTTGTGGCAGAAGCGCGTGACGGCCGCCGCGCCCATGCCCAGTTGCACCGCGTGGCCGGCGCCGAGCGCCTCGGCCGGGCGCCACAGCATCCAGGCCATCATGCGCTGCACGTACTCGAGCTCGATCGTGTGGGGTCTACCGATGCGCATCGCGCCCTGCACCCAGGGCGTGTCCAGGTGCAGGTAGCGCACGCCCTCGAACTCGGACACCGTGGCCGGCGCGAGCTGCGGCAGCGGCTTGCGATGCACCGCCATCACAGCACCCCGGCGGACAGGAAGGCCGAACGCCACGCCGCGAGCTTGCGCTCGAATGACCAGCTCGCATTGGCCGGGCTCGTCGACGGCAGCCGCGCGACGGGCAGGCCGAGCGCGGCGGTGATGCGCATGCTGCGCGCCGATTCGCCACCGTTGTGGGCCACGGCCTGCAGCGCCGGAGCGCGCCGACGCAGGCTCGCGAGGTCGTTCAACGCGGCGTCTTCGATAGCGCTGTCGAGGCTGCCTTCGCGGACGCAGCTCGCATACACGTCCCACAGCCCGAGCCCGCGTTCGCGCAGCACCGCGAGCCGCCTCGCGTAGGGCAGGGCGCCGAGGTCGACGCCCCACAGCGCTGTCAGCAGTGGCCAGAACTGGTTGCGCGGATGCGCGTAGTACTGCCTCGCCGCGAGCGATGCGGCGCCCGGAAAACTGCCGAGAACGACGAGGCGTGTCTGGCGTGCGATCACCGGCGGCAGGCCTTGCAGCCTCGGGTTCATGGCCCAACTCCGCCAGCGGATGGCAAGGGGCGATTCTCGAGCACCGCCAGCCGCGGCAGCGCGGCAAGCGCGTTCGCGCCGGTGACGAGGGCCGTCTGTTCGAGCGTCCAGCCGCGCAGGGCGGCCAGCGTGGCGGCGATGCGCGGCAGTTCGCAAGGTTCATTGCGCGCGGTTTCGCCACGGGCGCGGTCCTCGGCGCTTCGATAGAGCCACTGCGGCGCAATGTCGGGGGCGTCGGTTTCGAGCACGAGCGCAGTCTCGGGCAGCGTCTGCGCAAGGCGGCGGATCTGCAGCGCGCGATCGAAGGTCAGCGCGCCGCCAAAGCCGAGCCGCAAGCCAAGGGCGACGAACGCCTTTGCCTGCTGCTCGCTGCCGTTGAAAGCGTGCGCGATGCCACCGGGCACGACGATGCGGCGCAGCTGCTTGAGCAGATCGTCCGCCGAGCGGCGCACGTGCAGGATCACCGGCAGCTCGAACTCGAGCGCCAGCATGAGCTGCGCGGCGTAGAAGCGGGCCTGCCGATCGCGGTCGAGGCCGGGAACGAAATGATCGAGTCCGATCTCGCCGACTGCCACGAGGCGCGGGTCGTCACGATGCGTCGCCAGCGCGTCGCGCAGTTGCCGAAGGCTGGCGTCGGAGGCGCGGTCGACGTACAGCGGATGGATGCCGAGCGCATAGGCAAAGTCGTGCGCATGGGCGAGCACGCGCACGGCTTCGAAGTTCGCCACTTCCACGGCTGGCAGCACGAGCCGCGCGACACCGGCAGCCTGCGCGCGCGCGAGCACCTCGGCCCGGTCGGCGTCGAACTCGGGCGCGTCGAGGTGGCAGTGGGTGTCGATCCAGCGCATCGCACGCATCGTGCCAGCGATTCCCTCTCACGCTCTCAG
>Ga0209048_10000154_pt1 | contig 71933 bp, 61 predicted proteins | sample FrelakmetCRP12CR_FD_187146 | JGI IMG/M metagenome (GOLD analysis project Ga0209048, IMG submission 187146) | Freshwater lake sediment microbial communities from the University of Notre Dame, USA, for methane emissions studies - CRP12 CR (SPAdes)... | ecosystem: Environmental > Aquatic >...
CGTACGATTCATTTCGGGGCCTCCGTCTGTAGGGGTTGTTCAACACAACACCACTTTGGCACTCGATGCCGTCGACCGCGAGGCCCCACCCGTCTTCTTTCCTTTGGTCAGCTGTATTTGTCTTCAGCCCACCAAACGCCTCGGCGGTGGTTCAGCGGGTGGAAGGTGTCCATACCATCTCCTCAGGTGGGGGTCTTCTTCATTCTCTGGCGAAGCGCCTCGTACAGGCAGATGCCGCTGGCCACCGACACGTTCAGGCTCTCGACCGCGCCCCGCATCGGCAGGCGCACCAGTTCGTCGCAATGGCGGGCCGTCAGCTGGCGCATGCCCGAACCCTCGGCGCCGAGCACCAGCGCCACCGGTCCCGTGAGGTCGATCTCGTAGAGAGACTTCGACGCGTCGTCCGAGGTGCCGACGACGCGGATGTCGCGCTCCTTGAGTTCACCGATCGTGCGCGCGAGGTTCGTCACCATGAAATAGGGCACGGTCTCCGCCGCCCCGCTCGCCACCTTGGCCACGGTGGAGTTGATGCCGACCGCATGGTCCTTTGGCGCCACGACCGCATGCGCGCCGGCGCCGTCGGCCACGCGCAGGCACGCGCCGAGGTTGTGCGGATCGGTCACGCCGTCGAGCACGAGCAGCAGCGCCGGGCCCTCGATCGCATCGAGCGTGTCGTCGAGCGAGTTCGACCGCGTGATCGGCGTCACCCGTGCCACGACACCCTGGTGGCGCGACGAGCCGCACAGTCCTGCCAGACGCGCGTCGTCGCTGTCGACCAGCTTCGCGCCGGCCTCCTTCGCCCTTTCGACGAAGCCGCGCATGCGCTGGTCGCGCCGGCTCGCGTCGACGTGGATCTCGCTGATCGTTCCCGGCGCCGTCTTCAGCCGAACGGTGACGGCGTGGAAGCCGAACAGGATCCTGTTGCTCATGCGGCGATGGTAGCCGCTGGCCGAGCATGGGAATTCAAGCGCGCATCTTCAGCCACAGCATCAAGGCCCCGATCAGTATCGGCTGGTGCAGCATGTAGAAACTCAGCGACCAGCGCCCCAGCGTCGCGAGCGGTTGCAGCGCGAAGGGCAAGGCGCCGTCCAGCCACGCCTGCCGATTCGCGAGCAGCCATTGCCCCGCCGCGAGGCCCCACCACATCGCGCCCAGCCACGGCAGCAGCGGCACGTAGTCCTCGGTGATCGGCTTGTGCGTGACCAGCCCCAGCCAGTTCACCAGACGGCCGTCGAAGAACGGGTGGGCGGCAAACCGCGGCAGCGCGATGGCCAGCGCGCCCAGCGGCCACAGCCAGCGGCCCGAGCCCGCGCTCAAGCGGGCGACGATCAGCATCAGAGCGATGCCATGCAGCACGCCGAACGTGATGTAGCTGCGCGGGAACATCAGGTAGGAGCCGGCCGTCACGAGCAACGCGCAGGCGGCCACCTGGGTCCAGCGCTTCCAGAACCGCGGCCAACCCTGGCCCTGCCGCAGTGCGACCGCCTGGCCGAGTCCGGCGCAGAACAGGAACAGACTCACGATGCAGGCGCGCTGCACCGTCCACAACGCATCGTGATAGAAATTCTGCCCCGGCAGCAGGCCGAAGTGGTTCAGGTCGAACGCGAAGTGAAACAGCGCCATCCAGACGATCGCCGCGCCGCGCAGCGCGTCGAGGCGATCGAACCGTTGCGCTGTGGAGTGCTTCGGTGGGCCCACCGCCCGACGATATCGCAAGCTCAGGCCGGCGGACCGACTGCAACGACCTGCGCCGCGTTGGCGAGCAGCCATCGAGCGCCGCGTTCGCCACCCTGCCTTGCCGGGTGAAAGTCGGCCCGGAAATAGGCTCGCCAGGGCTGCCAGGTGCGGCGCACAAGACCGTCGCTGCCGAAGAGATAGACAACCGCACTGCGCCAGGTGCTCCATTGCGCCAGCGAACCGTCGCGCCACAGGTTGCGCACGGTCTGGCGCAGCAGGTCGGCCACGAAGAACAGCGTCACGACGCGCATCCAGCGCCGGCGCCAGCGCTCGTTGCCGCCGAGTTCACGGTACAGGTCGAACGCCGTGCTGCGATGCTCCGATTCCTCGGCCGCGTGCCACTGCCACAGCGTGCACAGCCGAGGTTCGGCGCCGGCCAGCACTTCCGGCGTTGCCAGCAGATGCTCGGCGAAGATGGCCGTGAAATGCTCGGTCGCCGCGGTGATGCCCACCGCGTGGCGCGGATCGGCCCCCGCCAAGAGCCTCATTCGCCGCAGGATGCGCCGCTCCCAGGTATTGACGTGGCCCTGCTGCGCCAGCTGGTCGTTGAACAGCGCGTGAACGCGCCGGTGCGTCGCCTCCTGGCCGATGAAGCCCTGCACCTCGGCAGCGAAGCCCTGCTGCCGCTCCGGCGGCAGGTCCTTGACGCCGGCGCGGACGGCATCGATGAAGAACTGCTCGCCGGCCGGAAAGCTCATCGACAGCGCATTGAAGAACGCCGTGCGGAAGGCGTCGCCGCCGTTCCAGCGGCGGTCGAACGGCGCGTCGAGATCGATCAGCAGGCGTCGAACGGTCAGTGTCGTCATCGGTTTCAAATGTCTCGGGCAACGCCGGCATCATTCCACAGGTCGGGGGCCGCCGATCAAGCCACCCACCGGCGCGCATTGGCGAACATGCGCATCCACGGGCTGGGTGCATCGATGTCGCCCGACGTCCAGCTCATCTGCAGGTTGCGGAACACCCGCTCCGGATGCGGCATCAGCACCGTGAAGCGGCCGTCGGCCGTCGTCACGGCCGTCAGCCCGCCCGGGCTGCCGTTCGGGTTGAACGGATAGGCCTCGGTCGCCGCGCCACGATGGTCGACGAATCGCATTGCCGCATGCACCGCGCCCGCATCGCCGCGCTGCGAGAAGTCGGCAAAGCCCTCGCCATGCGCCACCGCGATCGGCAGCCGGCTGCCGGCCATGCCGGCGAAGAACAGGCTGGGACTCTCGAGCACCTCGACCAGCGACAGCCGCGCCTCGAACTGCTCGCTCCGATTGCGCGTGAACTTGGGCCACGCCTGCGCGCCGGGAATGATGGGCGCGAGCGCCGCCATCATCTGGCAGCCGTTGCAGACACCGAGCGCGAAGGTGTCGCCGCGCTGGAAGAACGCAGCGAACTGCTCGGCAAGCTGCGCGTTGAAGAGGATCGACCTCGCCCAGCCCTCCCCGGCGCCCAGCGTGTCGCCGTAGCTGAAGCCGCCGCAGGCGACGAAGCCCTGGAACATGGCCAGCCGCGCGCGACCGGTCTGCAGATCGCTCATGTGGACGTCGAAGGTGTCGAAGCCGGCCTGGGCCATCGCATAGCTCATCTCGACTTGGCTGTTGACCCCCTGCTCGCGCAGGATGGCGATCTTCGGACGCGCCCTGTTGACGTACGGCGCAGCGATGTTCTCGGCCGCATCGAAGCTCAGGTGCAGATGCAGGCCCGGATCGTCCGGCGCCCCCGCGACGGCGTGCTCGGCGTCTGCGCAGGCCGGGTTGTCGCGCAGCCGCGCAATGCGCCAGCTCACCTCGTCCCAGGTCTGGTGCAGTTGCGCCAACGGTGCACTGAACACCGACTTCGCGTCGCGCCACACCTCCATCACGCCCCGCGAGTTCGGCTTGCCGATCACGTGGCTGTGCCGGCTCAAGCCGTGCTCTCGCAGCGTCGCGAGTACCGCATCGCGATCGGCCGACCGGACCTGCATCACCACGCCCAGTTCCTCGCAGAACAGCGCCCTGAGCGTCAGTTCGTTGCGCCGCTCGCCGACCTGCGCAGCCCAGTTCTTCGAGTCGCCGACCTCGGCGCGGCTGTCGGCGATCCCGTCGCCCTCGGTCACCAGCAAGTCGACGTTCAGGCTCACGCCGCAATGCCCGGCAAAGGCCATCTCGCACACCGTGGCCCACAGCCCGCCGTCGCTGCGGTCGTGGTAGGCCAGCAGCCTGCCCTCGGCGCGCAGGCGGTTGACGGCGTCGAACAGCCGCCGCAGGCGATCGGCGTCGTCGAGGTCGGGCACGCCGTCGCCGGTCTGGTTCAGCGTCTGTGCGAGGATCGAGCCAGCCATGCGGTTGCGGCCGTGACCCAGATCGACCAGGATCAGCGAGGTGTCGCCCGGCTGCAGTTGCGGCGACAGCGTGCCGCGCACGTCGTCCAGCGTCGCGAATGCGGTGACGATCAACGACACGGGCGCGGTCACCTGCAAGGTCTCGCCGCCCTCGCTCCAGCGGGTGCGCATCGACAGGCTGTCCTTGCCGACCGGCACGCTGATGCCGAGCGCCGGGCACAACTCCATCCCGATCGCGCGCACGGTGTCGTACAGCGCCGCGTCTTCGCCGGGTTCGCCGCAGGCGGCCATCCAGTTGCAGCTCAGTTTCACGCGGCCGAGCGTCACCGGCGCGGCGAGCAGGTTGGTCAGCGCCTCGGCCACCGCCATCCGGCCCGAGGCCGGGGCGTCCAGCGACGCCAGCGGCGTTCGCTCACCGAGGCTCATCACCTCGCCGCGAAAGCCGCTGAAGTCGGCCAGCGTCACCGCGCAATCGGCCGCTGGGACCTGCCACGGGCCGACCATCGGGTCGCGGTGGCTCAGGCCGCCGACCGTGCGGTCGCCGATGGTGACGAGAAAGCGCTTGCTCGCCACCGTCGGATGGCGCAGCACGTCGAAAGCCAGCTGCGTCAGCGAGACACCGATCAGGTCCAGCGGACTGCCTTGCCAGGCGACGCGCCGCACGTCGCGCCGCATCCGCGGCGGCTTGCCGAGCAGCACCTCCATCGGCATGTCGATCGGCCGGTCATCGCTGGCGGGGTCTGCGAGAACCAGTTGCCTCTCGTCCGTGGCCACACCGACGACCGCGAACGGGCAGCGCTCGCGCTCGCACATCGCTTCGAACAGCGGCAGCGCTTCGACGCGGACTGCCATCACGTAGCGCTCCTGGCTCTCGTTGCACCAGATCTCCTTCGGCGCCAGACCGGTTTCCTCCAGTGGCACCTTCGAGAGGTCGAATCGCGCGCCCCTGCCGGCCCCGTCGACCAGTTCCGGAAACGCGTTGCTGATGCCACCCGCACCGACATCGTGGATCGCGAGGATCGGATTCGCGTCGGCGAGCGACCAGCAGTGGTTGATGACCTCCTGCGCCCGGCGCTGGATTTCGGGGTTGCCGCGCTGCACCGAGTCGAAGTCGAGCGCCGCGGCATTCGTGCCCGCCGCCATCGAGCTGGCCGCGCCGCCGCCCATGCCGATGCGCATGCCCGGCCCGCCGAGCTGGACGAGCAGCGTGCCGGCGCGGAACGCCACCTTCTGCGTCTGCGTGGCCGCGATCGAGCCCAGCCCGCCGGCAATCATGATCGGCTTGTGGTAGCCACGCTGCACACCTGCGACCTGCTGCTCGTAGACGCGGAAGTACCCCGCCAGGTTGGGCCGGCCGAACTCGTTGTTGAATGCCGCACCGCCGAGCGGTCCGTCGATCATGATCTGCAGCGCGCTCGCGATATGGTCCGGCCGGCCGATTGGCGCGCGCTCCCAGGGCTCGTTCGTGCCCGGCAGCTGCAGATTCGACACCGAGAACCCCGTCAGCCCAGCCTTGGGCCGCGAGCCGCGACCGGTTGCCCCCTCGTCGCGGATCTCGCCGCCGGCGCCGGTGGCGGCGCCGGCAAAGGGTGAAATTCCCGTCGGGTGGTTGTGCGTCTCCACCTTCATCAGCACGTGCAGCGTCTCGCGCCGGGCACCGTACAGCGGTGCGTTGGTGAAGCCCTGCGGCGCCCAGCTCTCGACCTCGCCGCCCTCCATCACCGAGGCGTTGTCGCTGTATGCGACCACCGTGTGCTGCGGCGCCAGCGCGTGCGTGTTGCGGATCATCTGGAACATCGAGCGTTCCTGCGCCACGCCGTCTATCGTGAAGCCCGCATTGAAGATCTTGTGCCGGCAATGCTCGCTGTTGGCCTGGGCGAACATCATCAACTCGACGTCCGTCGGGTTGCGACGCAAGGCCTTGAAGGCGTCCACGAGGTAGTCGATCTCGTCGTCGCTGAGCGCGAGGCCGAAGTCGCCGTTGGCGGCCAGCAGCGCCTCGCGCCCGCGCACCATCACGTCGACATGCACCATGGGCTGGCCGGGTTGCTCGTCGAACAGGTGCCGCGCCTCGTCGCGCGCGAGCAGCACGCTTTCGGTCATGCGGTCGTGCAGCAGCTCGGCGCAGGCCAGCAGTTCAGGCTGCGAGAGCGGTTTGGCGCCACCCAGCAGGCCGCGCGCCAGCGTCATCCGCCACTCGGTGACGCGCTCGACGCGGTGGATGCCCATACCGCAGTTGTGCGCAATGTCCGTCGCCTTCGACGCCCAAGGCGAAACCGTGCCCAGGCGCGGCGCAACGACGATCAGCGGCCCGTCGCTCGCGCCGATGTAGGCATCGCCGTAGTCCAGCAGCGCAGCCAGGCGGTCGGCGTCGGCGCGCGCCAGCGGCGTGTCGCTCCAAGCCCAGTGCACGTGCCGCGCGTGCACGTCCGCAATCCGCCCGCTCACGCCCCGAAGCCTCCGCAACACCGCCTGCGCGCGAAACCCGGACAGGGCGTTGCCGCCTTCGAAGCAAAGCAGCTGTCTGGTGGTGGAGATCACGCTGGGCCCCGGTGGCGACGCGAAAGCCCGGTCTCGGCAATGGCAACCGGGCAGCAACCCGATGATTTTACGGGGCCGATGAGACAATGACCATTCGGTCATCGCGTCGAAGGCTCAATTCACGCAGTGAAGTGAAGGCGAGCGCGCCACGCCGTAGACATAATTGCCTCATGACGATCACCATCAAGACCGCCGAGCAGATCGCTGCGATGCGCATCGCCGGGCGGCTCACGGCCGAGGTGCTGGACATGCTGACGCCGCATGTCAAGCCCGGCGTCACCACCGAACAGCTCGACCGCCTGGCGCACGATCACATCGTGCTCGTGCAGCAAGCCATTCCCGCGCCGCTGCACTACGCACCGTCGGGCTACACGCCGTATCCGAAGTCGATCTGCACGTCGATCAACCATCAGGTCTGCCACGGCATCCCGAACGAGCGCCCGCTGAAGAACGGCGACATCGTCAACATCGACGTCACCGTCATCAAGGACGGCTGGCACGGCGACTCTAGCCGCATGTTCATCGTCGGCACGGGTTCGATCGCCGCCAAGCGCCTGTGTCAGCTCACCTACGAGGCGATGTGGCGCGGCATCGCGAAGGTGCGGCCGGGCGCACGTCTCGGCGACATCGGCCACACGATCCAGACCTTTACCGAGAATGCGGGCTGTTCGGTCGTGCGCGAGTTCTGCGGCCACGGCATCGGCGCCAGGTTCCACGAGGAGCCACAGGTGCTGCATTACGGTCGCCCGGATACGCTGGAGGAACTGGTGCCGGGCATGACCTTCACGATCGAACCGATGATCAACGCGGGCCGGCGCGAGATTCGCGAAATGGGCGATGGCTGGACCATCGTCACCCGCGACCGTTCGCTCTCGGCGCAGTGGGAGCACACGGTGCTCGTCACCGAGACCGGCTACGAGGTGCTCACGCTGTCTGCCGGAACGCCCGCTCCGCCGGCCTTCATCGCGAGCGCCGCGGTCCCGGCCTGAGGATGACGACCCCGAGACACCTGCGGTGTCGTCCCCCGAGGGGAGCTCAGCCCCCTTGGGAGCGGCACGGCGAGGGCTGAGATGAGCCCGGCGCTGCAACCGGCGCCCGAGCCGTCGCTCGGCGCGCTGCGGGCTCGCTTCCGCGACGGCAAGGCGGCGTTGATCGAGCACTTCCGCGGCGCGCGGCCGAGCGCTCCGGCCGCCACCCGCCTCGTCCGCGGCCTGACGCGGCATGTCGACCGCACGCTGATCGAGCTCTGGGACCGCGCCCGCATGCCGAGCGGCGCGGCGCTGCTCGCGGTCGGCGGCTATGGGCGCGGCGAGCTGTTCCCGCATTCCGACATCGACGTGCTGGTGTTGCTGCCGCCCGGACATACGCTGGCCGCCTGGGACGCCACCGCCGAGGGTGGCGACCTGAAGGCCGCGATCGAGAGCCTGATCACCGCCTGCTGGGACATCGGGCTGGAGATCGGCTCCAGTGTGCGCACGGTCGACGAGTGCATCGCCGAAGGCCTGCGCGACGTGACGGTGCAGACGGCGCTGCTCGAGTCGCGCTTCGTCTGCGGCTCGAGGCGGGTCTTCGGCACCTTTCGCGTCGCCAACACGACGGCGATGGACGCGGCCGCGTTTCTCGTTGCCAAGACACTGGAGATGCGCCAGCGCCACCAGAAGTTCGAAGACACGCCCTACTCGCTCGAGCCCAACTGCAAGGAAAGTCCCGGCGGCTTGCGCGACCTGCAGACCGTGATCTGGGTCGCGCGCGCGGCCGGGTTGGGCAAGAACTGGAGCGAGCTCGCGGCCAACGGCCTGATCACCGCGTTCGAGGTCAAGCAGTTGCAGCACAACGAAGGCCTGCTCAAGTTGATCCGCGCCCGGCTGCACATGGTGGCGGGGCGGCGCGAAGACCGGCTCGTGTTCGACCTGCAGACCGCCGTTGCCGAGAGCTTCGGCTTTCACGGCAGCTCGGCGACGCGCGCGTCGGAAGTGCTGATGCGCCGCTACTACTGGGCGGCCAAGGCGGTGACGCAGCTCAACCAGATCCTGATGCTCAACATCGAGGAGCGCGTCAACGGCTCGCAGGACGCGCCGATGCGCCCGATCAACGCGCGCTTCCTCGACCGCGCCGGCATGATCGAGGTCGCGAGCGACGACCTGTACGAACGCGAGCCGCATGCGATTCTCGAGACCTTCCTGCTCTACGAACAGACACCCGGCATCGACGGCCTGTCGGCGCGCACGCTGCGCGCGCTGTACAACTCGCGCGACGTGATGAACGCCGCCTTCCGCAAGGACCCGGTGAACCGCGACCTGTTCCGGCAGATCCTGCAGCAGCCCGAAGGCCAGACGCACGCCTTCCGGCTGATGAACCAGACGAGCGTGCTCGGGCGCTACCTGTGGGTGTTCAGGCGCATCGTCGGGCAAATGCAACACGACCTGTTCCATGTCTACACGGTCGACCAGCACATCATCATGGTGCTGCGCAACGTGCGGCGATTCTTCATTCCGGAGCATGCGCACGAGTATCCGTTCTGCTCGCAGCTCGCGTCGCAGTTCGACAAGCCCTGGGTGCTCTACGTCGCCGCCCTCTTCCACGACGTGGCCAAGGGCCGCGGCGGCGACCACTCCGAACTGGGCGCCGCCGAGGCGCGGCGCTTCTGCCGCGACCACGGCATCGGCCGCGACGACGCGGCGCTGATCGAGTTCCTGGTCAGGAACCACCTGCTGATGAGCCACATCGCGCAGAAGGAAGACCTGAGCGAACCCGCGGTGATCGAAGCCTTCGCGCGACGGGTCGGCAGCGAACCGCGGCTCACAGCGCTGTATCTGCTGACGGTGGCCGACATCCGCGGCACCAGCCCGAAGGTCTGGAACGCGTGGAAGGGCAAGCTGCTGGAAGACTTGTACCGGCTCGGTCTGCGCGCGCTCGGCGGCGCCCCGGCGCACATGGACGCCGAGATCGAGGCGCGCAAGCTGGAGGCCCGCCACATGCTCAACCTCGTCTCGCTACCCGCGGGGGTGGAAACGGCGCTGTGGCAGACGCTGGCAGTCAGCTACTTCGCGCGCCACGACGCGGGCGAGATCGCCTGGCACGCGCGCGTACTGCACCGCCAGGTGCGCAGCGCGCGGCCGATCGTCAGCGCCCGACCGTCACCACTCGGCGAGGGGCTGCAGGTGCTCGTCTATGCACCCGACCAGGCCGACCTGTTCGCTCGCATCTGCGGCTATTTCGACGGTGCCGGCTTCAACATCCTCGACGCCAAGGTGCATACCTCGCGCAGCGGCTACGCGCTCGACACCTTCCAGGTGATCAGCCCGCACGTCGAGATGCAGCACCGCGACCTGATCGCCCTCGTCGAGACGCAGCTCGGCCTCGCGCTCGCGGCCGTCGGGCCGCTGCCCGAGCCCAAGCGCGGCCGCGTATCGCGCCGGGTCAGGAGCTTCCCGATCACGCCGCGCGTGACGCTGCGGCCCGACGAGCGCGCCCAGCGCTGGCTGCTCGGCGTGTCGGCGAGCGACCGCACGGGTCTGCTCTACGCCATTGCCCGTGTGCTGGCGCGCCACCACGTCAACCTGCAACTCGCGAAGATCACGACGCTGGGCGAGCGTGTCGAAGACACTTTTCTGGTCGACGGCCCGTCCCTGCAGCAAAACCGCGAGCAGATCGCGATCGAGACCGAACTGCTCGAAGCAGTCGCGCCGTGAGCACCTGCAACTGCTCCGCGCCCGCACCGCCGCCGAGGCTCGACGCTGATAAGCTGAGTCGATGCGAAACAGCCCCGCCCTAGCCGAATCCCACCGCGTCGGCTTGAAGTCGCTGCCGTTGCTGCGACCGCTGGCCTGGCTGAGGCTCGGCTGGCAGGACCTGCGGCGCTGTCCTGGCCCGGCGCTGCTGCACGGCGCGGCGCTGTCGCTCTTCGGTGCCGCGCTGCTGTGGGCAGCCCGCGGCGAGTTCTGGTTGCTCGCCGGTGCCTTCTCGGGATTCCTGCTCGTCTCGCCGGTGCTTGCCACGGGGCTCTATGCGATCAGCCGGGCGCAGTCGCGTGGCGAGCCCTCAGGCCTGAGCACGGCGATGGCTGCCTGGCGCCCGCGCGATGGCCGGCTGGTCGCATTCGGCCTGCTGCTGGCACTTGCCGGCACGGGTTGGGTGCTGACCTCGGCTTCGTTGATCACCCGCTTCGCCGCCGCACCGGTGGCCAATCCGGCCGACTTCCTGCGCGTCGTCGTGCTGCGCGAGGATTCGCTGCTGTTCGAGTGCTGGCTCGCCCTCGGCGGCGTGCTGGCTGCACCGATTTTCGCCTCCAGCGTGGTGGCCATCCCGTTGCTGCTCGACCGGCGAATCGGGGTGCTGGCAGCGGTGCTGACGAGTTGGCGCGCGGTGATGGCGAACCCGGCGCCGCTGGCGCTGTGGGCGGCGCTGATCATGCTGCTGACGCTGGCGGGCATGGTGACGGCGATGCTCGGACTCGTGCTCGTGGTGCCGCTGCTCGGGCACGCGAGCTGGCACGCCTACCGCGAGCTCGTCGACGCCTCGGGCCTGCCCGGGCAGCCCTGAGTCGCACACCGGCCGCGGACGCCATGTTCGGCTTCAGCGAAGAGCAGATCGCGCAGTTCGGACTGACCTTCGGCGTCGGCGCGTTCATGATATACATGGTGTTTATCATCCTGCAGTTGGCGCGCGAATCGAAGGCCGGCCGCTTCGGCACCTTCGTGCTGCTGCTTGGGCTCGGGTTCGGCATGGTGGGCTTCATCGCCAAGGGCGTGCTGAAGTGGTTCTTCGATGCCGGCTGAAGCGCACGCTCCGCCATCGCCATCCAACCGCTGACCCGCATCGCCATCCCTGCCCATGACCGTTCAAGCCCTCAGCGCCGCACAGGCCATCGACAGGCTCGGCAGTTTCGGCGCGGTGATCGACGCACGCTCGCCCGCCGAGTACGCCGAAGACCACCTGCCCTGGGCCGTCAACTGGCCCGTGCTCGGCGACACCGAGCGCAAGCTCGTGGGCACCGAGTACAAGCGGGTCTCGCCGTTCGAGGCGAGAAAGCGCGGGGCGGCGCTGGTGGCGAAGAACATCGCCGCCCACATCGAACGCGACGTGATGCACCAGCCCAAGACCTGGCAGCCGCTGGTGTATTGCTGGCGCGGCGGCCAGCGCTCGGGCAGCATGGCCTGGTTCCTCGACCAGATGGGCTTTCGCACCCACGTGCTCGAGGGCGGCTACAAGGCCTTTCGTGCGGCGGTGATGGCCGAGCTTGAAACGCTACCGCTGCGCCTGCAGTTCAACGTCGTGTGTGGCAAGACGGGCAGCGGCAAGACGCGCCTGCTCGGCGCGCTGCGCGATGCCGGAGCGCAGGTGCTCGACCTCGAAGCGCTGGCGAGCCACCGCGGTTCGGTGCTCGGCATCCTGCCCGGCCGGCCGCAGCCTTCGCAGAAGGCGTTCGAAACGGCCATCTGGAACGCGCTGCGGCACTTCGACGCGCAGCGACCGGTCTACGTCGAGGGCGAGAGCAGGAAGGTCGGCAACCTTCGCGTGCCCGAGGCGCTGATTCGCCGGATGCGCGAGCACGGCCGCTGCCTGAACGTCGAGATGCCCGACAGCGGGCGCCTCGCGCTGCTGTTGCAGGACTACGACTTCTTCGTTCGCGACGTGGAGCTCTTCTGCCGCCAGCTGGACTGCCTGCTCACGCTGCGCGGGCGCGAGACGGTGCACGCGTGGCAAGCCGCAGCGCGCGCCGGCCGAATGGCCGAGGTGTTCCTCGAGCTGATGCACGCGCACTACGACCCGGGCTACCTCAAGTCGATGAAATCGAACTTCGAAGAATTCGGGAGCGCCCGCAACATCAGCCTGGAAGACGGTTCAGCGACGACGCTGGCCCGCGCCGCCATGGCACTGCTCGACGACTCGGCGCCGCCATCCTGATGCGGCCGCGGTCGTCGGTTTATCCCATGTGCAGCCCCCCGTTGATCGAGAAGTCGGCCCCTGTCGCAAAGCCCGACTCGTCGGAAGCGACCCAAGACACGATCGAGGCGATGTCCTGCGGCGTCCCCAGCCGCTTGACGGGGATGCCGGCGACGATCTTGTCGAGCACTTCCTGGCGGATCGCCTTGACCATTTCGGTCGCGATATAGCCCGGGCTCACGGTGTTCACCGTGACGCCCTTGTTCGCCACTTCCTGCGCCAGCGCCATCGTGAAGCCGTGCATGCCGGCCTTGGCAGCGGAGTAGTTGGTCTGGCCGAACTGGCCCTTCTCGCCGTTGACCGAGCTGATGTTGACGATGCGCCCCCAGCCCTTGTCGAGCATGCCGTCGATCACCTGCTTGGTCACGTTGAACAGGCTGGTGAGATTGGTCTCGATCACCGCGTCCCAGTCGGCGCGGCTCATCTTGCGAAACATGCCATCGCGCGTGATGCCGGCGTTGTTGACCAGCACGTCGACCACACCATGCTCGGCGCGGACCTTCTCGAACGCGGCGACCGTCGAATCCCAGTCGCCGACATTGCCCACTGACGCGTGGAAGGTGTAGCCGAGCGCCTGCTGCGCGGCGATCCACTTGGCATGGTCACGGCTCGGGCCGCAACCGGCGATGACTCTGAAACCGTCCTTGTGCAGGCGCTGGCACAGCGAGGTGCCGATGCCACCCATCCCGCCGGTCACGTATGCGATCTTCTGGGGCATTTTCGTCTCCTTGAATCTGTTGGGCTGGAAACCCCGTCACGTCTTGCGTGCGAGGCATGAACAGAATACGGCAGTTCGGGCCTCGATCGAGCATCCGATCGCGCTTATGCGCTAGCGCGCTTTCCGTTCAGGCCGAGGCCTTGACCTTCACGTAGCGTCCCGGCGCTGGCTCGATCGGCTTGTAGATTCGATTGCCCGGTGCACGCGGCGCGTCGATCGGCTTGCCCGCGTGGCTCGCAAGCCAGGCGGACCAATCGGGCCACCAGCTGCCGGGGATTTCCTGCGCGCGGGCCAGCCATGCCTGCCCCGTTGCCGGCAGCGTTTCGCCGGCACCACGGCCACCGTTCGGGCCGGCCCAGTAGTTGCGTTTGTTCTTCGCCGGCGGGTTGATCACGCCCGCAATGTGGCCCGACGCGCCGAGCACGAAGCGCTTCCTGCCCGAAAGCGCCCGCGTGCTGAGATATGCGCCTTCCCACGGCACGATGTGATCCTCGCGCGAGGCATAGATGTACACCGGCGCGTCGATGGCACGCAGGTCGACCGGCACGCCACAGGTCGTCGCCGTGCCCGGTTTGACAAGATTGTTCTCGTGGTAGGTGTTGCGCAGGTACCAGCAGTACATCGGCCCGGGCAGGTTCGTGCCGTCGCCGTTCCAGTAGAGCAGGTCGAACGGCGGTGGCGCCTCGCCCTTGAGGTAGTTGCCGACCACGTAGTTCCACACCAGGTCGTTCGGTCGAAGGAAGCTGAACGTCGAGGCCAGCTCCTGGCCCTTGAGCAGCGAGCCGCCGCCCGGGCTCTCGGGCCCGAGGGTCAGCTCGCGCAGCTTGACCATCGCCTCGTCGATGAAGATGTCGAGGATGCCGGTGTTGCTGAAGTCGAGCAGCGTCGTCAGCAAGGTCACGCTCGCTGCCGGCCTGCGGCCGCGCGCCGCCATCACGGCGAGCGCCGTGGCAAGGATGGTGCCGCCGACGCAGAAGCCGAGCGTATCGATGGTTTTCGCGCAGGTGATCTGCTGCACGACGTCGATGGCGCGGATGGCGGCATGCTCGATGTAGTCGTCCCAGGTCTTCCTGGCCATGCTCTGGTCGGGGTTGCACCAACTCACCACGAAAACCCGGTGCCCCTGCTCCACCGTGTAGCGAATCAGCGAGTTGTCGGGCTGCAGGTCGAGGATGTAGAACTTGTTGATGCAAGGCGGCAGCATCAGCAGCGGCCTCTCGTAGACCTGCGCCGTGAGAGGCTTGTACTCGAGCAGTTGGAAGAATTCGTTCTCGAACACCACGCTGCCTTCCGTGGTGGCGACGTTGCGGCCGACCTCGAACGCGCTTTCGTCGGTCTGCGAAAGGTGCCCCTGCTGCACGTCCTGCCAGAGGTGGCGCAGTCCCTGCGCGATGCTCTGGCCCTGGGTCTCGAGTGCCCGGCGCTGTGCCTCCGGGTTGAGCGCCAGGTAGTTGCTGGGCGAGGCCATGTCGACCCACTGCTGCACGCCGAAGCGGATGCGTTGGCGCGTCTTGGCGTCGCCTTCGACGCTGTCGGCCAGCTGCATCAGCGTGCGCGCGTTGAGCAGGTACATCTGCGCCATGTAGGCTGCGCTCGGGTTGGCCGCCCAGTCCTGCCCGGCGAAGCGACGGTCCGACGGCGATCCGGCCTGTGGCTGTGCGACGGTCTGGTTCCACAGGGCCGTGGCCTGCTGCAGGTACTCGCCTTGCAGTTTCGCCAGCGCCGGCAGCGGAACGTTTGCTGCGGCCAGCGTCTGCAGGTTGCGCGCGAGGTCGACACCGAGTCCGGCAACGCCGCCAGGCATGGCGGGGGGGGGCCGCGTGGTCTTGGCCGCGGGCGCAGCAGGTTTGCTCTTCATTGCGTCTCCATGTCGTCACCCCGAGGGGCCTCGGGCGCCTGCGCCATGCCGCTGGATGACCGAGACCGCCATTTTGCTGCCTTAATACGGATCGCGTTGTAACGCGCGACGCTGACCCGACCATGACGGGCCCGGCCGTGCCGCGCGACTCCGCGCGGAGCGGGCGTCAGCTGCGAATCCAGATCGCCGCAGCCATGCGCCCGGTGCTGCCGTCGCGCCGGTACGAGAAGAATCTTGACCCACCCTCGAACGTGCACCGTGCGCTGCCGCTGACCGCGCGAACGCCGGCTGCGCGAAGGCGGTCGCGCGCCAGTTGCGGCAGGTTGGCGAACCACTTGTCCGCGGGACCGTCCGCGCGCGGCGCGAAACGCAGCGTGTCCGGGCGCGCGGGGTCGACGCCAAAGGCTTGCAGCACGTCGACGCCCACCTCGAAGCAGCGCGGCCCGATGCAGGCGCCGAGCCACACGCGCACATCGCCCGCTTCGCATCGCGCTGCCTCGCACAGCGCGTGCAGCGCGGCCTCGACGACGCCGAGCGCCATCCCGCGCCACCCGGCGTGAGCGGCAGCCACGGCGCGTCCCTCGGGTGCGGCGAACAGCAGTGGCAAGCAGTCGGCCACCAGCACTGTGCAGGCAATCCCCGGCTCGGTGGCCAGGCTCGCATCGGCCCTGTGCGATGAGGCCTGCGCCTGCACGTCCTTCGAGCGCAGGTGCACGACACGCGCGCCATGCACCTGCTCGAGGAACACCGGCGTGGCGCCGATCGCCTGCGCGAACACGCGCCGATTGCGCAGCACCGCGGCAATATCGTCACCGACCGCAGCGCCCAGGTTCATGTTGCCCCAGGGCCCGGCACTGGCTCCGCCGTGGCGCGTGCTCATCACCGCGCCGACCTGTTGCGGCAGGCCCCCGGGTTGCAGCCAGTCAGGGTGCACGCACGTCAGCCCGCGTCGGGACAGCGGCTCGGCCGGCTGCTCTCGAACGCCGGCAGACGCATGCATTCGTCGAACACGCGCATCACCGTTGGCATTCGATCGAGTCGGCAGTCGACCCGCCGTGCGTTGAAGATCTGCGGAACCAGCGTGCAGTCGGCCAGTGTCGGCGTGTCGCCGTGGCAATAGCGGCCGGTTGCGGGATGGCCGGCCAGCTGGTGCTCCACGGCTGCGAGTCCGCCTTCGACCCAGTGGCGATACCAGGCGTTCTTGGCGTCCTCGCTCACGCCGAGCTCATGCACCAGGTAGCGCAGCACACGCAGGTTGTTCAGCGGGTGGATCTCGCACGCGATGTCGAGCGCGAGGGCGCGCACGCGGGCGCGCCCCAGCGCATCGCCCGGCAGCAGCGGAGGCTGCGGATGCAGCTCGTCGAGGTACTCGATGATTGCCAGAGACTGAGCGATGCGCGCGTCGCCGTCTTCCAGCAGTGGCACGAGCTGGGTCGACGTCAGCCCGGCATACGGCGGCGCCAGATGCTCGTTGCTGAGCAGATGGACCGGCACGTAGTCGTAGGCCAGGCCCTTCAGCGCCAGCGCGATCCGGACGCGGAACGACGCCGACGAACGGAAATAGTTGTAGAGCTTCATCTCAGCGCCCGCCGGGCCGCCCCACGGGCGCTGAGCGCCCCCATCGGGAGGCACCGAAAGCATCGAGCTCTGAGGTGCAACATCTCAGGCGATTCTGAGCTGCAGCGACCCGACGCCCACCACGCTGGCGCTCAGTGTGTCACCCCGCACGACCGCCGCCACGCCCTCGGGCGTGCCGGTGTAGATCAGGTCGCCCGGCGCCAGGCTCCACGCGGCAGACAGGTGTTCGATGATCTCCGGGATGCTCCAGATCAGCTTGCCGATGCGGCTGGCCTGGCGCGGCTGGCCGTTGACGTCGAGCCGGATCCCGGTGTCGGCATCGATGTGGCATTGCGCGGCCGGACGCAGTTCGCCGATCGGTGCCGACTCGTCGAATGCCTTGCCGATGCACCACGGGCGGCCCTGCTTCTTCATCTCGCCTTGCAGGTCGCGTCGCGTCATGTCGAGCCCGACTGCGTAGCCCCACACATGGGCCAGCGCGTCCTTCGCCGCGATGTCGCGTCCGCCCCGTCCGACGGCCACCACCAGTTCGACCTCGTGATGCAGGTCGTGTGTCAGGCTCGGGTAGTGCATCTCGCCGATCGTGCCCTCGCGCACGGGCAGCACCGCGTCGGCAGGCTTCATGAAGAAGAACGGCGGCTCGCGTCCGGAAAAGCCCATTTCGACCGCGTGCTCCACGTAGTTGCGACCGACACAGTAGATGCGATGCACGGCGAAGCGCAAGCCTTCGCTGCCGTGGACGGGAACGCTGGCGGGCGGCGCGACCGGAATGACGAAGGGCATGGGCAGTGACTCCGTGAACGAGAGGATGGAGGGCTCGCGAATCATGCCATGCGCCCGGTGGCGCAGGGGTTTCGGCCCAGGCGCGGCGATACACTGCTGCCATGTTCCAAGCGCGCAGCTTCAAGCATTGCAAGGCCTGTGGTGGACCGGTGATCTATCGAGTGCCAACGGACGACAACCGCGATCGCGCGACCTGCACCGTCTGCGGGCATGTGCACTACGAGAATCCGCTGAACGTCGTCGGCACGGTGCCAGTCTGGGGCGACGAAGTGCTGCTGTGCCGGCGCAACATCGAGCCGCGCTACGGACTGTGGACGCTGCCCGCGGGCTTCCTCGAGCTCGGCGAGACGATCGCCGAAGGCGCGCTGCGCGAGACCGTGGAGGAAGCCGGCGCGCGCATCGAACTCGACGGCCTGTACACCGTGCTCAACGTGGTGCGTGTCGGCCAGGTGCACCTGTTCTACCGTGCGCGGCTGCTCGATACCGAGTTCGCGCCGGGTCCGGAGACCATCGAAGCGCAGTTGTTCTCCGAGGCCTCGATTCCGTGGGAGCAACTCGCCTTTCGCACCGTCCGCGAGACGCTGCGGCGCTTCTTCGACGATCGCCGACGCGGCGAGTTCGGCCTGCACTGCGCCGACATCGGATAGCGCTGCGCGCCGCTGGCCCGGCGAGTGCCGAGCCTCAGCCGCCCACCGCGCTCATGCGTTCGGTCGCCCAGGGCCCGGTGACGGCGTCGACGCCGCAGGCCCACAGAGCGCGCGCATCGGCATCGTCGCACACGCCCTCGGCATAGACCTGCAGCGACAGGCTGTGCAGCAGCTCGACGCTGCATTGCACGAACTTCATGCGCTGCAGATCGCGGCCCACGCCACGGGTGACCGCTGCATCGAGCTTGACGAACTCCAGCCCGGCGTCGAACAGGCGTTCAATCTGTCCCAGCCGCGCACCGGCATGTTCCAGGCCCAGTCGAACGCCGCACGGGCGCATCTGCCTGGAGAGCTCCTGCACCGAAGCGAAACGCTCGACGGCGGCCGCTTCGGCGACCTCGAACGAGAGCTTGCGAGCCGCGCGGGGCGCCGCGAAAAGCAGCCCGCGCAGACGCGGCGCGAATCCGCCTTCGGCCAGCGAGGCTGGCGCCAGGTTCACGCAGCGAGGCTTGCCGTCGCGGGCGATCGCTGCCAGCGCCAGCGCGACGGCACAGGCGTCGACGTGGGACGTCAGGCGCGCGCGCACGGCAAGCGGCAGCCAGTGCGCCGCCACCTCGAAAGCGCCACCGAGCTGGAGCTGGAGACGCAGCAGACACTCCAGGTGCACCAGCTCGCCGGCAGAGTCGATCACCGGGAAATCCACCAACTTCACCCGGCCATGCGTCAATGCATCGCCGATATCCTGTCTCCAGGCGGTTTCTCCCGCGCCTCGCCGATCATCACCACGCTCGCCGCCGAGTTCCACTTCGTAGGGGCCACGCGCCTCGGCCCGCGCCAGGGCTTCGTCGGCGGCCGCCAGCGCATCGGCCAGCGGCGTCTCGCGATTCAGCTCGACGGCGCCCAGGGCCACCACGATGCCTTGCCCGAGCCCGGGTAGAACCGCGCGCAACGCCGCCGCCAGCGCCTGCGCCGACTCCAGCGCGACGCCGCCGGCGGGCAGGCACAGCGCGAAGTCGGCGCCGTTCAGGCGCCCCAGCATGCATCCCGGCACGCGTTCGCCATATGGGCGCAATGTCTGGGCGATCGTGCAGAGGATGCGGTCGGTCGCGGCGCGACCGTGCGCGCGATTGACGCCGTCCAGATCGCGCAATCGCAACAGTACCAGGCCGCATTGCTCGGCGCCGTCCTCGCGGCCCAGCAGGGCTTCGAGCTGGGCCAGGAAATGGCTGCGGTTCGACAGGCCGGTGAGCCCGTCGCATCGCGCCCGGTGGTGCAGTCGCTCGAGTTGGGCAGCCTGCACGTCGAAGGCTGCCTTCAGGCGCCCGACCATCGCATTCATCGCGCCCGTCAGCGAGCGCAGCTCAGGTTGCGGCGGCTCGGGCCGGGTGATGAACCTGCCCTCTAGCAGCGCCTGCGCCTGGCCCACCGCCGAGCCCAGGGCGCGACGCACGCGCAGCAGCACGAGCGCCGCGATCAGGCCGGCAGCCAGCCCAGTCGCGCCGAGCGCGGCCGCGGTCCGCACGCTGGCGCCCCAGAGATCGTCGTGCGCGGGAGCCACGCTGCTCGTCACTTCGATCGTACCCAGTGCACGAACGCCGTCGAACACCTGTGCCCGCCCCGCTACCGGCGCCAGTGCGGCCCAGCGCTCGAACCAGCCCGGTGCCTCGCGGGCGCCCTGCGCGCGCTCGCGAACGAACGGAGCACCCCCGTCTGCGGGATCGAACCGGAGCTGCTGATACGCGCCACTCGTGAACTCGGCGGCGAGCAGCGACTCGATCGAAGCATGATCGGCAGGCTGGCGGGACAGCGCCAGGGCGAGGCGCGCGGCGCTCTCGTCGTTCACGAGCTGGAGCCGGATCTGCGCCCAGTCGTGTGCCGACAGCAGGTTGACTCCTGCTCCGCCGAGCAGCGTCAGCAGCAGCGTGAACAGCAGCAGCGACCCAAGCTGACGCATCAGCGACACGAGCCGCCTCCGCGGGAGCCTGTCATGGGAAGCCCTCGCTGTGCGCAAGCGCCAGTGCCTTCGACGCGAAAGCGAGCCGACGCGCCATCACAGCGCGGGCACGGCGCACGGCGCGCGGCGTGCGGCGGCGGAACGAGAGGAACGAGCGGTAACGAAATCAGGCGCATCGCCTTGATGTCGTCCGCGCCGGCGCCGACTTGAGCATTTCGTCGACACCTGAAGCCGCGAAGGCCGGGCAGTCGGACCGCCCGCTCTGCTTCGGCGACACCCCGCAGGTGCTTGGCCAGAGCATCACCGATGCGTCGGTCGCCCTGATTCACCTCGTCGACCCGCCGTTCAACAGAGCAAGGGAGAAGGCGGCCGTTGGCCTGTCCATCGGGCCGCGCGCCAGGTCACGGCCCGATTCCGGCTGCGCGCTGACCCCTGTCATCGCAGCACGATTCGGTGGGGTACCAGCACTTCGCGCCGGCGCTTCACAACTCCCCGTGCAAGCGCAGCGCGAAGATCGAGACCGGGCCGCGGTCGCGGTTGTACGCCGGGTTCACGACGTACTGGTAGTTGACGGTGAGGGTGATGTGATCGACGAGGCGCAGCGAATAGAAGGTCTCGACGATGTTCTCGCTGCCGGCGCGTGGCAGTTGGCCGTCGCCGATCAGGATGCCCAGCCCGCCGGCCGCAAAGTAGGCCCGCGCGGCGGCGGAGATGTCATTGAACGCCGCGGCCACGCCGAAGGTATCTGCCGGGCGGTTCCACGCCGTTCCCTTCCACAGGACGCCGAGCGAGGCCGACTTGTTCACGTCAGTGAACTCGTACGCCTCCTTGCTGCCGTCGTTGACGCTGAAGCGCGCGAAGGCGCCCAGGTCGGCGCGGATCACTTGCTCGAGGTTGAGCGCGGCACCGGGGCGCGACGCCACCTGGCGCACCGCGGCCGTGTCGGGCGTCGTGCCGGTGGCCTGGCCCAGAGTCACCGCCGCGCCGTAGCCGCCCATCCGCCCGTGGTTGACGAAGCCGAGCAGCCTGGCCTTGCCGGGGTGGCCGTTCCATTCGTAGCGGCCCTCGAACTCGGCGACGAGCTCGAACTCCTTGAATCTCGGCTCGAGCGTCTTGCTGTTCGGCACGTTCGACAGGTCGAAGAAGCCACCGCGCAGCGTCCACCAGGACCGCGTCCACTCGAGCGCGGCGCCGACCGTGTAACCCCAGGCGTCGGCCGCGTAGTCGAACGCCGCGGCATCGATGACCGACCAGTTGAGGAAGTCGGCGCGGGGATCGTGAGCGTAGGTGTTGGTGTCGAAGACGTCGACGACCGAGAACTTGCCGATCGTCAGCGTCACGTTGTCGGCGGCGAGCGCGCCGCCGAATTCGTTCGGCCCCGCTTCGATCGTCTGCTCTTCTCCCCCGAGGTTCCAGCGCTGCCGCACGAAGGCGCGCTGCAGCCTGAAATAGGGCTGCGCCTTCCCGGCCTTGTAGGCTTCGCCGCTCGGGAACCTGGCCACGCCCAGGGTGTCGCTGAGGCCGAAGCCCTGGTCAATCTCGGGGTTGACGTAGAACACGCTGCTCCGCGCCACAGGCGCAGCCCGGCGAAGAGCGTCAGGTCGGCCGTCTCCTCGCTGCTGCGCTCCGGCGTCAGGCTGTTGACGCCCTGATACGGCGACCGAAAACCCGGGTGAAACTGCCTGACGAACGTGAACTGCCCGTGCCCATTCCAGGCTTCGGGTTCGGCGCTGCCGCTACCATCGGCGGCCCGCCCGGTGGCTTGCGGCGCCGGCAGCGCGAGCGAATCCTCCGCGACCGGCGGCTCCGCCGCACGCACCGGGCCGATGTACAGCGCACAGGCCGCCGCCGCTGCGGGCAAGGCGCGCCTGAAGAATTGGAAAGACATGAACCTGCTCAGCGTACTGGTATTGGCGATGGTGCAAGGCATCTGCGAACTGCTTCCGGTCTCGAGCTCGGCGCACGTCATCATGGCCGAGAAGCTGCTGGGCCTGGACCCGACCGCACCCGAAATGATGATGCTGCTCGTGATGCTGCACACCGGAACGATGTTCGCGGTCATCGCCTATTTCTGGCCATCCTGGCGCGCGACCTACTTCGCTTCGGCGGCCGACTCTCGGCGCAACGGCTTGCACGTCCTGTTGGCCACCGCGGCGACCGGCATCGTGGGGCTCGCATTGTTGCAGTTGATCAAGGCCCTGTTCGCACACGGCTCGCCGGCGTTCGAGATCGAGCACCTGTTCGGCAACCCGGCGATCATGTCCGCCGGCCTGGCGACGACGGGGTTGCTGATCCTGGTCTCGGCGCGGCGAGGGCAATTGCAGGTCGCCGAATTGTCGAACCGAAGCGCGGCCTGGATCGGCGCGGTCCAGGGCTTGTGCCTGCCGTTTCGCGGCCTGTCGCGCTCAGGCGCGACGATCTCGGCCGGCCCCGCGCTTGGCGTGGCAAGGCGCCGCGCCGAGGAGTTCAGCTTCGCGCTCGCCGTCGTGCTGACCCCGGCCGTGATCGTCAAGGAGGGCTACCGGCTCTACAAGATGCCGGCAGCGGCGAGCGCGGTGCAGGGCGTCGGACCCTGGCCGCTGCTCATGCCCAGCCTGCTGGGCATGGTGTTCAGCTTCGTCGCGGGCCTGCTCGCGCTGCGCTGGCTGTCGTGCTGGCTGGAGCACGACCGCTGGCATCTGTTCGGCTTCTATTGCCTGGCCGCTGCCGTCGTCGTCTTCCTGGCCGGATAACAGCGCCGACGGCGCGCGGGCGTCACTCCTCCCTCAAGCTGAGCGCCGCGCCCTTCAGCCGGGCCGCTTCACCGGCGGCAAGTCGGTGCAAGTGCCCTCGAAGGCCTCGGCCGCCAAGCCGATGCTTTCACCCAGCGTCGGATGCGGGTGGATGGTCTTGCCGATGTCCACCGCGTCGGCGCCCATCTCGATGGCCAGCCCGATCTCGCCGATCATGTCGCCGGCATGCGTGCCGACGATGCCGCCGCCGACGATGCGGTGCGTCTGGTCGTCGAACAGCAGCTTGGTGAAGCCCTCGTCGCGGCCGTTGGCGATCGCGCGACCCGATGCGGTCCAGGGAAACAGGCCCTTCCTGACCGTCAGGCCCTGGGCCTTCGCTTCGTCCTCGGTCACGCCGACCCAGGCCACCTCCGGGTCGGTGTAAGCGACGCTCGGAATCACGCGGGGATCAAACGCTGCCCTGTGCCCGGCCGCCACCTCAGCCGCGACATGCGCCTCGTGCGCCGCCTTGTGCGCGAGCATCGGCTGGCCGACGATGTCGCCGATGGCGAAGATGTGCGGCACGTTCGTGCGCATATGCGCGTCGACCGCGATGAAGCCGCGCTCACCGACGATCACGCCGGCCTTTTCGGCCGCAATCTTCCTGCCATTGGGCACTCGCCCCACCGCCTGCAGCACCAGGTCGTAGCGCTGCTCCTTCAACCTGCCCTCGCCTTCGAACCTGACCACGATGCCGTCGGCCGTCGCCTTACCGTCGACCGTCTTCGTCTTCAGCATGATGTTGTCGAAGCGCGGCGCGTTCATCTTCTGCCACACCCTGACGAGGTCGCGGTCGGCACCGGGCATCAGGCCATCGAGCATCTCGACCACGTCCAGCCGCGCGCCGAGCGTCGAGTACACCGTGCCCATTTCGAGGCCGATGATGCCGCCGCCCACGATCAGCATGCGCTTCGGGCGCTGGCGCAGCTCGAGCGCGCCGGTGCTGGTGACGACGCGCGGGTCGTCCTTCGGCAGGAAGGGCAGCTTCACCGCCTCGGAGCCGGCGGCGATGATGGCCTGCTTGAACCTGATGGTCTGCGTGCCGCCCTTGGCGAGCGTCACGCCGAGGTGGAACGGGTCGGCGAATTCACCCGTACCCTGCAGCACCGTGACCTTGCGCATCTTGGCCATTGCGGCCAGGCCCCCGGTGAGTTTGCCGATGACCTTCTCTTTGTGGGACCTGAGCCTGGCGAGGTCGACGGCCGGTTCGGCGAAGCTGACGCCCAGCGATTCGAAGTGCTTCACCTCGTCCATCACCGCGGCCACGTGCAGCAGCGCCTTCGACGGGATGCAGCCGACGTTCAGGCACACGCCACCGAGCGTGGCGTAGCGCTCGACGAGCACGGTCTTCAGGCCGAGGTCGGCGGCGCGAAATGCAGCCGAGTAGCCACCAGGGCCGGCGCCGAGCACGAGCAGGTCGCACTCGAGGTCGGCGGTGCCGGCGTAGGTGGAGGGGATGGGCGCAGTTGCAGCCACTCCACGCTCATCTCCTCCCGCTCCCGCGACGGCGGCAGACGGTGGGGGTGAAGCGGGTGCGGCCGCCCCTTCCGCCTCCAGCGTCAGGATCACCGAGCCTTCGTTCACGCTGTCGCCGAGCTTGACCTTCAGTTCCTTCACGACACCGGCGTGCGACGACGGAATCTCCATCGACGCCTTGTCGGACTCCACCGTGATCAGGCTCTGCTCGGCCTTCACGCTGTCGCCCAGCTTGACGAGCAGCTCGATGACGGCGACGTCCTTGAAGTCGCCGATGTCGGGAACCCTGATGTCGATCTGTGTCATGTCAGCGCTCCTTACAGCAGCACGCGGCGGAAGTCGGCCAGGACTTGACCCAGATAGGCGTTGAAGCGCGCTGCCGAAGCTCCGTCGATCACGCGGTGATCCCACGAGAGCGAGAGCGGCAGGATCAGTCTCGGCACGAACGCCTTGCCGTCCCAGCGCGGCTCGGTGGCGCTCTTGCAGACGCCGAGGATCGCTACCTCCGGCGCGTTGATGATCGGCGTGAAGTAGCGCCCGCCGATGCCGCCCAGCGAGCTGATCGAGAAGCACCCGCCACTCATTTCGGCCGGCGACAACTTGCCGTCGCGCGCGCGCTGCGCCAGTTCGCCCATTTCCCGAGAGATCTCGAAGATGCCCTTCCTGTCGGCGCCCTTGATCACCGGAACCATCAGCCCGTTCGGCGTGTCGGCCGCGAAGCCGATATGGAAGTACTGCTTGAGCACGAGCTGCTCGCCGTCGAGCGAGGCGTTGAACTCGGGGAACCGCTGAAGCGCCGCGACCGAAGCCTTGATCAGGAAGGCGAGCATCGTGACCTTGATGCCAGACTTCTCGTTCTCCTTGTTGAGCTGGACGCGCAAGGACTCGAGCTCGGTGATGTCGGCATCGTCGTGATTGGTCACGTGCGGGATCACGACCCAGTTGCGGTGCAGGTTGGCGCCGCTGATCTTCTTGATGCGCGAGAGATCCCTGCGCTCGATGGGGCCGAACTTCGCGAAGTCGACCTGCGGCCAAGGCAGCAGGCCCTGGAAAGCGCCGCCACCGGGCGCCGCCGCCGGTGCCGCGGCGACGGCTTTCTGCGCCGCGGTCTGCACGCTGCCGCCCATCACCCCCTTGACGAAGCCCTGCACGTCGCCCTGGGTGATGCGGCCCTTCGGCCCGCTGCCGCGAACTTCGGCCAGCGGCACGCCCAGTTCACGGGCCAGCCTGCGAATGCTGGGCGACGCGTGGGGCAAGACTCCCGCAGGCGGCTCGGGCGCCACGACCGGCAGCGCCGCCGTGGGCACGGGCCGCTCGGCCTGCGCTGGGGCGGCGCCGGCCTCACTGGCGGCAGGTGCCGCAGCTCGCGCCGCCTCCGGCGCGACGCCGGCCTCGTCGAGCACCAGCACGACGCTGCCTTGCGAGATCTTGTCGCCGAGCTTGACGCGCACGTCCTTCACGACGCCGGCGTGCGAAGACGGGATCTCCATCGAGGCCTTGTCGCTCTCGACGGTGATCAGGCTCTGCTCGAGCTTGACCGCGTCGCCGGACTTGACCATCACCTCGATGATCTCGACGTCCTTGAAGTCGCCGATGTCGGGGACGCTGACTTCGATCAGTGCCATCTGTTGTCTCCGATGTCGTTCTTACGCGTACAGCGGGTTGATCCGGTCGGCATCGATGCCGTACTTCGCGATCGCTTCGGCCACCTTCGCCGCGGGCAGAGTGCCCTCGTCGGCGAGCGCCTTCAGCGCGGCGACCACGATGTAGTGGCGATTGACCTCGAAGTGCTCGCGCAGCCTGCTGCGGAAGTCGCTGCGCCCGAAGCCGTCGGTGCCGAGCACCTTGTATGTCCTGCCCTTGGGCAGGAAGGCGCGGATCTGATCGGCATAGTTCTTCATGTAGTCGGTCGCCGCGATCACCGGCCCCGCAAACTTCCCGAGTTGCCGCGCGACGAACGGCGCTCGCGGCACTTCGGTCGGGTGCAGCAGGTTCCAGCGCTCGGCATCCTGTCCATCGCGCGCCAGCTCGTTGAAGCTCGGACAGCTCCAGACGTTGGCGGCCACACCCCAATCCTTCTCGAGCAGCTGCCTGGCCGCCACGCTCTCGCGCAGGATCGTGCCGCTGCCGAGCAGGTTGACGCGCGGGGTCTTCTTGGCGCCTTCCTCGAGCAGGTACATCCCCCTGACGATCTGTTCCTCGGTGCCCGCCTTCAGACCCGGCTGCGGGTAGTTCTCGTTGAGCAGCGTGAGGTAGTAGTAGACGTTGTCCTGCTGTTCGACCATGCGCTTCAGGCCGTGGTGCAGGATCACCCCGACCTCGTGCGCGAAGCTCGGGTCGTAGCTGATGCAGTTGGGGATCGTGCCGGCCAGGATGTGGCTGTGCCCGTCCTCGTGTTGCAGGCCTTCGCCATTGAGCGTGGTGCGCCCCGAGGTGCCGCCGAGCAGGAAGCCCCTCGCCTGCATGTCGCCGGCCGCCCAGGCGAGGTCGCCGACGCGCTGGAAGCCGAACATCGAGTAATAGACGTAGAACGGCACCATGATGCGGTTGTTCGAGGAGTACGAGGTCGCCGCGGCGATCCAGCTGCTCATGCCACCGGCCTCGTTGATGCCCTCCTGCAGCACCTGTCCAGCCTTGTCTTCCCGGTAGTACATCACCTGGTCCTTGTCGACCGGCGTGTAGTTTTGCCCTTCGGGGTTGTAGATGCCGATCTGGCGAAAGAGGCCCTCCATGCCGAAGGTGCGCGCCTCGTCGACGAGGATCGGCACCGCACGCGGCCCGAGCGCCTTGTCGCGCAGCAGCTGGGTCAGGAAGCGCACGAAGGCCTGCGTCGTCGAGATTTCCCGGCCTTCTGCCGTCGGCTCGAGCACGGCCTTGAAGGTCTCGAGCGGGGGCACGGCAAGCTTCTCGTCGGCCCGCGTGCGGCGATGCGGCAGGTAGCCGCCGAGCGCCTTGCGATGATCGTGCAAGTATTTCATCTCCGGCGTGTCAGCGGCCGGCTTGATGAACGGGATATCGGCCAACTGGTCGTCGGGAATCGGGATGTTGAAGCGGTCGCGGAAGGCCTTGACATCCTCGTCGATCAGCTTCTTGGTCTGGTGCGCGGTGTTCTTGCCCTCGCCGCTCTTGCCCATGCCGAAACCCTTGACGGTCTTGATCAGCAGCACCGTCGGCTGGCCCTGGTGGTTGACGGCACGGTGGAACGCCGCGTAGACCTTCTGCGGATCGTGGCCGCCGCGGTTCAGTCGCCAGATGTCCTCGTCGCTCATCCTGGCGACCATCTCGAGCAGCTTCGGGTGGCGACCGAAGAAGTTCTTGCGCACGAAGGCGCCGTCGTTGGCCTTGAAGGCCTGGTAGTCGCCGTCGACGGTGTCCATCATCACCTTGCGCAGCAGGCCCTCCTTGTCGCGCGCGAGCAGCGGGTCCCAATAGCTGCCCCAGAGCAGCTTGATGACGTTCCAGCCCGCGCCGCGGAATTCGCCTTCCAGCTCCTGGATGATCTTGCCGTTGCCGCGCACCGGGCCATCCAGGCGCTGCAGGTTGCAGTTGATGACGAAGATCAGGTTGTCGAGCATCTCCCGCGCCGCCAGGCCGATCGCGCCGCGCGATTCAGGCTCATCCATTTCGCCGTCGCCGCAGAACACCCAGACCTTGCGCTTGGCGGTATCGGCAATGCCGCGTGCGTGCAGATACTTCAGGAAACGCGCCTGGTAGATCGCCATCAGCGGCCCCAGCCCCATCGAGACGGTCGGGAACTGCCAGAACTCGGGCATCAGCTTCGGGTGCGGATAGCTCGAGATGCCCTTGCCGTCGACTTCCTGGCGGAAGTGAAGCAGCTGCTCTTCGCTGATGCGCCCCTCCATGAAGGCCCGCGCATAGATGCCGGGCGAAGAATGACCCTGGAAATACAGCAGGTCGCCGCCGTGGCCTTCGCTCTCGGCATGCCAGAAATGGTTGAAGCCGGTGCCGAACATCGTCGCCAACGAAGCGAAGCTGGAGATGTGTCCGCCGAGGTCGCCCCCATCGGCGGGGTGCAGCCGGTTCGCCTTGACGACCATCGCCATCGCGTTCCAGCGCATGGTGGCGCGCAGGCGCTCCTCGATTTCGATGTTGCCTGGAGTGCGCTCTTCCTGATCAGTCGGGATCGTGTTGACGTAGGCCGTGTTGGCCGAGAACGGCACGTCGATGCCGGCCTGGCGCGCGTGGTCGATCAGTTGCTCGACCAGGAAGTGCGCACGCTCGCCGCCCTCGGCGCCGATGACGGCAGACAGGGCATCGAGCCATTCACGCGTCTCCTGTGCGTCGGCATCGTTGGCGGCGGCCCCAAGGAATGATTCAGGCAGTGCGGACATGCTTGTCTCCTCTTTCCAGAATTTTTGCGCAGTGTCGCACAAGCCGTCATCGTTTCAAATAGTGCTACGCTATTTCACCCTATGAACTTCCCGGGAGCGACCCGGAGTGCGCTGCTACCCGGCACCAGGTTCTACCCCTCGCGCCACGGCTCGATAATTCGACGATGCAGACCGCAGGCCGTGCCACGCCCTCGCCCACCCCGCCCCGCGGGCGGCTCGAGCGCCTGCTCGGCCGCTGGTGGCGCCGGCAGACTCCCGCCAGGCAAGACCGCTTCGCCACGCTCGGGCCGCTCGTTTCGGTGCTGCTCTTCCTGGCCGCGATCATCTCGGCCTTCTGGTACCTGCGCAACGAGGAATTCGAGCGCGAGCAGGAGGCTGTCAAGCGCGATGCCGAGATCTCGCAACAGCAGATCCGCCTGCGACTGATCGAGAACCAGGAACAGCTCGTGCCTATCGCGCGCCAACTCGCGACGAGTGCGATCGACAAGGAAGAGTTCCGAGGCCAGGCCGCGAGCTTCGCCCGCGAGCGACCCGAGATCAGCCGTCTCGTGTGGATCACCGCTGCGCGAAAGAACAAGGCGAGCTATGGAGCCAGCACCTTGCGTGGCCAGGTGGGCGAAGCTGACGACGACCACACCCTTGAACTGCCGGAAGAGAACGGCAAGAGCGAATCCGAAGCGACGTTCATCGCCGCGCGCAGCCAGCGCCAACCCGTGTACTCCAAGCCGTATACGAATGCCGCGGGGCATGCCGCCTTCCAGGTCCAACTGCCGTTGCTCGACCGCGGCGCATTCGCCGGCACGCTGCTTGCGGAGTATTCACTCGAGAGCCTGCATCGCCACTTCGTGCCCGCCGATGTCACCCGACGGCACGTGGTGACGCTGTTCGACGAACAGGGCCATACCCTGGCCAGTTCGGTCATGCCGATGCCGGGCCCCGTCGCGCGACCGGCGGCGATCGTGCACGACGTGCCGCTCGCGCCACCGGGCAACGGTGTCGTGCTGCGCAGCCGCGGATACCGCACATCGATCGGCCTGATCGGCAACACGCTGTTCTGGATGGTCGTCGCGCTCAGCGTGCTCACCCTGTGGATGCTGCTCGGAACGTGGCGCCACATGAGACGGCGCGTGCAGATGCAGAGCGCCCTCGTTTCCGAAACGAACTTTCGCCGCGCGATGGAGAACTCGATGCTCACCGGCATGCGCGCAATGGACATGGAGGGCCGCATCACCTACGTGAACCCGGCGTTCTGCGCGATGACGGGGTTCGCCGAAGCGGAGCTGATCGACCGCCGTGCGCCGTTCCCGCACTGGCCGACCGACCGCCAGGAGGAGAACAATCGCCTGCTGCAGCAGGAGCTTCAGGGGCGCAGCCCGGCTGGCGGCGTGGAAGTCAAGGTGATGCGCAAGAACGGCACGGTGTTCGACGCCCGCAACTATGTGTCGCCGCTGATCGATTCGCGGGGACAGCAGACCGGCTGGATGACCTCGATGACCAACATCACCGAAGGCAAGCGCGTGCGCGACCAGCTCTCGGCGTCGCACGAGCGCTTCACGACCGTGCTCGAGGGGCTGGACGCGGCCGTATCGGTGGTCTCGGTGCATCAGGGCGAGCTGTTGTTCGCCAACCGTTCATACCGGCTCTGGTTCGGCGCCGAGGGAGGCGGCCACACGCTGCTGGCTGGCGGCGAGTCAGGGCCGCCGCAACCAGTCAGCGAATTCGACGATTCGATCGACAGCCTCGGCGGCCTGCCAACGCACGAACTCACCGACGCCGGCGCCGACACGCGCGAGGTCTATGTCGAGAGCTTGAGAAAGTGGTTCGACGTGCGCGCGCGCTACCTGCAGTGGACCGATGGCCGACTGGCACAGATGTTGATTGCGACCGACATCACGGCGCGACGCAGCGCCGAGGCGCTGGCCGCCAGCCAGGCCGAGAAGGCGCAGGTCACGAGCCGCCTGGTCACGATGGGCGAGATGGCCTCGTCGGTGGCGCACGAACTCAATCAGCCGCTGACGGCCATCACCAATTACTGCAATGGCATGGTCACGCGCGTCCGGGCCGGCGTGATCGAGAAGCCCGACCTGATCGCGGCGCTCGAGAAGACGGCCCGCCAGGCGCAACGCGCCGGGCAGATCATCCATCGCATCCGGGCGTTCGTGAAGCGCAGCGAACCGCAGCGACAGATGGCGCAGGCGCAGACGATCATCGACGATGCAGTCGAGCTGGCCGGTATCGAACTGCGGCGACGCAACGTGACGATTCACACCTATGTCGCGCGACGGCTGCCGCCGCTGAGCGTGGACCCGATCCTCATCGAACAGGTGGTGCTCAACCTGCTGAAGAATGCCGCCGAGGCTATCGACGCGGCCGGCTTGCCGCAGGCGCGGCGCAACATCGAGTTGCGTGCCGTGCCCCGCCACACGGCCGAGGAAGGCGGGGTGGTCGAGATCAGCGTGACCGACATGGGGCCCGGGCTGCAGGACGAAGTCATCGCCCGCCTGTACGAAGCCTTCTTCTCGACGAAGCCCGAGGGTCTGGGCATCGGGCTGTCGCTGTGCCGCTCGATCGTCGAGTCGCACCGGGGCAGGATACGGGCAGAGAACTTATACAATGGAAACGTCGCCGTGGGCTGTCGCTTTTCGTTCACGCTGCCTGTCGATTCCTCCCGAATCGAAGGCCATGCCTCTTCCGCGAGTCTGCTTTCATGAGCCTGATCCCCAAGCGCGGTACGGTCTACGTTGTCGACGACGACGAGGCGGTGCGCGATTCACTGCAATGGTTGCTCGAGGGCAAGGACTTTCGCGTCAAGTGCTTCGATTCCGCAGAATCGTTCCTGTCGCGCTTCGACCCGCGTGAAGTGGCTTGCCTGATCGCCGACATCCGCATGGACGGCATGAGCGGCCTGGAGTTGCAGGACCGTCTCGTCGAGCGCCACTCGCCGTTGCCGATCGTCTTCATCACCGGCCACGGCGACGTGCCGATGGCAGTGACGACGATGAAGAAGGGCGCCGAAGACTTCATCGAGAAGCCCTTCAAGGAAGACGCGCTCGTCAGCCTCGTCGAGCGCATGCTGGATCGGGCGCGCACCTTGTTCTCGCAGCACCAGGAAGCGGCCAGCCGCGACGCGCTGCTGTCGCGCCTGACGACACGCGAGGCGCAGGTGCTCGAGCGCATCGTTGCCGGCCGGCTGAACAAGCAGATCGCCGACGACCTCGGGATCAGTATCAAGACGGTGGAGGCGCATCGCGCCAACATCATGGAAAAGCTCAACGCCAACACGGTGGCCGACCTGTTGAAGATCGCGCTCGGCGCGCAGGTCAAGGCCTGAAGGTCGCCACTCGTTCAAGGCCGCTGAGAAGCGGCCTTTGTCGTTTTGAAGGACTGACATGCCTGCCCAACTGATCGACGGTAACGCGCTCGCAAGGAGCATCCGCGCCGAGGTCGCACAGCGCGCCGCCTCGCTGACGGCGGGCGGCTGCCGGCCCGGACTGGCGGTGATCCTGGTCGGTGAGAATCCGGCCTCGATGGTGTACGTGCGACACAAGGTGAAAGACTGCGAGGACAGCGGGCTGCGCTCGGTGCTCGAGCGGTACGACACCTCGATCGGCGAGGAGACGCTGCTGGCGCGAGTGAGGGCGCTCAATGCCGATCCGTCGATTCACGGCATCCTGGTCCAGCTGCCGCTGCCGCCGCATATCGACACGAACAAGGTGATCGAGGCGATCTCGCCGTCGAAGGACGTGGATGGCTTCCACCTCGTCAATGCCGGCGCGCTGATGATCGGGCGCCCCGGCTTCAAGGCCTGCACGCCCTACGGCTGCATGAAGATGCTCGAGGCCATCGCCTGCGACCCGCGCGGCAAGCACGCGGTAGTGATCGGGCGCAGCAACATCGTCGGCAAGCCGATGGCGATGCTGCTCTTGCAGGCGAACGCCACCGTCACCATCTGCCACAGCGCGACGTCGGACCTGGCGCACCATACCCGGCAGGCCGACATCGTCGTTGCGGCAGTCGGCAGGCGCCACACGCTGACGGCCGACATGGTCAAGCCGGGCGTGGTCGTCATCGACGTCGGCATGAACCGCGACGAGCATGGGAAGCTCTGCGGCGACGTCGATTTCGAGGGCGTGCGCGAAGTCGCCAGCTACATCACGCCGGTACCGGGCGGTGTCGGCCCGATGACGCGCGCGATGTTGCTCGTGAACACGATCGAAGCCGCCGAACGCGCCGCCCGTTGAACGAGAGACCGCATGAATCCTGAATTGCCCAACCCGCTGCTCGACCCGCGGACGCTTCCGGCATTCGCCGACATCGGGCCCGACCACGTGACACCGGCGATCGCCGCGCTGCTGCGCGACGCCAACGCCGCGCTCGAGCGCGTGACCAGCGACGCCGTGCCGGCCGAGTACGACGCCCTCTCGGCCGTGCTCGACGTCGCCACCGAACGCCTCGGTCGTGCCTGGAGCGTCGTGAGCCACCTCAACGCCGTCGTCGACACGCCCGAGCTGCGCGCGGCCTATACGGCGAACCTGCCCAAGGTGACCGAGTTCCACACCCGCCTCGGCGCCGACGAGCGTCTCTACGCCAAATACAAGGCGGTGCTGACCGGCGCGCAGGCGGAAGGCCTGAGCCCGCCGCGGCGGCGGGCGCTGTCCAACGCAATGCGCGACTTCGTGCTTGGCGGCGCCGAACTGCGCGGCGAGGCGAAGCTGCGCTTCGCAGCAATCCAGGAGCGCCAGGCCGATCTGGCGCAGCAGCACTCCGAGCACGTGCTCGATGCCACCGACGGCTTTGCCTACTTCGCAGAGGCACATGAAGTGGCCGGCCTGCCCGGCGACGCATTGCAGGCCGCACGCGCAGCCGCCCAGGCAGAGGACAGGGACGGCTACAAGCTCACCCTGCACCATCCGAGCTACTCCCCGCTCATGCAATACGCCGAGAACCGCGCGCTGCGCGAGCGCCTCTACACCGCCTACATCACCCGTGCAAGCGATCTCGGCCCGCCGACGCTGGACAACAGCGCGGTGATGCGCGAGATCATCGCCTTGCGCCAGGAGGAAGCGCGGCTGCTCGGCTACGCCAGTTTCGCCGAGCTCTCCGTCGTGCCGAAGATGGCCGAGTCGCCGATGCAGGTGATCGCCTTCCTGCGCGACCTCGCGGCCCGCGCCCGCCCGTATGCGCAGCGCGAGCTGGCCGAATTGCGCGAATTCGCGCGGGTGGAACTCGGCCTGCCTGAGCTCCAGGCCTGGGACATGGCCTTCGCGTCGGAACGGCTGAAGGAGCAGCGCTACGCGTTCAGCGACCAGGAGGTCAAGCAGTACTTGACCGAGCCGAAGGTACTCGAGGGGCTGTTCCGCATCGTCGAGACCTTGTTCGACCTGAATATCCAAGAGGACAGCGCGCCGGTCTGGCACCCGTCGGTGCGCTTCTTTCGCATCGAGCGCCGCGCGCCGGGCAGCGAACTTGTCGGCCAGTTCTACCTCGACCTGCATGCGCGCCCAGGCAAGCGCCCCGGCGCGTGGATGGACGACGTCTGCGGGCGCTGGGCGCGCCCGGATGGCCCGCTGCAGACGCCGGTGGCGCACCTGGTCTGCAACTTCGCGCCACCAGTTGCCGCGGGCGGTGTCCTGCGTCCGGCGCAACTGACGCACAACGACTTGACCACCCTCTTCCACGAGTTCGGCCACGGCCTGCATCACATGCTGACCCAGGTGAACGACATCGGCGTGGCGGGCATCTCGGGCGTCGAGTGGGACGCGGTCGAACTGCCGAGCCAGTTCATGGAGAATTTCTGCTGGGAGTGGGACGTGCTGAGGCGCCTGACCGCCCACGCGGACAGCGGCGAGGCGCTTCCTCGCGACCTGTTCGAACGGATGCTCGCCGCGAAGAATTTCCAGAGCGGCTTGCGCACGCTGCGCCAGGTCGACTTCGCGCTGACCGACATGCGTCTGCACGCCGAGCCAGGCAGCGAAGATCGCATCCAGCAAGTGATCGACGAGGTGCGGCGCGAAGTCAGCATCGTCCCGACGCCGGCCTTCAACCGCTTCCAGCACAGCTTCTCGCACATCTTCGCGGGCGGTTATTGCGCCGGCTACTACAGCTACAAGTGGGCCGAGGTGCTGAGCGCCGACGCCTGGAGCGCATTCGAAGAGAGCGGCGTCTTCGATACCGACACCGGCCGCCGCTATCGCGAGGCCATCCTCGAGGCCGGCGGCAGCCGCCCGGCGCTGGAGAGCTTCAAGGCCTTTCGCGGCCGCGAACCGCGCATCGATGCGCTGCTGCGCCACCAGGGCATGGCTTGATCGCGATCGGCGCGCTTGATATTTGAGCTGTCACGCCGATACACTCGATCAGGCCTTGCCCCTTGCGCGGCCTTCCCGGGAGATTCGATGCGCAGCCCTACATTCATTCGCTTCGGCCAGGCTGCCCGCCTGCTGACCCTGTCGGCGCTGGCGATGTGCCTGCCAGCGCATGCGCTCTACAAGGTGGTTGGTCCTGACGGCAAGGTGACGTACACCGACCGTGTCCCGGGCTCGTCCGACGGCAAGGTCACGCCGCTCAGCGCAGACGGCAACGCTGTCAACACCGTCAGCGAACCGCTCGCCCTGCCGTTCGAGTTGCGCCAGGCGACGACGCGCTACCCGGTGACGCTGTACACGTTCGCAGACTGCACTCCTTGCGACAACGCCCGCGCGCTGCTGCGCCAGCGTGGCATCCCCTACGTGGAGAAGCTCGTGCTGACCGAGCAAGACGCCGCGGCCTTGCAGCGCCTGACCGGCACGCGCGAAGGGCCGACTCTGATGATCGGCCAGAAGCCCTTGCCGGGGCTCTCCGCCGAGTCATGGAATGCCTACCTCGACTCGGCCGGCTACCCGCGCGAGAATCGCCTGCCTCCCGGCTATCTGTACCCTGCCGCGACGACGCTGACCGAGCGCAGCGAACCGGCCCGCGCTGCACCCGCCGCGCCGCCGGTGCCGGTCGCCCCGCCCGCAGCCGAGACGGCACCGGCAACGACGCCGGGCATCCGCTTCTAGGCCGCGTCAGATCCGGCGCGCCTGCAGGCTACCAGCGCCGACCGCCGCGGCCATCACCCAGAACAGGGCGCCCGCTCCGAGCGCGGCGCCGCCGACGCCGAACAGCAGCGGCATCACGGTGCTCGCGAAGTTGATCGTCATCGAGCGCAGCGCAATGGCCTCGCCATGGCGCTCGTGCTGCGTGATCTGGTGCAGCGTCGACATGATGATGGGTTGCACCGAGCCCAGCGCCAGGCCGAGCAGCACCGCACAAGTGGCCATCAGCCAGACGGCATGCATCAGGGGGTAGAGCGCGAGCACGGCCGCGGTGCACAGCATCGCGCCGATCAGCACCTCGCGCTCGCGCAGCCGATGCGCCAGCAGCGGCACCAGCAGCCGCACCGCCGCCACCGCAGCGGCGAACAGACCGAGGATGGTGCCGATGGCCGAGGCGCTCATGCCGCGCTCGTGGCCCAGCACCGGCAGCACGAAGCCATGCATGTCCCAGCTCGCCGAGAGCAGCCAGTTCACGAGCAGCAGGCGACGCAGTTGCGCGGACTGCAACAAGCTCCAGGCAGCGCGGCGCGGGGACGAAGACGCGCTGGGTGCCCGCGCGTCCCCCCGCTCGACGAAGCGCGCCCAGGCGAGCGCGGCCAACGGCATCAGCATCAGCACCGCGAACGCGGCGCGAAAGCCGGCGTGGTCGATCAGCAAGCCGGCGCTGATCGATCCGACGACGTTGGCCAGCGCCGGCGCCAGGCCGACCCAGCTGAAGACGCGCATGCGCTCCGTCGCGTTGTTCGCCAGCCGGCCGGCGCTGCGCTGGATGGTGATCAGGCCGACGTTGGCACCGGTGCCGGTGAGCAGTGCCGCGAGGCACAGCGCCAGGTAGTGTTGCGACACGCAGGCCGCGAGACCGCCGGACACGCCAAGCGCCACGGCCAGGTACAGCGGGCGGTGGTAGCCGTGGCTGTCGGCCAGGCGGCCTGCCGGCAGCGCGAATGCGATCGGGCCCGCCGCGAAGAGCGCCATCAGCACACCGACGGCCCACGCGCTGTGGCCCGCTTGCAGCGCCTGCAACGGTGCGGCGACGCGCACGCCTGCCATGCAGGCATGCAGGCAGACCTGGCCGACGATGATGGCGACGAGCGGCAGCGTCGAAGAGCCTGCGGACCCGGCGCGGGGCCCCGGGCCGGGTTCTGCAGCGTCGGCGCCGCCAGCGCGGGCCGCCGATGCCCCGGCGTCTGACTCGCCGCGGTCAGTCTTCGTCTTCATCGGCCGCCGGCACCTCGATGCCGGGCAGCAGCAGGTCCGTCTGCGTCTGCGGCAGCGCCTCGACGCTCTTCAGCTTGCGTGTCATCACGTTGGTGCGCGTCTGCGCCTGGTCGATCGTGTTCGAGGCTTCCTCGAGCTTCTTCTTCGTCCGGGCCAGCACGGCGCTGAAGGCGGCGAACTCGGTCTTCACCGCACCGAGCACCTCCCACACCTCGGCCGAGCGTTTCTCGAGCGCCAGCGTGCGGAATCCCATCTGCAGGCTGTTCAAGGTGGCCAGCAGCGTCGTCGGCCCGGCGAGCACGACCTTGTGTTCGCGCTGCAGGCTCTCCATCAGTCCGGGCCGGCGCAGGGCCTCGGCATACAGCCCTTCGGTCGGCACGAACATGATGCCGAAGTCGGTCGTGTGCGGAGGCGCTATGTATTTCTCGCGGATCGTTCGCGCCTCGGCGCGCAGGCGGTTCTCGATCGCCTTCGCCGAGATCTCCACCGCAACCGGGTCGGCGCGCTCCTGCGCCTCGACGAGCCGCTCGTAGTCTTCGCGCGGGAACTTGGCGTCGATCGGCAGCCATAACGGTGCGCCGTCGTCGCGACGGCCGGGGAGGCGGATCGCGAATTCGACTCGCGCGCCGCTGTCGGGCACCGTCTCCACGTTGGTCGCGTACTGCTCTGGCGTGAAGACCTGCTCGAGCAGGCCGGCGAGTTGCACCTCGCCGAAGATGCCGCGCGACTTCACGTTCGTCAGCACGCGGTTGAGCGAACCCACGTCCTTGGCCAGCAGTTGCATCTCACCGAGGCCCTTGTGGACCTGTTCGAGCCGGTCGGCGACCTGCTTGAAGCTCTCGCCCAGCCGCGCCTCGAGCGTCGCGTGAAGCTTCTCGTCGACCGTGGCCCGCATCTGGTCGAGCTTCTTTTCATTGTCAGCCTGCAGTGCCGTGAGCCGCTGCTCGACCGTATTGCGCACTTCGAGCAGGCGTCGTTCGTTCGCGTCGGAGAGCTGGCGCAACTGCTCGTTCTGCGTTCGCGCGACGTCGCCCGTCTGCGCGAGCAGCGTCTGCTGGAATGCGGCCAGCGTCTGACCGAGCTCCTGCCGCGTGGCGCTGCCGCTGCGCGCGACTTCATCGCGCAATTCGCGCTCCAGCCGTTCGCTGTCAGCGCGACCGGCCTGTAGCAGCGTCTCGGTGACATGCCCAAGCACTGCGTCGTCAGTACGCCGTAACAGCAGCCAGAGCAGGAGCACCAGGTTCGCCGCGGCGAGCGCGACGGGAAGCCATTCGATCATGTGTCGATTGTCGCAGGGCCCCCCGACTCGACTGCCGGTACGCGCCCGGCGACGAGCCTGTCCGTGAATAGGGTCTATGCCTTGCAGGCGATGCTCATCTGGGCCTGCTCGGGCTGCAGGTCGTAGCTCAGCGCTGCAGTGCGCAGCGCCCAGTTCGCGGCGTCATTGGCGTCGCCGACGGAATGGTTGCTGCGCTGCCACTGACGCATCACCGCGTGGCCCTGCGGACAGAGCCGCCTGGCCTCCGCGGTGAGAGTGTCGAGGTCGGGGCCGCTGAGGTCGTACGCGGCCTGGCCGGTGTTCGTTCCCACGCTGTGCACCTGCACGCTCGCGCACCCGGCGACGCTTGCCAACAGGGCCAGTAGCCCGATCCGGACGATTGATTTCACGACGTACTCTCCCCGACAAGCGACGCGACCCGCAACGCAACCGGCAGCGCGCCAGCGCGGATTCATTGTCCGGATCGTTTGTTCGCCGCGTGCTCCCGAAATGCGCGGCGAACACCCGTCAGATCAGCGGCTGAGTTCAGCGCCCCGTCAGCACGCCGGGATTGACCGGTGTCGGCGGCCGGCCCGCGTGCGGCCCGCAACCGAGCGCCGCGATCAGGTTGTCGGCCGCCAGATCAGCCATCGCCAGCCGGGTGGCGACAGTGGCGCTCGCGATGTGCGGCGTCAGCACGACGTTGGGCACCGCCAGCAGATAGGGATGGACTCGCGGCTCGCCCTCGAACACATCGAGTCCGGCCGCCGCAATGCGCCGCTCGCGCAGCGCCTGCGCCAGCGCCGCGTCGTCGACCACCCCGCCACGGGCGATATTGGTCAGCGTCGCCGTCGGCTTCATCAACGCGAGTTCGGTCGCGCCGACCGCATGGTGCGATGCAGGCGAATAGGGCACGACGAGCAGCAGATGGTCGGCCTCGCGGAACAAGGCATCTCGCTCGACATAGCGGGCGTTCAGCGGCGCCTCGACGGCAGCGGGGAGCCGCGCCCGGTTGTGATAGATCACCTTCATCCCGAAACCGAGCGCGCCGCGCCGCGCGATCGCCTGGCCGATGCGGCCCATGCCCAGGATCGCGAGCGTCGAGCCATGCACGTCGCTGCCGGTGAACATGTCGTAAGACCACTTCTTCCATTCACCGCTGCGCAGGAAGCGTTCCGACTCGGCCATGCGCCTCGCGGCAGCCATCATCAGTGCGAATCCGAAGTCGGCCGTCGTTTCGGTCAGCACTTCGGGCGTGTTGGTGACGAGCACGCCGCGCGCCGTGCAGGCATCGACGTCGATGTTGTTGTAGCCCACGGCCATGTTGCACACTGCCCTCAGCCTGGGGCAGGCGGCGAGCAGCGCGCCGTCGATGCGCTCACTGCCCGTCGTGAACGCGCCGGCCTTGCCTTGCAGGCGGCGCGTCAACTCGGCGCTGTCCCAGATCGTGTCGGCCTCGTTGGCCTCGACCTCGAAATGCCGGCGCAATCGCTCGAGCACAGGGGGAAACACTTTGCGGGCGACCAGCACTTCGGATTTCATCATCAATGCTCCGCAGATCGGTGGAACGAGCGGTTCCGCCATTGTGCCCCGGGCTGCGCCAGCTAGATGACCTTGCCTAGATTGCTGCGTCGCACAAAGAAGGACTTGATTTGTCATCCGGCGGCCACTATGATTTGTCTAGTGGTGCAGTGCAGCAATCATGCGCCAGAATGAGCTTACCCACTGACTAGCAGGAGTTTTATCATGTTGACCGCTGAACAAATCATCGCCGCCCACAAGGCTAATGTCGAAATTCTCTTTGGCCTGACGAACAAGGCTTTCGAAGGTGTCGAAAAACTCGTCGAACTCAACCTCCAGGTCGCCAAGGCCACGATGGGTGAGGCTGCCGAGAACGCCAAGGCCGCGCTGTCGGTCAAGGACGCACAGGAGTTTCTGGCGCTGCAAGCCGGCTTGCTGCAACCCGCTGCCGAGAAGGCTGCCGCATATAGCCGTCACCTGTACGAGATCGCCGCCAGCACCAACAGCGACCTGTCCAAGCTGGTCGAGTCGCAGACTGCCGAAGCGCAGGGCAAGTTCCTGTCTGCAGTCGACGCTGCCGTGAAGAACGCTCCGGCCGGGACCGAAAACGCCGTGGCGCTCGTGAAGACCGCCGTTGCCGCCGCCAACAACGCCTTCGAAGGCGTGCAAAGGGCTGCCAAGCAGGCGGCCAACGTTGCGGAGTCGAGCTTCCAGGCGATCGCCGCCTCGGCCGAGAAGGCCACCCAGACGGCAAGCAAGGCGCGCAGGGCTGCCTGAGCCTGCGGCTCCGTCGCGGGAATTTCCGCGGCGGGTCCGGGTCGACAAGTGTCTCCTCGGTATCTCCCGAAGCGGGGCTTCGAGATGCCTTCCGGCCCGGCGCAATGCCGGGCCGCTTTCATTGGCACGTCGAACGCACGCCGGACAGATCAGCGACTGCGCGCGGCGATCCTGGACTTCAACTCCGGCAGCATCGCCAGAGCGGCCTCGCGCCCGGCCTGGATGGTGCGCTTGCGAGCCGCGAAGTCGGCGCTCGAGACGCCGGGCAGGCTGGGCCGCAGCACGATATCGGCGTCGAGCAGTTCGAAGTGATTGATGCTGCGCCCCATGATCGAGAAGGTCTGGAGCAGAATGCGCATCACGTCGCCAGTGGCTGCGCCGTCGGGCACCTCGGTGATGTCGACGGCGATCACCAGTTCGGCCCCCATCTGACGCGCGAAGCGCACCGGCACCGGTGAGACGAGGCCGCCGTCGACGTATTCGCGGCTGCCGATCCGCACCGGCTGGAACACGGCCGGCACGGCGCTCGATGCACGCACGGCGACGCCGGGGTCGCCGATCTGGAAGAGGATCGGCTGGCCATTGTCGAGGTCGGTCGCGACGATGCCCAGCGGCAGGCGCATCTGCTCGATCGCCAGCCCGCCGGTGTGCTCGCGAACGAACCGGGCCAGCGCTTCGCCGCGGATCAACCCCCGGCCCGGAAACGACCAGTCGGTGATCGCGGACTCGTCCATCGCGTCGGCCAGCCGGGCCAGTTCGGCGCCGCTCTTGCCCGAGGCGTAGAGCGCCGCCACCAGGCTGCCGGCAGAGCTACCGACGACGAGCGACGGCCGGATGCCGGCCTCCTCGAGCACCTGGATCACACCGATGTGGGCGAAGCCGCGCGCCGCGCCACCACCCAGCGCCAGCCCGATGCGCGGCGGGCGTGGTGGCGGTTTGGGAGACGCAGGCGGTGGTGCCTCGACGGGCGGCGTCGGTGGCACGACCGGCGCCGTCTGACACGCCGCCAGGCCGAGCACCATCGCCCCCAGCCAGGCCCGGCGGGTCCAGCACGGGACCGCGGTCATCCGCTGCCAGGCGCCGGGGGATGCAGCAGACCGGCAATGCGGCTTGCCATCCGGTCCGCCGCGCCGCGATGTTGAGCCGCGAAGGCCAGGCAGCGCGCGAACTGTTCGCGGCGTCGCTCCGGACTCATCGGTTCGCAGGCCAGCAGCACCGCCTCGTCGAGAGTACGCACGCGGCGGGCGGCTCCCGCCTCCAGGGCCAGTTCGGCCGCGTGGGCGAAATTGAAGGTGTGCAGCCCCATCAGCACCGGGCATCCGCAGGCCGCTGCCTCGATCAGGTTCTGTCCTCCCAGCGGGGCGAAGCTGCCACCGAGCAGCGCCACCTGCGCCAGCGCGTAGTACAGCGGCAGTTCGCCCAGCGAGTCTCCCAGCCAGACTTCGACGTCCAGGGCCGCTGCGGGCGGCTCATCGGCCCAGCTGCTGCGCCGGGCCAGGCTCAACCCGGCGACATGGACGAGTCTGGCCACCTCGTCGAAGCGTTGCGGATGACGCGGCACGATCAGCAGCAGCGGCCGCGGCGCGGGCTGCGCCGTCCATGCCGACAGCAGTGCGGCCTCTTCCCCTTCGCGCGTGCTCGTCGCGAGGACGACGGTGCGCCTGACCGCGTCGCGCCAGCGTCGCCCCTGCGCCAGCAGTTGTGGCGCCGGGTTCATGTCGAACTTGAGATTGCCGCAGACCTCGACGTGTCGCACACCGGCCGAGCGAAGGCGCATGGCATCTGCCTCGGTCTGCGCCAGGACCAGTGCCAAGCTCTCGGCGGCCGGACGGATCAGCGCGCTGAGCCGCTCGCCGCGACGGCGACTGCGCTCGCTCAGTCGTGCGTTGGCGAGCACCATGGTCACGCCGGCGGCCTTCGCAGCGTGGAGCAGGTTGGGCCAGACCTCGGTCTCCATCAGCACGCCCAACAGCGGCCGGTGGTGGGAAAAGAAGCGCCGCGTCGCACCGGCGCTGTCCCACGGCAGCCAGGCCTGGCGGTCGCCAGGGCGCAGCAGCGCTGTTCCAGCGGCGCGACCTGTCGCGGTGCCACTGGTCAGCAGCAGACGTAGCGTCGGATCGCGCTCGCGCAGTGCCTCGACGAGCGACGCGGCGGCTCGCGTCTCGCCCAGCGACACGGCATGAACCCAGAGCCAGTTGGCATTCGCGGGCGTCCGGTAGCGCCCGAAGCGCTCGCCGACCGACGCGCGGTACAGTGGCTCCTTGCGCCCGCGCCAGTGCAGTCGCAACCACACGGCCGGACCCAGCAGCGCCGTCAGCCACGAATAGAACCTGCGGATCATTCGCACCGGTCCCCGTTGGCGGGCCGGGCGGCCCAGACCTGCTGCCAGGCGGCCCAGACGGCATCCACTTCGGGCGCAGGACCGCCGCCCACCGACACCTGGTGGCGATGGCCGTGCTCCTTCTGCGGCCCGGTTCGCCAGGCAGTCGGGAAATTGTAGATCTGCACGTGAGGGAGGGCCAGTGCAACGGCGATATGGCTGGGGCCGGTGTCGACTCCGATGACGCCCTGGTTCGCTGCCATGCGGTCAACCAGTGCGTCAAGGTCCATGCGAGGCCATGTCTCGCAGTGCCCGGCGCCGATCGCCGCCGCAAGCCGAGTTGCACGCATCGCCTCGGCTTCGCTGCCCTGGGGCATTGCAATTCGCCAGCCCTCGGCGATGAACCGGTGGCCGAGTTCCACCCAGCGCGGCTCTGGCCAGAGCTTGTCGTCGCGTGACGTGCCATGCACGAACACGATCGTGCGGCCCGGCGCTTGTGCCGCCTTGCCGGGCAGCCCAAACACGGGTGGGCCCGCGAGGTCGTAGCCGAGTGCTCGCGCGGCAAGCGCACGCGATCTGTCGAGGGCGTGCGTGTGCGGTTCGATGTGGATGGCACGGTCGGCGAGCCATCGCGCCGGAGCTTCCCAGCCGGCGCCGTCGGTGCGGTTGGCCAGGCCGTATCTCGCACCTCCCTTCGCGCAACGGGCCAGCCGCGCGATCAGCGCGCTCTTGGTCAGACCCTGCATGTCGAGCACGGCGTCGTAGCAGTCTCGCCGCAGGTCGGCAATGAACGTTCGCCACTCGGCGCGAACCGCGGCAGTCCACCAGGCGCCGCGCCAGCGGCGCAGCGCGCAGGCTATCGGTCTGCCGATGCCATCGACCCGCTGAACAAGCGGCAGGAAGCCAGGCTCGACCACCCAATCGATCTGCGCCAGAGGGAGAGCGGCAAGAATGTCATGAACCACTGGAAGCGCGTGCACCACGTCGCCGAGCGACGACAGCTTGACAATCAGGATACGCAAGGGCGGTGCCCGGCGCGGCGCGCCGTTCAATGCGCCGAGGCGGCAAACTGCGCGTCGGGCTTCACTGCACGCAGCGCCGCCATGAAGGCGGCCTCGATGCGGTGCAGCGCCTCGGGCGTGTGACCTTCGAATCGCATCACGAGCACCGGCGTCGTGTTCGACGCACGCACGAGACCGAAGCCGTCGTCGTACTCGGCACGCAAGCCGTCGATCGTGATCACTTCGCGCGCACCGGGAAACTTCGCACCGGCGAGCAGCCTGGCGATCACGTGGCGCGGCTCGCCTTCGGCGCACGGCACGTTCAATTCGGGCGTGGAGAAACTCGACGGCAACGCATTCAACACGGCGCTCGGATCGGCGCTGCGCGTCAGGATCTCGAGCAGCCGCGCCGCCGTGTACGTCGCGTCGTCGAAGCCGTACCAGCGCTCGGCGAAGAAGATGTGCCCGCTCATCTCTCCGGCGAGCGGAGCGCCCGTTTCCCTCAGCTTGGCCTTGATCAGCGAGTGGCCCGTCTGCCACATCAGCGGTACGCCGCCGGCCTCGCGGATCGCGGGCGCGAGGCGCTGCGTGCACTTGACGTCGTAGATCACCGAGGCGCCCGCGTTGCGCGCAAGCACATCGCGCGCGAACAGCATCAGCTGGCGGTCAGGGTAGATGATCTGGCCGTCCTTCGTGACGACGCCGAGACGGTCGCCGTCGCCGTCGAACGCGAGACCGAGTTCGGCATCGCCGGCCTGAACCGTGCGGATCAGATCCGCGAGGTTTTCGGGTTTGGACGGGTCGGGGTGATGGTTCGGGAAGTCGCCGTCGACCTCGGCATACAACTCGGTCACTTCGCAGCCGAGCGCGCGCAGGATGCCGGGCGCCGATGCCCCCGGGATGCCGTTCCCGCAATCGACGACGATCCTGATCGGCCGCGCGAGCTGGCAGTCGCCGACAATTCGCGCCCTGTACTCGGCCAGGATGTCCATGCTCGCCGAGCGACCGGCGCCGACCGCATAGTCCTCGGCCTCGATGCGCCGGCGCAGGCCCTGGATCCCGTCGCCGTAGATGGCCCGCCCGGCGAGCACCATCTTGAAGCCGTTGTAGTCCTTCGGGTTGTGGCTGCCCGTGACCTGAATGCCGCTCATGCAGCCGTGGTCGCCGCGTGTCGCCGCGACGTAGTAGAGCATCGGCGTCGTGACCGGGCCGAGATCGACGACGTCGATGCCCGTGGCGACGAGCCCGCGCGTGAGCGCCGCGACGAGCGCCGGGCCCGACAGCCTCCCGTCGCGCCCGACGACGACGGCCCTCTCGCCCAGGTGCAGCGCCTCGGTGCCGAAGGCACGGCCGAGGTGTTCCGCGAGCGACTCGTCGAGCGTCGTTCCCACGACGCCGCGGATGTCGTACGCCTTGAAGATAGCTCCGTTCACGTTCACGTCCGGCTCCCCTGCACGTCGATGGGCGATTGTAGGGAGCCCCGTCCGACGCCTCGCCCGCGGTCGCACCCATGGCCGGAAGGACATGTCCGAAAACGGCCAGTACGGTCCCGTCCGACGCCGATAATCGTCGTCATGAACAGCCCGGCCCGCTCCGCCATCGATGACGATGCCGCCTACCGTGCGCTGCTCGAACGCGATGCCCGTCTCGACGGGCGCCTGTTCGTCGGCGTCACGTCGACCGGCGTCTACTGCCGGCCGATCTGCCGCGTCCGCACGCCCAGGCGCGAGAACTGCCGCTTCTTCGACACGCCGGCCCAGGCCGAGGCAGAGGCGTTCCGGCCCTGCCTGAAGTGCCGGCCCGAGATCGCGCCCGGCCCGGGACTGGCCTGGTCCGTGATGGACGCATCGCGCACGCTCGCCCGCCAGGCCGGGCACTGGCTCGACGCCCACGCCCACGCATGCGAGGACGCCGAATCGGCACGTGTCGCCGCCCTCGCGCGCCACCTCGGCGTCAGCGACCGCCACCTGCGTCGCATCTTCGGCGCGGAGCACGGTGTCACGCCGCTGCAGTACGTGCAGACGCGCCGCCTGCTGCTCGCCAAGCAGTTGCTGACCGACACGTCGATGCCGATCTCGCAGGTCGCGCATGCGAGTGGCTTTCGCAGCCTGCGTCGCTTCAACGCGGCTTTCGCCGGCAACTACCGGCTCAGCCCGAGCCGGCTGCGCCGCGAGACGGCGGGGGCCCCGTCTGCGCAGCGCGCCGACGTGAACGTCGCGCTCGCGTTTCGCGAACCCTTTGCCCGCGACGAATTTCTGCGCTTCCTGGCGCAACGTGCCATCCCGGACGTCGAAGCCGTCGACGTGGATGCCCTGAGCATTCGGCGCACTGTGCGCGCTGGCGTGATCACCGAGGCGGGGGGCTGGATCGAGGCAAGGTTCGCGCCGCAACAGCCGCTGCTGCGCTTGCGCTGCTCGGCCTCGCTCGCGGTAGCCAGCGGCACGCTGCTGCCTGCCGTGCGGCGCTGGTTCGACCTCGACGCCGATCCGCAGGCCATGGCCGCCGCGCTGCAGCCGCTGCCTGGCAGTGCCGGCCTGCGCCTGGCGGGCGGGCTCGATGCGTTCGAGCTCGCGGTACGGGCCGTGCTGGGCCAGCAGGTCACGGTGGCGGTGGCACGCACACTGGCTGGGCGGCTGGTGCGACGCTTCGGCACGCCGATCGCGACGCCATGGCCGGATCTGGCGTACGGCTTCGCGGCGCCGGCGGCACTGGCCGGAGCCGAGGTCTCTGCCGTCGCCGAGTTGGGCATCGTCCGCACCCGCGCCACGGCCGTGATCGCGCTCGCCCAGACCTGGCCCGAGCTGCGCTCGCTCTTGCAGCCCAACGCGCAGGCGGCGCCGCTGATCGAGCGCCTGTGCGGCATGCCCGGCATAGGGCCATGGACGGCGCACTACATCGCCATGCGCGCACTCGGTTGGAGCGATGCCTTTCCGCCCGGCGACGTGGCGGTGCTCAACGCCTTGGGCCTGCCGCGCGCTCCGTTTGCCCAACGCGAGGCCGAGGCGCGATCGCAGGCCTGGCGGCCGTGGCGTTCGTATGCCGTCCTTGCGCTGTGGAACAGCCTTGCCCCCGCCGCCAGCGCCCCGGCGCCGGCCCGCCGTACCCATCCCGACGTCCGTTCGGCCATCGACCCGGAGACCCGACCATGAGCCTTGCCTCACTCGCCGCCGCCTGCACCGCGCAGACGACCGTATCCACCCCGCTCGGCCCGCTGCTGCTTGCGCGTACCGAAGGTGGCCTGGCAGGCGCCTGGTTCGAGGGCCAGAAAGCGCACCCCGGCGCGCTGGCCGCGCCGCAGACCGATGCCGACCCGCTGCTGCGCGAAGCGGCGCTGCAGCTCGACGCCTACTTCGCCGGCCAGCGCAGCAGCTTCGATGTGCCGCTGGACTTGCGTGGCACCGACTTCCAGCAAAAGGTCTGGCGCGCCCTGCTGCGAGTCGGCCGCGGGCGCACGGCGAGCTACGCCGACATCGCGCGCCGCGTCGGCTCGCCGCGTGCCGTGCGTGCCGTCGGCGCCGCGGTAGGGCGCAACCCGATCTCGGTGATCGTGCCCTGCCACCGCGTGCTCGGCAGCGACGGCAGCCTCACCGGCTACGCGGGTGGCCTGCAACGCAAGAGCGCCCTGCTCCAACTCGAAGGCGTCAGTTGAGACTCCGGGATGGCGCCGAACTGCTGAGCCTGGCCGCCCTGTGGGGCGGCTCGTTCCTCTTCATGCGCCTGGGCGCCACCGAGTTCGGGCCGGTCGCGCTCGCCGCGCTGCGCGTGGCCGGCGCGTCGCTGCTTCTGGCACCGCTGCTCGCGCTGCGGGGGCAGACCGCTGAGCTGCACCGCCACTGGCGGCCGATCTTCGTCGTCGGCGTCATCAACTCGGCACTGCCGTTCCTCTGCTTCGCCTACGCATTGCTGTCGATCACGGCCGGCCTGTCGGCGATCTTCAACGCCACGGCGCCGCTCTTCGGCGCCTTCATCGCCTGGCTCTGGCTGAGCGACCGCCTGACAAAGCTGCGCGTCGCCGGCCTGGCGATCGGGTTTGCCGGCGTCGTGGGGCTCGCGTGGAGCAACGTCAACGGCGCGGCGAGCTTCAAGCCCGGCGGCTCGGGCTGGGCCGTCGTCGCCTGCCTGGCCGCGACGGCGATGTACGGCCTGGCCGCCAACTACACGAAGCGCCGACTGGCCCGCGTGGCACCACTGGCCGTGGCCGCGGGCAGCCAGATGGCAGCAGCGCTTTGTCTGGCCCTGCCGGCCCTGCTGTGGTGGCCGGCCGTCGCGCCCTCGCCCGCCGCGTGGGCGGCGATGGCGATGCTCGCCTTCGCCTGCACCGGCATCGCCTACCTGATGTACTTTCGCCTCATCGCCCACATCGGGCCGGCCAACGCGATCGCCGTGACCTACCTGGTGCCGCTGTTCGCGATGCTGTGGGGCGGATGGTTCCTGGGCGAGGCGGTGACGGCGGCGATGCTGGGCGGCGGGGCGGTGATCCTGATCGGGACGGGGCTGGCGACGGGGATGGTGCAGTTGGGTGTGCGCCGCTAGCACGAAGGTGAACGTGGCCTGACGTCGGCGCCGCCCATGGCGCTCATGCGACCCGGCCTTGCGCAGTTGGGTGCCTGGCTGCGCCCGAGCCTGCGCGCGGAACTCGAGCGCCAGCCCGCCTTCGTGGACAGCGCCCTGGCCGGCCGCATGCATTGCGCATGGCGTGGCGTAGCTCACGCCTCGACCCTTGCTGAGCAAGGCGGATTCAAGTTCGATCCGGCACAGCCGATGCCCGACAGGATGCCTTCCGTCAGCCCGTGCTGCAACTTGACGTCCTGAGTTCGTTCGCCATCTGCGGCGCCGGCGCCCTGGTGGGTGCGGCGATGCTGCGACCGTCGCTCACCCACGATGCAGCGGGCGCCGACGCGCTGCGAATCTGCCGCAGCGGCTACGCCGTGATCGGTGTCGGGCTGGTGCAGCCTGTCGCCCTGGAGGCACCGTTGCCGCTGTGGAGCCAGGCGACGATGGCATGCTGCGCGGTCGGCGGCGTGATCATGATCGGATGGGCGTTGGCTGCGCTGGCGGGCGATCGCATCTCGCGCACCGCGATGTGGCTCACGCTCGCTGCGGTCTTTGCGGCCGTGCTGGTCGCCTTGCCCGCGGGCACCCGAGGCGTGACGGTGGTCTGTGCCGCAGGACTGGCTGCCGGTTCGTCGTTGACCGCCTGGTTGGGCCGTCGCCTGCTCTGGCGCCCGCACGACATGCACGAGCGATTGATCGGCGTGACCATCGTCCTCATGGTGGCCAGTTCCGCACTGCGCGCCAGCTACCTGCTGACCTGGAGCGGGCCATACGATTCGCACCTGATGTACGTGCCGCCGGTGATGGTGACGCCGTTCACCCTGCTGTACGGCGTGCTGCCAGTCGTGTTCGCAATGCTGCTTCACAACGTGATCAACGCGCGACTGCTGGCGCGGCTGCACCAGCGCGCGATGACCGACAGCCTCACCGGCTCACTCAGCCGGCATGCGCTGGCCGACGGCGCCTCGACGCTGTTCGCGCGCGTTCGCCAAGGCGACGGGCGGCTGGCGGTGATCATGGTGGATTTCGATCACTTCAAGCAGATCAACGATCGGCACGGCCACGCGGGTGGGGACGCCGTGCTGCGGCACGCGGTGCAGGTCTTGCAGGCGCAGCTGCGCGGCGAAGCGCTGCTGGCACGCTACGGCGGCGAGGAGTTCGTCGCCCTGGTGCCGGTGTCGGACCTGCCGGTGGCGCGACGCGTGGCCGAGCGCATGCGCCAGGCGCTCGAGGAAGCGATCTGGCCGGATGTGCTGCCTGGGCTGGTCGAGGTGACCGCGAGCGTGGGCGTCACCTTGCTGACCAACGACGAGTCACTCGAACACGCCCTGGCCCGTGCCGACGAGGCGCTCTACCGCGCGAAGCACGGCGGACGCAACCAGGTCCAGGTAGGGCTGGCCGCGGCCTGAGCGGCGGGACCCTACCCGCTATGCCGGACAGTCCCCGGCCGGCAGTGCAAGCTTCCGACTGTCGGCTCGCCGGCACACTCTCGGGCATTCGCAGGCTGCGCTGGGTCGAGTCCCGGAGAATGGAGGACTACCCACAGCCACCAGACAAGAGGTTGCCCATGCAGGAAGCCCAAGATGCTCCACCGCTGCCCGACCGGTTGTCAGTCGACCCGGCCAGCCCACATCACGTTGCAGCCGTGCTCGCACACGACATTGGTATTCGCTTCAACAACGTGGAGCGCTTCGACGTCGAGGAGTACTGCATCAGCGATGGCTGGGTGAAGGTGCCTGCAGGTCGGACGGTGGATCGAAAGGGCAAACCGATGATGATCAAGTTGAAGGGCAAGGTAGAGGTGTTCTATCGACAACCACTCACCACGCCATCGCAAAGCTGAACGCCCGCCTGGTAGCCCGTTGTCCTGCTGTCACCCACTGCGGCTTCGGGTCGTCACCGTTCGATCACGCTGCGGCGCCGCCGGCCAACATGCCGCCATCCGCCTTCGACGCCGCACTGCAGGGCGTCATGAAGTGGCGCATCCGACCATCAAAGGACCCAGGGATTGGCCAGGCGCCAAGAGGGCAGCCCGGTCTCGGGTCAGTCCACCTGTGCCGGCGCCTCTCGCACCGGGTCGCTGGCCTCGCGCGTGGCGAACTGGGCCAGGGCCACGCCAACGAGCGTGAGCGCCGCGCCACCGATCTTCATTGCGGCAAAGCGCTCGCCAGTCGCCCACCACGCGACGAATCCGGCCACGATCGGCATGAGGTACTGCAGCGGCGCCGTGCGGCCTACGCCGCGCCGTTCGTTGACCCAGCCCCAGACCAGCCAGCCGAGAAAGGCCGAGACCAACGAAGCCCACAGCAGCAGGCCCCACTGCAGCGCACCCATCTGGCCCCATGGCGCGTTCAACGCCACCGGCAGCCCCGTCATCACGATTAACGGGCTGCCAGCCAGCGTCGCGTAGGCCATCACCGCGACGCCGCCGTGGCGCTGGATCAGCGGCTTGGTCATCACCGTGTAGTACGAGAACAGCGAGGCCGCGAACAGCATCATCAGATCACCACCGGTGGCGGCCCACTGATGGCCCAGCAGCTTGTCCGACAGGAACGCCGACACACCCGCGCTGGCCAGCGCCACGCCGGCAACCTGGCCGCGCGTCAGGCGCTCCAGGCCAGCCCAGTGCAGGATCAGCAGCGTGAACACCGGCCCGCAGGCCATGATCAGCGCGCTTGAAAAGGCGGTCGACCAGTAGATGCCGAAGGTCACCATGCTGACGTGCACGCTATGAGCCAGCACACCGAGCCCGGCGAGCTTGATCGCATCCTCGCGCGGCAAGTACAGCCAGCGCCACCCATTGGAGTGAAGCAGCAGCAGCGCGGCGCAAAAGGGCATCAGCAGGTACCGCGCGAACAGGAACGCGCCGGGCGGGAGCAGTCCGAACAAGGCCTTCTGCACGGCGAAGTTGGCACCCCACACCGAGACCACGGCCAATCCCGCGGCAAGCGCGAGTTGTTGGCTCGACGAAGCCGGCCTCGTCCCGGGGCCGGTGCCAGCGGATGGCATGGACTCGGAGTCCATCACGACGAGAACTTCGCGGCGCTCATCGAGGTGCATGTTCCGCATGCAACAACAGCGTCATGCGGCGCGCCGCGACGTATCCGTCGTAATAGTCGGGCACCAGCTGCGTCTCGCTGAAGCCCAGTCTGCGATAGAAGGACAGGGCCGCGGCGTTGTCAGCGCGCAGCTCGAGCCTGATCGAAGCAATTCCGGCCACCCGCGCCGACTCGACCAACCAAGCGTTCAGGCGCCGGCCGATGCCCCGCAGCTGCTGCGTTGGCCGCACGCACAACAGGGCCAGATGCGCGTGCACGTCGCCGAACTGCATGACGGCAAACCCCTGGATGCGCAACCCGTCGCAGGCGACCAACGCCACTGTCTCGGGGTCCCTGATCAGCGCAGTCATCCGCCTCGGCGTATATCGCCAGCCAAGCCCGGCCTCGATCAGCTCGCGAGACATCTCCGCCATGGCCCGCGCTTCTTGCACTCGAGCCAGTCGGAGCGTCACGGCGCAAGGGTGATTCACGGCTTAGGGCAAGGACAGCACGATGTGACGATTCTGTCACTGCGATGAACGGGGTAGTCGGCGAATCGATGAACCGGTGAGCGATCCGCCGATGCCTACTTGCCGAACCCGGGCCTTCGCATCCGCGACCACCGTCAGCGATGGGCGACAGACTTGCGCGTGACGTAGCCGATCGAGAGTCCCTGCGCAAAGATCGAGAACACGACGACGCCGTAGGTCAACGCGACCACCGTGTCCCGCTCCGGTCCGGCAGGCAACGACAGCGCGAGCGCCACCGATATGCCGCCTCGCAGCCCGCCCCAAGTCAACACCTTCCACGACCCCCGCGGCAAATTGAATGCGCGCGGCAACACCGCCACCGGCAGACCGACGATGACCGCGCGCGCGAGCAAGGTCACGGCCGCGGCCAAGGCCGTGGCGACCCATTCGCCAAGCCTGAACGTGACGAGCAGAACCTCCATGCCCATCAGGACGAAGAGCACGGCGTTGAGTATCTGATCGAGCAACTCCCAGAACATGTCGAGGTAGCGGCGCGTCGTGTCCGACATGGCCAACGCACGGCCCTGGTTGCCGATCATCAGACCCACCACCACCATCGCAAGCGGTCCTGACACATGAAGCTTGCTGGCCAGCATGTAGCCGCCCGTCACGGCGGCCAGCGTCAACAGCACCTCGACCTGATAGTTGTCCACGCTCTTCGGCATGCGAAACGTCGCATAACCAAGCACCAGACCGAACAGCAGGCCGCCGCCGGCTTCATGCAGCAGCAATTGCAGCGCCTGATCCGGCGTTGGCGCGATGCCACTGGCCAACATGCCGAGAAGAAGCGAGAAGATCACCACGCCCACACCGTCGTTGAACAGCGATTCGCCGGCGATCACCAGTTCCATTTCCTTCGGGGCATGGGCGGACTTGAGAATGCCCATCACGGCGATCGGATCGGTCGGCGAGATCAATGCACCGAAGAGCAGGCAGTAAACCAGCGGCAGGTGCAGGCTCAAGAGCGGCAGCGCATACCACATCCCGAAGCCCACCGCGAGAGTCGACAGCATCGTGCCCAGCACGGCCAGTCCCGCCACGGGCCACCGGTAGATCTTCAGCTGTTTGAGGTCGACATGAAGTGCACCGGCGAAGAGGAGCATCGACAGCATCCCCTGCATGAGGACGTTCGAGAAGTCGATGGAGCGCAGTAGCGTTTCCTCGTACTGACGCAAGCCGCGCGTGATCCCCGCAGCGTCCAACCCGACAAGGGCCAGAGAAAGTGTCAGCGAAGCCGCCATCATCCCGATCGCCGTGGGCAACCCGACGTATCGGTGGTTCAGGTAGGCGAGCAGTGCGGTGATGACGAGGCAAACCGCGGCGACTTCGAGCATGTGATCCTTCGTCAATGGCCGCGGACACTTGCCCTGCGAACGACGGCGCGCGGGCCCGCTGATCGAAGCCGTGATGGCATCGGCCCGGGATCGCGCCACTTTCGATGACTGTAGCGGAGTGACCCGCTGAGGCTGTAGCGCGGGGGTCGGCGCCGGCCGACGAGTGCAGTCCCTGATCAGGAAACGATCAGCGTGCCGTTCATTTCCTCATGGCCGGTTCCGCAGAAGATGTCGCACAGGAAGATGAAGCTGCCGACCTTATCTGGCGTCAGCCGCAGCGTGGTGGTCATGCCCGGCATGATGTCGGTGCGCAGGCCGAAGTCGGCGAGATGGAATCCCATCGGCACGTCCGGGGCCGTGAACCGAAGGATCACCGTCTCGCCCCGGTGTACGTGCAGTTCGTCCGGCACGAATTCGAATCTCCTGGCGACGATATCGATGACCCGATCCTCCGATTGAGCCGGCGCCATCGTTGCCAGCGAGCCCAGCGCGAGTATCCCGAGGGCGTTCACGAGCTTTCGTCTCGAGCCGTCGATGAGGCTGCTGTCGATACTCACGGTCTCACGCCTTCTGCACGGGAAGTTCGGTGAGCGCGTAGTCCGCCGCTTTCGACTCGGCCTCGATCTCCCGGAATCCGAGGCCGCGATACGGCTGCGCCGGGTTCCACGGGAGTGGTGTCCGCTTGGGCTGTGAACCTGGGGCGGGCAGCGGGAAGATCAGCGACTTCGCCGAGTGGTGGGCGATGTGCCCTGTCATGTGGTGATGCTCCTGATGAATGTGCCCATAGAAGACGGTCACGTCGGCGTAGGGCATCAGCAGGTCGACCGCCTTGGCACCGTCGCGCGTGGCCCAGTCCCATTGCGGGTAGAGGTCGAACAGCGGGCGGTGCGCGAAGACGACGATGCGCGCGTCCCTGGCCTGCTTCTTCAGGTCGTCGGCCAGCCAGGCGAGCTGTTCGTCGCCGAGCCGGGCACCGGGATCGCTGACGTTGTCGAGCACGATGAAGTGCACGCCCTTGTGATCGAAGACGTAGTTCGTCGCACCGAAGAACTCCTTGAACGCCGTCCCGCTGTCGAGCGAGGCGTCGTGCTCTCCCGCAATGAAGCGCACGGGCTTGACCTTGAGTTCGGCCACGATGTCGCGAAACTCGGACATGCGCTTGCGACGCTCGGTCGGGTCATCGGTCGTATGGGTCAGGTCGCCGGTGAAGATCACGAAGTCCGGGACCTGTTCGAGGGCATTCACCGAGGCCACCGCCTTGGGCAGCGTCCCCTTGGCGTCGGGATTGGGTGCGCCCTCGAAGCCCCAATGGCAGTCGGACAACTGGACGAAGAAGAAGTCTTCGTAGGACGATCCTGGCAGCGAGTCCGCAGCACGCGCTGCGCCACCGAGCCCGGACATGAACACGGCGCCCCCGACGCCGGTCAACTGCAGAAACTGTCTCCGGTCCAATCCGCGCATGATCATCTCCTGGTTGAAAGATTCGGCAGGTGCCGCCGCCCCGAGGCCAGGCTCACAAGCCATTGCCGGCCTCCGCATGTCATACCGGGTTCGAGCCAGGAAAATTCCGGCAGCCAGGTCCGCGCCGGATCGCATTTCTCAGAGCGGGAATAGAAGGCGGGCGCAGCAGGTAGTGCTTGATGGAGAGGATCCGCAATGAGCGATGAGGAGAATCGGCGGCACTTCGAGGCGCTGGCCCTGCCGCACCTCGACGCCGCCTACAACCTGGCGCGGTGGTTAACCCGCAACGATCAGGACGCGCAGGACGTGGTGCAGGAGGCGTTCTTGCGGGCGATGCGCTACATGGGTAGCTTTCGGGGCAGCAACGCGCGCCCATGGCTGCTCCAGGTCGTGCGCAACACCTGCTTTTCGTGGCTGAAGGACAACCGGCCAGCCGAGGCGGTGGGGTTCGACGAGAACGACGAAGCGATGCACGAGATCGCGGCACCCATTGCCGATGAACCGCATTCGATGGCCGTGCGCAATTCGGACCGAGAGCAGATCGACCTGGCCATCGCTGCCCTGCCCGCCGTCTACCGCGAGGTGCTTGTCTTGCGCGAATTGGAGGATCTCTCGTACAACGACATTGCGCGCATCGCAGGCATTCCGGTGGGAACGGTGATGTCGCGGCTGGCGCGCGCGCGCGGCCTGTTGCGGCAGGCGTTGATGCCGGATGCCCGGCCGGTCCTGAGAACTGTCCCGCGGGTTGCACAGGGTGCGAAGCAGTCATGAAGCCGGAACTCGAAGCTCTGCAACTCAATGCCTTCGTCGACGGCGAGCTGGACCTCTCGAGCCAACTCGAGATCGAGGCGCGCATGAGAGAGGATGCGGGCCTGCGCGCCCAGGTCGAAGGGCTGCGTCAGTTGCGCGAAGCCCTGCGCGATGACGCTGGATACCACGCCGCACCCGCTGCTTTGCGCAGGCGCGTGGCGACGATGGTGGCGCTGCAGCTGCCCATGCCCACTCGACAGCGCGCCGGGAACGTTGCGGCGCAGCGCTGGTTGGGGTGGCGACCGATGGTGGTTGCTTTCGGCCTGATGACCGCGCTAGTTCTCGCGATCGCCCCGCCGTGGCTGCGTTCGGCGCGGGACTCGCGGTTGAGGGAGGAGGTGCTCGCGAGCCATGTCCGGGCTACGCTCAGCCAGCATCTGGTCGATTTGGCGTCGTCGGATCATCACGTCGTCAAGCCCTGGCTGTCGGCCAGGCTCGACTTCTCGCCGCCGGTACGCGAGTTGCAGATCCCCGGCTCGGTGTTCCTGGGCGGGCGGGTCGACTATCTCGACGGCCGGCCGGTCGCCGCATTGGTGTACCGACAAGGCGAGCACATCGTGAACTCTTTCGTCTGGCCGACCCGGGGTGGCGACAGCACGGCTGTGTTTTGGACGGAACGCGGTTTTCAGATGGCCCACTGGTCGCGCGGCGGCATGAACCATTGGGTCATATCGGACGTCAACCGCCAGGAGTTCGAAGCTGTTGTTCGCGGACTCGCTCAGGGTGGCGCCGAGACCTAGTCCTTGTAGGCTTCGACGGGAACGTTGACCCTGACCTCGTCGCTGGGATCGAACGTGTAGGTATCGGCAGAAAAGGCCGGCGCCGCCAGCACCACGGTCAATGCAGAAGCGATGACGAAGTTCTTCTTTGCAATCTCCGATGATGTCGATGTCAGCCCGCGCCATCAGTCCGGAAGCGCCTGCAGATAGGCAGCGACGGCTTCCTTGTCGTCGCCGGTGAGGGGGTGCGTCACAGACTCCATCGGCGTGCCTGGGCGACCCTGTGTGTTCTGGAATACGTTGAGTTGCTTCACGACATAGTTGGCGTGCTGATAGGAAAGGGCCGGAAATGTCCCTGTGCCCTGGGCCTTGGGTCCGTGGCACGCCGCGCAGGCGATGACGTTCTGCTCCGGAACGCCGTTCTCGTATATCGCCTTGCCCATGGCCACGAGCTTCGGATCTTCCGCAGCGTCGGAGCGCAGAGGCGTCTGCTTTGAGTAGTACTCGGCGAGCCCCGCAATCTGCTCATCGGTCAGGTGACGAGACAGGCCCCACATGTAGAACGATCCCGCCGGGTCGGAACGCTGGTGACTCCGGAAATTGGTCAACTGGCTGGTGATGTAAGTCGCTTGCTGCCCAGCCAGTCGCGGAAACGCCGGCGATATGGAATTGCCATCCATGCCGTGGCAATTGGAGCAGACCTGCTGCGCGAGGGCCTTGGCGGGGACGTTCGGATCGGCAAGGTCGCGCGAACGATCCAGATTCGAGCAGCCTGCGCTGACTATTCCGATGGTCGCTGCGAGTAGGATGTGGCCGCTGTTCATGCTGGACCTCCGAGAGTTTGCTCGACCGGAAGGGACCTTCTGGTCATGGTTGAGTCAGCCCAGGCACCGCCTAGTACGCACCCCAGATGTAGAGGAACAGCGAGTTGTTGTCGCTGGCATTGCGACCGGCCCCGTCATAGTTCGTCGAGGCGCCGTTGTACCGGTTGTAAGCCGTGTATTGGACACCCAGGCGAACGTACTGAATGGGCGTCCAGAACGCTTCGAGAGTTGCGCCACGCTGCCCGAGGTTGCCGGTGACGTTGCCATTGACCCGCGCGGAGTTCAGATAGTAGGTGTTGGTGCTGCTGGTCTGATTGAAGAAGTTCACGCTGCCGCCGTACTTGGCCTGGTAGACATAGGTCACCTTGGCACGGAACACATTGCTCGTATCCGAGCTGCTTGTGTTTGCAACGGGGTTTCCTGAGGCATCGACCGCTGGCTGATCCGCGACCGAAGCTGGATAGCTCACCCGATGCCATCCATAGGCCATCTGCGCGGTGACAGTGTGGGGATCGAGCAGGTACTGGTATTGCGCATCGACAAGGAGATCCCTGTAGTGCGTCGTCTCCGAAGGATCGAAGTCATAGACCTGCGAAACCATCCCGGCGGCGCCGACCATCAGGTTGCTCGCTCCCCACTCGCGGCTGATCGCCAAGCGCGCGTACGGATTCAGACCCTTGAGTTGCGTGACGCAATTCGACGTGCACGAGCTGGAAGAATCCAAGCCCGCGCTCATGAACCTGAACAACCCGGTGGACGTGCCGTAGGCGCCGATTTCGCCATAGATCATCTGGTTCCAGAATCCGTAGGCAGTGAGTCCCGCAATGTTCCCGCCTGATGCAAAGGTCGGATATGGCGTGTTGCCGTCGATGAACTGGCTGCTCGACGGGCTGGGCACCGGCACGTACTGCATCCACGCCGCCGCGGTGTTCCAAGGGTCCGTCACCGACGGGTTGTTGTTCGCGCTCACGCCGAAGATGAAGTCGTTCTTGCCGTCGATGAAGCGATCGGCGTAGCGGATGTCGATGTTGTCGGCATTGGTATGCCCCGCGTACGAACCGTCGCTATTCTGGACCGAGTAAGGGTCGTAGGTTACTTGCGCGAAAGCACCGATGTTGTCGGTGATCTTGCCGCCGAGGAAAACGCTGGCGGTCGCGAAGATCAGTGATCCGTTCTTGCTGAAATCGGCGCTGGGGTCATCGCTCTTGGACGTGTCGGCCACTTTCGAATAGCTGCCCAGGACCATCGCGGAGAGAGGCACAGTGCGCTCGCCGATCGTGTAGCCGGTCATCTTGAACATGCGCCCGTAAGGCGTGAGCTCGGGGAATTGCCCGCCCGCGTGACATGCCAGGCAGTTCTGCCCGGTCTGGCGCGCGAACAGCGGAAGGGAATGTGCCGCGCTCGGCGCCAGCATGATGAAGACCACGGCCAAGGCAGCCAATCTGAAGAGCAGCTTTGCGCAGAAGTCGGTCGAACTGGCAAATGGGACGGTCATTTCGTCAACTCCTATGTTGCGGGCGCTTCGCGCAGCTCGTCTCGGATGCATGGGTAAGGGGGCGCTTGCGTCCGGGACAGAAGCTTGACCAAAGTCTTCGGCTGAATGCGCAGCAGTGCCAGGCCAGCGACGCGCGTTGGCGCGCCAAGCGCAGTCGAGACCAAAGGTATGCCCGGTAAAGTGTTGAGGGTCGGGGCGGTAGGGCCTGCGCCGGCAAGCCGGCGCAGCGCGGAACAGTACGTGGCGAGAGAGCTTGCCAGCGGAGTTTCGCGGGGAAGACTTAAGGATGACTTAAGGCAGCGCCGAGGATCAGCCGGTCTTCGAGAAGGCTTGAATGCTATTGTTCGCGCAGTGCCCGTCGAAGGCTGGTGCCATGATTCGCCGCTTTGTTCTGACATGCGTTTGCTCCTGATCGAAGACGACCCCATGATCGGCGGAGCCGTCCGCCAAGGCATGAAGCAACAGGGGTTCACGGTTGATTGGGTCACTGATGGCCGCAGCGGGCTGTCCGCTGTTGCGAACGCTGTGTACGACGCCGTGGTGCTCGATATAGGTCTGCCGCGCATGGACGGCTTGACACTGTTGCAGGATCTTCGCTCTCGCGGCGATGCGGTACCGGTGCTGATCATCAGTGCACTCGACGCGGTTCCAGACCGCATCGCCGGCCTCAACGCCGGGGCCGACGACTATCTGCTCAAACCGTTCGATCTCGATGAACTCATTGCACGCGTCAGGTCCCTGCTCCGTCGCCATGTCAAGACGCCATCGAGCGTGATGTCAACAGGGTCGCTGAGGCTCGACCCCGTGCAACGCACCGTCACGCACAAAGGCCACGACCTGAGCCTCACGGCGAAGGAGTTCTCGATCCTCGAGGCCCTGATGCGCCGGCCAGGTGCGGTGCTGTCGCGCGGGCGGCTCGAGGAATCGATCTACGGCTGGGGCGAAGAGATCGGCAGCAACGCGATTGAGGTGCACCTTCACAACCTGCGTCGAAAGCTCGGCAGCGACGTCATCAAGAACATTCGCGGCGTGGGCTACCGAATCGCCGAATGAGGCAACAGTCGTTACGGCGTCGACTGATGATTTGGGTGCTCGGCGCGCTCTGCCTGGGCGCATCCCTGCTGGTGCTCGCCGCCTATCAGATTACGCTTGGTGAGATCAACGAGGTCTTCGACGACAGCCTGCGCCAGACCGCGCTGTTGCTGGCCGACCGTGATCTTGCCGGGGGCCTTCCGGTCGAACCGCGCGCCAGCTCGCTCTCGCCTGCCGATACCGAATCGAAGCTGGTTGCCATCGCACGCGCGCCGGGCGGGTCGCTGCTCTTCTCGTCCCAACCGGAGCTTCCACTGAGCTTCACAGCAACGCCGGGAGCCTCGGTTCAACGTGCCGATGATCTGATGTGGCATGTCTTCACGGTGGTGCAAAGCGATCGAATCGTCCAGGTGGCGCAACCGACCTCCGTTCGACGCGAGGCCGCAGCCGAGTCCGCCTCCCAGTTGCTCCCCCCATTGTTCATCCTGGTCATGTTGATCGGGGCACTTCTCGTCATCGCGTTGCAGCGAGGCATTCAGCCGTTGCAGACAACGATCGACGAGCTGGCTCAGCGCAGTGCGCGTTCGTTGATTGCTTTGGACGCGCGCAGGGTTCCGGCAGAGGTGCTGCCGCTGGTACGGGCGCTGAACGACCTGCTGCACCGCCTCTCGACAGCGTTCGAGGCACAACGCAACTTCATTGCGGACGCGGCGCACGAACTTCGATCGCCGGTAACGGCTCTGCAATTGCAGGTTCAGGTTCTCGAGCGCAGCCGCTCCTGCGCAGAACGCACAGCGGCGATGGCAGAGCTCTCTGCCGGCGTCGGCCGCGCCAAGCGTCTGATCGAACAACTGCTGCATCTTTCGCGCGCCACGGCGGACGACGGGGCCGGCCTGCCGCTTGTCCACCAGACAGTGCGTTTGGGCGATCTCGTGCGATCGGTCGTCGTCCGCTGGAGTGGCGAAGCGGAGGGGCGACAGATCGACCTCGGCGCCGTCGCCGATACTGACGCAGTGGTCGAAGGAGACCCTGCGCAGCTTGAGATTCTGCTGAGCAATCTGGTCGACAACGCGCTGAAGTACACGCCGCGCGGTGGCATTGTCGATGTTATCGCGAGCGTTCCTGAAGGTATACCGACGTTGCAGGTGGTCGACAACGGCCCCGGTATCTTGGAGGACGAGCGGCCAAGGGTCTTGGACCGCTTCTACCGCAGTCCGCGAACGGTCGGAAGTACCGAGACCGGTAGCGGACTGGGCTTGGCAATTGCAAAAGCCATTGCCGAAAAGCATGGCGCCCGCGTGTCGCTTCATACCGGACGCAATGGGGTTGGCCTGGACGCGCGGGTCGCGTTCTCGGGAGCGAGTGTGAAGCTCCTCTGAAATGAGAGGCTTGAACGATTGATCATGCTGTCGCTGCAATCCGCAACTCGGCATTGCAGCTTGTCGTCGCGAAATCACGGGCAGCGGCCCCTTAGGTCAGCCATAACCCGAGCGCATGCACCATTCCGCTTCCGGCCAACCTGCGCACGGCTCCGCCAGGAGGGGGCGAGCGTGTTGGATGGCACACCTTGTTAGCTGGCGGTATGGACTCCCACGGCGCAGTGCTTTGGGTCGATCCGGCACTGTCACGCGGACTTCGGCACGAGTGCCGGCGCGCAATCAACTTCGAGCAGTCAGCGTATGTGCAGACATGCAGAAACCGCCATGATTTCAATCCGATTCAAGGTTCTGCTTCTCTTAACCTCGATGCTGTCGCTGCACTGCCAGGCTCAGACTTGCGGCTGGTCGCGGGTAGACCACGAAGTGAGCTACGACGCCTCGGGCATGTGGAATCCGAATCTCTATCGCGGCCTTGTCGGCGGCTTGACCATTGCGCAAGTCGGCGGTGCCTTCTGGGAAGGCTCCGAAACGCGCTTTGGCAAGGCGATGTGGCAACGCCATTGATGCCGAACTCGTCGCCGTAGTGAGCGCCCAAGTCGGCAAGTACGTCTTCACGCGTGCCCGACCCACGCAGGGCGACAATCCCTGCCTGTGGTTCCAGGGGGGTTCGTGCTACAGCTTTCCGAGCGGAGAGGCGTCAGTCGCCGCAGCCCTGGTGACGCCGTACCTACTCGAGTAAGGTTCGCACAATCCGGCGACCTACGCCTTGCTGCTTCTCCCGCTCTACGTCGGTGCTGGGCAGGTCAAGAACCAGGCCCACTGGCAGACCGATGTGGTCGCCGGCTGGGCGGTCGGCGGACTCTCCGGTTGGCTCGCGCACGGCCTGGAAACACCGATCATGATCCAGTTGCTGCCGCATGGGGTCGCGCTTGGCTTGAAGGCACAGTTCTAGTACTGCGCCACAGTACTCGGCCAGCTCGGGGTCGCGTGCAGCCCATCGCAGAACATTGGAATCTTCCGTCGATGTTCTCGCGCGGCGCCATCCGGCACCAGACCGGAACTCAGCCCGCCCCGAACGTCCCCGCCACCCACGCCTCGCGCAACGACCGCTTCAGCACCTTCCCGATCGCACTGCGCGGCAGCGTATCCACGCACTGCACGGCACTCACCCGCTGCGTCTTGCCGAGCCGCGCATTGGACCAGTGCCTGATCGCCTCGGCCGCCTCTTCAGCCCCTGCGGCCAGCACGACAAATGCCATCGGCGTCTCGCCCCAGTCCGCCGATGCCACGCCGACCACGGCCACGTCAACGACTGCCGGATGTTCGCGCAGCACGGCTTCGAGGTCGCTCGGATAGATGTTGAAGCCGCCGCTGATGATCACGTCCTTCTTGCGGTCGACAAGGGTCAGAAAACCGTCGTCGTCGAAGCGGCCGATGTCGCCACTGCGGATGTAACGGCGTCCTTCGGCATCGAACCATTCGGCCTCGGCCGTCTTCGCGGGCTGACGGTGATAGCCGCTCATCATGCCGCCCGATCGGCCAACGACCTCGCCTGCCCCGCCGCGCGGCACCTCGTGGCCAGCGTCGTCGATCAGGCGCACGTCGTGTCCCTCGGCCGGCTGGCCCACCGTGTGCAGCTTGTCGGGGTGCAGGTGAGCCGCGAGGATGCAACTGCCGCCGCCCTCGGTCATGCCGTAGAACTCGACCAGCCCGCCCGGCCAGCGCCGCAGCACCTCGGCCTTGAGTTCGGCGTGGAACGGCGCGCTGGTGCAGAACTTGTAGCGGAACGACGACAGGTCGTGTGCGTTGAAGCCGGGCAACTGCATCAGGCGCCGGTACTGCACGGGCACCAGCATCGTGTGCGTTACACAGTGGCGTTCGGCCAGACGCAGGTACTCGACGGCATCGAACTTGGCTATCAGCAGGACGCTGCCACCGGCGGCGATGGTCGGGAAGAACACCACGAGCGTCGTGTTCGAGTACAGCGGCGTCGCGAGCAGCGTGACGCCCGCGGGCGAGTAGCCGAACTTCTCTGCGCGCTGCACGTGTGCCCAGCGCATGGCGTGGGGTTGCACGATGCCCTTGGGCGCGCCCGTCGTTCCCGACGAATAGATGATGTTGAACGGCCACTGCGGTTGGGTGTCGACCGGCGTCGGCCGTGCGCCGCGCGGCGCGAGCCAGTCGTCCAGCGCGAGGTCGGCCGCCGACGCGTCGAGTGCGATCCGTCGCGGCGGCGGCTCGATGGCTACGCCGGCCAGGGCGTTCGCAACGGCGGCGTCGAGGAACAGATGGCGCGCACCGGCGTCGGACAGCATGGCCGCGAGCTGCCCGGGCGTCGAGCCGGGCGCCAGCGGCGCGACAGCGACGCCGGCTCGCAGCGCGCCGAGGAAGACGGCGACGTATTCGATGGACGCGCCGGCGCAGATCGCGATCGTGTCGCACGGCGCCAGGCCGTCGCGTTGCAGCGCCGCGGCGACGCGATCCATCAGTTCGTCGAGTTCGACGTAGCTCAGGCGACGCTCGCCTTGCAGCAGCGCGGGGCTCCCGGGCCTGGCCGCTGCGTGCTCGCGCACCAGATCGGCGATCGCGCGAAAGGGCAGCGGTGCGTCCATCGCTACGCGGTCCTGGCGTGCGCCATCGCCTTGGCGATCTCGGCTTGCGCCTGCGCCAGTCCGCTTGCGGGAACGGTCTCGCCGCGGCGCACGGTAACGGCGGCAAGCTGCGCCGCGAGTTGCTCGGGGGCGTCGCCGCCAACGCCGATCCACACGCCTTCGGTCAGCGTGATATGCGCCGCCTCGAAGCCACCGGCGCCGGCGCACAGGATCGTGCGGTTCGGTGCATCCTGTGCCGCCAGCACGAGCATGGCGGGGACGACGGCCTCAGGCTTGAGCTCGCCGAGCACCGCCTTCGTCAGCAGGTCTTGCGTCATCCGCGTCGCTGCCGTCGGCGCGAGGCAGTTGACGCGGATGTCGTGCTTGGCGCCTTCGAGAGAAAGCGTCTGCATCAGGCCGACGAGCGCCATCTTCGCCGCACCGCAGTTGGCCTGGCCGAAGTTGCCATAGAGGCCGGTCGACGAGGTCGTCATCACGATGCGGCCGTACTTCTGCGCCGTCATGATCGGCCAGACGGCCTTCGTGCAATGCACGGCGCCCATCAGGTGCACGTCGAGCACGACACGGAAATCGGCCAGATCCATCTTGGCGAAGCTCTTGTCGCGCAGGATGCCGGCGTTGTTGACGAGCACGTCGACGCGGCCCCAGGCGTCCATCGCCTGCGTGACCATCGCCTGCACGGCGTCGAAATCGGTCACCGACGCGCCGTTGGCGATCGCTTCGCCACCGGCCTGCACGATCTCCCGCACGACTGCGTCGGCGGCGCTCATCGAGCCGCCGGAGCCGTCGCTCGCGCCATCCAGATCGTTGACGACGACGCGCGCGCCTCGCGCGGCGAGCGCCAAGGCGTGCTGGCGGCCGAGACCGTTGCCCGCGCCGGTGACAATCGCGACACGGCCCTTGAAAGCGATGCTCATCGAGAAGTTACTTTCCGCTGTCGATGCCGTGGTTCCTGGAAGAATGATAAGAGCAGACATCGCTTCCCCGTTGCGCAACTCCCATGGAGCCCTGAATGAACCGGAAAGCCCGCGCCGTCATCTGTCGCGCCCTAGACCAGCCCGTGGTCGTCGAGGAGATCGTCGTCGAGGCGCCGCATCGCAGCGAGGTCATGATCAAGCTGGGCGCGTGCGGCGTCTGCCACAGCGACCTGTCGGCCACCAACGGCACCATCTCGTTCCCGCCGCCACTCGTGCTCGGCCACGAGGGCGCCGGCACCGTGGTGCAGGTAGGCGAAGGCGTGACCGAATTCGCCGTCGGCGACGCCGCCATCAGCTCGTTCGTCAGCATGTGTGGCAAATGCCGCTACTGCGTCACCGGCCGCCCGCAATTGTGCGATCAGGCAGCCAAGGCACTGTTCACGCTGCCCGATGGCAGCGTGCGCACGCGCGACGCGGCCGGACGGCCGCTCAACGTCTTCAGCGGCTGCGGCGTGATGGCCGAGTACGCGACGCTGCATGTCGACAACCTCGTGAAGATCGGCCACGACGTGCCGCTCGACCGATGCGCGCTCGTCGGCTGCGCGGTGATGACGGGCGTCGGCGCCGCGTGCAACACGGCGCGCGTCGAACCAGGCTCCATCGCCATCGTGTTCGGCGCCGGCGGTGTCGGGCTCAATGCGATCCAGGGCTGCGCGCTGAGTGGCGCGGCGATGATCGTCGCGGTCGACACGAGCGACGCCAAGCTCGATCTCGCGCGCGTGTTCGGCGCCACGCACACGCTGAACGTGACCGTCCACGAGAACGTCGTGCGCTCACTCCGCCAGATCACCGGCGGCGGCGCCGACAATGTGTTCGAATGCGTCGGCCACGGCGCCGTGTTGGCGCAGGCCTACGGCGCTCTGCGCAAGGGCGGCACGGCGGTGATGGTCGGCGTCGCAGGCGCCAAGGACACGACGACGATCCGCACCAGCACGCTGACCTTCGAGGAGAAGACGCTCACCGGCAGCTACTTTGGCTCGGCGCGGCCGCGCGAGGATTTCCCGCGCCTGCTCTCGCTGTACAAGGCCGGGCGGCTCAAGCTCGACGAGCTGATCACGCACCGCTACCGCATCGACGAGGCAGCGCAGGCGTTCGCCGACCTGGCGAGCGGGCGCAATGCGCGCGGCGTGATCATGTTCGATTGACAACCCACAGGAGCATTCCAATGAAGGCATTGATGTGCCGGGCATTCGGCCCGATCGAGACGCTGCGGCTGGAAGACGTCCCTTCCCCCGTCCCCGGCCCGGGCAAGGTGCTGATCGACGTGAAGGCGGCAGCGATCAACTTCCCCGACGCGCTGATCGTGCAGGGGCTGTATCAGTCCAAACCCGATCTGCCTTTCTCGCCCGGCTCGGAACTGGCCGGCGTGGTCGCGGCCGTCGGCGAGGGTGTGGCCAACGTGCGGGTCGGCGACCGCGTGATCGCCCTGGTCGGTCACGGCGCGTTTGCGCAGGAGTGTCTCGCCGACGCGCATCAGGTGCTGCCGCTACCCCCCGGCATGGACTTCGAGCACGGCGCGGCTTTCGTGCTGACCTACGGCACTTCGCTGCACGCTTTGCAGGCGATCGCGAAGCTGAGCGCTGGCGAGACGGTGCTCGTGCTCGGCGCGGCCGGCGGCGTGGGCATTGCGGCGATCGAGATCGCGAAGGCGATGGGCGCACGCGTGATCGCCGCCGCGTCGAGCGCCGACAAGCTGGCGCTGTGCCGCCAGGTGGGCGCCGACGAGACGATCAACTATGCCGAGGAAAACCTGCGCAAGCGCGTCGACGCGCTGACTGGCGGCAAGGGTGTCGACGTCGTCTACGACCCGGTCGGCGGCCCGTATGCCGAGATCGCGTTGCGCGCCACGGCCTGGCGCGGGCGCTTCCTCGTCATCGGATTCGCGGCCGGCGAGATTCCGAAGATCCCGCTCAACCTCGCGTTGCTGAAGGAGCGCGCGATTCTCGGCGTCTTCTGGGGCGACGCGATGCGGCGCAACCCTGCCACGCACCAGGCCAACATGAAACAGCTTGCCGAGTGGTTCGCCAGCGGCAAGGTCCGGCCCGTCATCAGCGAGCGCATCCCGCTCGCCGAAGCCGGCGCGGCAATCGTGCGGCTGGCAAGCCGCAAGGCGATGGGCAAGCTCGTCGTCCTGCCCGAGAGTTGACCCCGGCGCGCTCAGGTGCCGGCGCGCTTGGCGACCGGCGAGTACATGTCGAGCAGTTGAACCCGCGTCGCGCGCAGCCGCTCCGACACGACGCCCATCAGGCGCATCATGAAGGCGAGGCCGAATTCGGGGTCGCTCTTGAAGGCCGTCAACAGTTGCTCTCCCTCGAAGGCCAGCACGCTCACGGGGCTCAGCGCGCGCGCCTGGAAGTGCTTGCCGGCATGCGGCAACAGCGCCGACCAGTTGAACTCGTCACCCGGGTACAGCGTCTGCACTCGCATCACGTGTTCCGGCATTTCCAGTTCCAGCGCGACCATGCCGTCGTTGAGCAGGTAGAACACCGAGAACGCCTCGCCTTCGTGGAAGATCACCTGGCCGGCGTCGAAATGCACCGGCTTTGCGATCGCCGCCAGCCGCTCCATGTGCTCGGGCCGCAACCCGGCCACGAATGGATGCTCCTGAAGGGCTTGCTGCGGGTTCTGTGTCATCGCTCGACTCCTGAAAGGGCAGCGTGCATTCTGCACCTGTGCGTTCTCAAGTTCGCTTGATCTACCGCAAGGAGCAACCGTACCACGCCGCTACGCTCAGCGCCATTCCAAAACCGCGCGGCCCTCGGCCTTGGCGTGACCTCCGGCGCAACGCCGAGGGGTGAAGCTACCGGGGCAGCGCATTCCAAGAGCCTGCCATGTCAGATTTCGAGATCGTCACGCGCGCGGACTTCTCCGACGTCACCTACCTGCTCGAAATCCGCCACCCGCTGATGGCCAAGGCAGCCAGGCCCGGCCAGTTCGTGATCGTGATGGAGCACGAACACGGCGAACGCATCCCGCTGACCATTGCCGACTTCGACCGCGACAAGGGCACCATCACGCTCGTGATCCAGGCAGTGGGCAAGACCACGCGCGAGATGCAGCAGAACTGCCGTGTCGGCACGCGGCTGCACGCGGTGGTCGGACCGATGGGCATCCCGAGCCATATCGGCGCGGCGAAGAAGGTCATCTGCGTCGGTGGCGGCCTCGGCGTCGCGCCGATCTATCCGCAGGCGCGAGCGTACAAGGAAAGCGGCGCCTATGTGATCGGCGTCCTCGGCTTCCGCAACAAGGCGCTGATGTTCTGGGAAGACAAGTTCCGCGCCTGCTGCGACGAGTTGATCGTCTGCACCGACGACGGCTCGGCCGGCATCAAGGGCCTGGTCACCGCGGGCATCGCGCAAGCGATTGCCAAGCACGCCGACATCGACGAGGTCGTCGCCATCGGTCCGCCGATCATGATGAAGGGCTGTGCCGACGCCACGCGAGCGCACGGCATCAAGACCATGGTCAGCCTGAACCCGGTGATGGTCGATGGCACCGGCATGTGCGGCGGCTGTCGGGTGAAGATCGGCGAGACGATCAAGTTCGCCTGCGTCGACGGGCCGGACTTCGACGGGCACGAGGTCGATTTCGACGATCTGATGGCACGCCTCGGCCGTTACAAGCCCACCGAGAAGGCTGCGATGGAGACGTGGAAGGAAGAGAGTTGCCGCATCCGTGGCGCTGCCGATCCGGCGCCGGCTGCGCCGCCCGCCCACGAGCATTGATTTCGCGCACCTCGATCAGGACCCGACGATGGCCAAGAAGAAGACGATTCGCTCCATACCGCAGGCGCGCACGGCGATGCCCGAGCAGGCACCCGAGGTGCGCGTGAAGAACTTCGACGAGGTGGCCTGCGGCTACCGGCTCGAAGACGCGATCGTCGAGGCGCAGCGCTGCCTCGACTGCGCCGACCAACCGTGCGTGAGGGGTTGTCCGGTCGGCATCGACATCCCCGGCTTCATCAAGAAGATGGAGGCGAAGAACTTCCACGGCGCCTACGACGTGATCACCGACACCAACCTGCTGCCTTCGGTGTGCGGGCGCGTCTGTCCGCAGGAGAGCCAGTGCGAAGGCGTGTGCACGGTGGGCGAGTCGCTGGAGCCGGTGGCGATCGGCCGTCTGGAGCGCTTCGTCGGCGACATGGCGATCGCCGAAGGCTGGGCCAACGTGCCCTACATCGAGCGCAACCGCTTCAAGGTCGGCATCGTCGGTTCCGGCCCGGCCGGCATGGCCTGCGCAGCCGACATGGCCAAGGCCGGCTGCGAGGTCATCGTCTACGAAGCCTTCCACGAACCCGGCGGCGTGCTGAAGTACGGCATCCCCGACTTTCGCCTGCCCAACAGCGTGGTCGACGTCGAGATCGGCAAGCTCGAAAAGCTGGGCATCAGGTTCGAGTGCAACACGCTCGTCGGACGCTTGTTCACCGTCGAGCAGATGCTCACCGAGATGGGATTCCACGCAGTGTTCATCGGCACGGGCGCGGGCTATCCGAGCTTCATGGGCATTCCGGGCGAGTCGCTCAACGGCGTGCTGTCGGCGAACGAGTTGCTGACGCGCTGCAATCTGATGCACGGCCGCGAGTTCCCGAAGTACGACACCCCGCTGCAACCGGGCAAGCGGGTGGCCGTGATCGGCGCCGGCAACACCGCGATGGACGCGATGCGCGTCTCCTTGCGCGTCGGCGCCGAGAAAGTCTATTGCGTCTATCGGCGCAGCGCGACCGAAGCGCCGGCGCGCGCCGAGGAAATCCACCACGCGCAGCAGGAAGGCGTCGAGTTCCACTGGCTCACGAGCCCGCTCGAACTGCTCGGCGACCCCGGCAACAACGTGCGAGCGATGCGCTGCGAACGCATGGAGCTGGGCGAACCCGATGCCTCGGGCCGCAGGCGCCCGGTGCCGGTACCCGACAGCGCCTTCGAGATCGAAACCGACATGGTCGTTTTCGCGATCGGCACCAACGCCAATCCGATCCTCGGCCAGACCTCGGGTCTCAAGCTCGACAAGCGCGGCTACATCGCCGCCGACGAGAACCTCGCCACTTCCATCGCCGGCGTCTATGCCGGCGGCGATATCGTCACCGGGGCGGCCACGGTGATCAAGGCCATGGGCGCCGGCCGCAAGGCCGCGCGCGGCATGAAGGCCTACCTCGGCCTGCGCGACACCGAACTCGTCTACGCCGCCGAAAGCACGGAGCCCGCGGACCGCCTCTTCGGCATCGCGCGCAGCGAGCGCGGCTTCGCCCGCGTGCACCTCGCCTGACCCCATCGCCCCAGCCGCACCACCATGAACGACACAATCACCCTCGACCCTCCCGCAACCACCACCCGGGCCTCGCGGCCCGCCACGTCGATCAGCGAACACATCGTCGAGGTCATCAGCGACTCGGGCGAAGGCGCGCAACGCTGCGGGCAGTCGCTGGGCGCGATCGCCGCGCGCATGGGCAACGGCATCTGGACGACCGAGATCATCCCGGCCGAGATCCAGCCGCCCGCGCGCAGCGTGGCCGGCGCGAGCGGCATCCGCATCCGCATCGGCTCCGAGCGTGTCACCAACGGCGGCGACCAGACCGACCTCGTGGTGGCCTTCAACGAGCAGGTGCTGATCGGACGGGTGCAGGCCGGCGAGCTCAAACCCGGCGCGACGATCATTCTCGAGAGCATGTGGGGCAAGCATCGCGACCCGGCGGTGGTCGCGTCCTACGGGCAGACTTTGACAGCGCTGCGACGCGACGGCTTCAACGTCGTCGAGGCGCCGCTCGAAGAACGCTGCAAGGAACTCGTCAGCGACCCGCGCAAGGGCAAGAACATGTTCGTGCTCGGCATCCTGTGCAACCTGTACGGGCTCGACGCCACGCTGGCGCACGAGCAGATCGCGCGCATCTTCGGCAAGAAGGACGCCAAGGTCATCGCGAGCAACGTGGCGCTGTATGACGCCGGCGCGGCGTGGGGAGAGGCGAATCTCGACATCAAGTACCGCATCCCGGCGCAGCGCTCGCGCGAGGCGCAGATCGTCGTCAACGGCAACACCGCCATCGCGCTGGGCGTCATGGCCTCGGGCATGGACATCTGCGCGATGTACCCGATCACGCCCGCCACCTCGGCCTCGCACTACCTGAGCGAGGTGTTCGAGAAGGTCGGCGGCCTCGTCCACCAGGCCGAGGACGAGATTGCGGCCTGCGCCTTCGCCGTCGGCGCCTCGTACGCGGGCAAGTGCGCGGTGACGATCACCTCGGGCCCCGGCTATTCGCTGAAGCAGGAAGTCATCGGCCTGGCGGTAATGGCCGAGATCCCGCTCGTCGTCGTCAACGTGCAGCGCGGCGGCCCGAGCACCGGCCAGCCGACGAAGGTCGAGCAGGGCGACATGCTCGCCGCCGTGTTCGGCAGCCACGGCGATGCGCCCAAGGTCGTGATGGCCCCCTGCAGCATCGAGGACTGCTTCTATTCGGTGATCACCGCGCGCAAGATCGCCGAGACCTTCGGCATGGTCGTCGTCGTGCTGTCGGACGCCAGCCTCTCCACCGCGCAGCAGCCCTTCCCGCGCCCGCAGTTCAGCGAAGACTGGCTCGCGCCGCCGGTCGACCAGACGCCCGTACCGGCGGGCACCAAGGCCTACGACTGGGATCCCGTCACCGGCCTGTCCCGGCGCATCCAGCCCGGCCGACCGGGCGGCATGCACACGCTCACCGGCCTCGCGCACGACCGCGCGAGCAAGGTTGCCTACGACCCGTCGATCAACGAGGAGGGCCTGCGCGCACGCAGCCTGAAGCTCGCCGCGCTGCAGAAGACGCTCAAGGCGCCGCCGGTGTTCGGCGGCGACGAAGGCGACATGCTGCTCGTCGGCTGGGGCAGCACGATGGGCGCGATCGAGGAATCGGTGACGCGCCTGCGTGCCGAGGGCCTCGCGGTGTCTTCGATGCACCTGCGCTTCGTCCAGCCCATGCCCTCGGGCATCCGCGAGATCCTGGCCCGCTTCAAGCACGTTATGACGATCGAAGGCAACTGGAGCGACAAGCCGGGGGACGAGCTGATCGACGAAGACAACCGCCGCTATTCGGCGCTGGCGATGATGCTGCGCTCGCGCTTCCTGGTCGACATCGACTGCTGGAGCGAAGCGCGCGGACAGCCGATCAAGCCGAGCGACATCTGCCGCGTCACGCGCGAAGCACTGCAACGTAGAGGTCCTGCATCATGAGCCGATCCCTGAGTCAATGCGTCATCAAGCTGCACGAGGAGCACCACGCCCTCGAGGACTACCAGGGCGGCGTGCCGCGCTGGTGCAACGGCTGCGGCGACAACGCGATCCTGGCCGCGATGCAGCGCCTGTGCAGCGAG
>Ga0209048_10000155_pt1 | contig 71520 bp, 76 predicted proteins | sample FrelakmetCRP12CR_FD_187146 | JGI IMG/M metagenome (GOLD analysis project Ga0209048, IMG submission 187146) | Freshwater lake sediment microbial communities from the University of Notre Dame, USA, for methane emissions studies - CRP12 CR (SPAdes)... | ecosystem: Environmental > Aquatic >...
GGGCTTCGCAAGACGGGTGGAAAGCGGATCTTCGAGCTGCGACCCGACGTCGCGTGGGACAAGGGCCGAGCGCTCTGGTCGCTCTTCGAGCGGGCCGGGTTGGTCCGCGGCGACGTGCTCGCGGTGTTCATCGGCGATGACGTGACCGACGAGGACGCGTTCGCCGCCCTCGACGACGACGGCATCGGTCTCGTGGTCGCCGACGAGCCGCGTCCGACCGACGCCGACTACCGCCTCTCCACTCCCGATGACGTGTGCGCCTTCCTCGCCGAGCTCGCGGCGCTGCTCGAGGGGGCCGACCGATGAGCGAGTGGCTCCTCGTCTTCGAAGGGTTCGATCCCGAAGAGGAAGGGCACCGCGAAGCGCTCTGCGCGCTCGGGAACGGCTACTTCGTCACGCGCGGCGCCGCGCCGGAAGCGATCGCGGACGATGTCCACTACCCGGGGACCTACGTCGCCGGCATCTACAACCGGCTCGGATCGGAGGTCTCGGGCCGGGTGGTGCACAACGAGAGCCTGGTCAACGTCCCCAACTGGCTCCCGCTCACGTTCCGCGCCGAGGGTGGCCCGTGGTTCGGCGCGCCGGGGACGGCGGTCCTCACGCACCGAGTCGAGCTCGACATGCTCCGGGGCGTCCTCACCCGTCAGTCCCGCCTGCGCGACCCGCAAGGTCACACGGTGCGCGTCACCCAGCGTCGCTTCGTGAGCATGCGCGACTCCCATCTCGCGGGGCTCGAGACGACGCTGGTCGCCGAGGGCTGGACGGGGCGGCTCGAGGTGCGCAGCGCGCTCGACGGCACGGTGCGCAACTGCGGCGTCGCCCGGTACGCGTCGCTCCCTGACCAGCACCTCGTGCCACTGGGAACCGACCAGGAGAGCAATGAGGTCGTGTGCCTTCACGTGCAGACGAATCAGTCGCACATCCGCATCGCCGAGGCGGCCCGGACCCGGCTGTACCGCGACGGCCGCCAGCTCGATCTCACGCCCGAGCTCGTCGAAGCCGAGAGCTACGTCGCCCTGGTGTTCGGGCTCGACGTCGAGGACGGTGACGAGATCACGGTGGAGAAGCTCGTCTCGCTGTACACGTCACGCGACGATGCAGTGAGCGAGCCGGGGGAAGAGGCATGTCGACGGCTCACCCAGTGGGCCGGTGACTTCGAAGGACTGCTCGAGCGCCACGTCGTGAGCTGGCGCCACATCTGGGCACGGACCCGAATCGAGATCGGTGCCGACAGCGACCTCGCCCAGGCGTTGCACCTGAACCTGTTCCACGTGGTCCAGACGATCTCGAACAACGCGGTGGATCATGACGCAGGTGTTCCGGCGCGCGGGTTGCACGGCGAGGGGTACCGCGGCCATGTCTTCTGGGACGAACTGTTCATCCTCCCGTTCCTCTCCGTGCGCATGCCGCAGCTCACACGCGCGCTGCTCCAGTACCGCTACCGGCGCCTCGACCAGGCACGGTGGGCCGCGTCCCACGAAGGCTTCGAGGGTGCGATGTTCCCGTGGCAGAGCGCGAGCAGTGGGCGCGAAGAGACCCAGACCATGCACCTCAACCCCGTGTCGGGTCGGTGGCTTCCCGACGCGTCGCACCTGCAGCGGCACGTGAACGTGGCCATCGTCTACAACACGTGGCAGTACTACCAGGCGACCGGGGATCTCGAGTTCCTCCGGTTCTACGGCGCCGAGATGATCCTCGAGATTGCCCGGTTCTGGGCGACTGCGGCCACCTACAACCACTCGCTCGACCGTTACGAGATCAAGGGCGTGATGGGCCCCGATGAGTACCACGAGGGGTATCCGGACCGCGACGAACCTGGCCTCGACAACAACGCGTACACGAACATCATGGCGGTGTGGTGCCTGTGTCGCGCATTCGACACGCTCGAGCTGCTGCCGCGCGCGTCAGCGCAGGACCTCAAGGAGCGGCTGTCGATCAGTGAACGGGAGCTCGACCACTGGCGTGACGTCAGCCACAAGATGCGGGTCTGCTTCCACGATGGTGTGATCAGCCAGTTCGAGGGATACGAGGAACTTGCCGAGCTGGATTGGGAGCTCTACCGCGCGCGCTACGGCGACATCTCGCGTCTCGACCGCATCCTCGAGTCCGAGGGGCTGAGCACGAACGGATACAAGCTCGCGAAGCAGGCCGACGTCATGATGCTCCACTACCTGCTGTCCAGCGATGGCCTCGCCGAGCTGCTGACGCGCCTCGGCTACGAGGGCGATCACGGGCTCATCGAGCGTTGCGTCGAGTACTACGAGTGTCGGACCGCGCACGGTTCGACACTCAGCCGGGTCGTGCACGCGTGGTTGGACGCGCGTCGCAATCCCGAGCGTTCCTGGCGTCTCCTCACGGAGGCGGCCCGTGGCGATCTTCACGATCTCCAAGGTGGTACCACGAGAGAGGGCATCCACCTCGGGGCCATGGCCGGCGCGCTCGACATTCTTCAGCGCGCCTACACCGGGCTCGAGACCCAGGGTGACGCGCTGCGTCTCGAACCCGCCATCCCCGAGGCGCTCGGCTTCCTCGCGTTCACGATCCGGTACCGAGGTCACCTCGTGGACCTAGAGTTCACACCGACCGCGGTGCGGGTACGGGTCGACATCGACGAGGGTGCGCCGATCACCGTCGTCGTTCGTGGCGAGGAGCACGAGCTGGTGGCAGGCGAGCTCCTCGAGGTCGACCTTACGGTCAGCTCGAGCTGAGGGGAAACGGAACGATATGGGGCGACTCGACGCCAAGGTTGCGATCGTCACCGGTGCGGCTCGGGGCATCGGAGCTGCGGAGGCAACCTGCTTCGTGGCCGAGGGGGCGCAGGTGGTCGTCGCCGACGTGCTCGACGACGAGGCCGCGGCGGTCGCCGGCCGGCTCGGTGACGACGCGGTCGCCACGCACCTCGACGTCACCGATCCCGCGTCGTGGACGGCGGCGGTGGCGACGGCCGTCGAGCACTTCGGCCACCTCGACACGCTCGTGAACAACGCCGGCATCGTCCGGGTGGGGCCGGTCGAGTCGATGACCGTGGAGGACTTCCGCGCGGTCTTGGAAGTGAACCTCTTCGGGACGTTCCTGGGCATTCAGGCCGTCGTGCCCGCGCTGCGCGACGCGGGCGGTGGCTCGATCGTGAACACCTCCTCGACGGCCGGCTTTCTCGGGTATTCCGGGCTCGGCGCCTACGTCGCGTCGAAGTTTGGGGTGCGGGGGCTCACCAAGGTCGCGGCGCAGGAGCTCGGGCGCGCGGGCATCCGGGTGAACTCGATCCATCCCGGTGGCACCGACACCCCGATGGTGCACTCCGACACGTTCCAGCTCGACCCCGAGACAGCGTTCGCGGGCCAGCCGATCGCCCGGATCGGGCGGCCCGAGGAGATCGCCGCGCTCGCGGTGTTCCTCGCGTCGGACGAGAGCTCGTACTCCACCGGTGCGGAGTTCATCGCCGACGGTGGCGCGCTCAGCGGCCCGAGCTGACGGACCGACCGATGACCGACGTTCTGTCCGAGCTGGGGTTCTACGCGCTGGCCGGCCAACCGAAGTCGCCGCACGACCTGATCGACGAGGTGCGCGCCGGCGAGGCGATGGGCCTCGGCACCGCGTTCATCTCGGAGCGTTACAACATCAAGGAGGCGGCCACGCTCTCGGGCGCGGCGGGAGCCGTCACCGAGCGCATCGATATCGCCACGGCAGCCACGAACCACAACACCCGCCACCCCTTGGTGACCGCGTCGTACGCCACGACGATGCATCGCCTCACGGGGGGACGCTTCACGCTCGGGCTCGGGCGGGGAATCGCGATGTTGCAGGACGCGTTCGGCATCCCTCGCGTCACCACCGCGCAGCTCGAGGACTTCGCGGGTCTGATGCGCCGGCTGTGGCACGGTGAGACAATCGTCGGCCACGACGGGCCCGCGGGCTCGTGGCCGGTCCTGCGACTGGACCCGTCGTTCGAGGAGGACATCCGGCTCCTGCTCGTGGCGCTCGGCCCGAACAGCCTCGCCCTCGGTGGGCGCTGCTTCGACGACGTGGTGCTCCACACGTTCTTCACCGAAGAGACAACGGCACGTTGTGTCGCCACGGTCAAGCACGCGGCCGAGGAGGCCGGGCGCGACCCTGACGAGGTGCGGGTGTGGTCGTGCTTCGCCACGATCGGCGACCACCTCGACCCCGACTTGCGCATGAAGAAGACGGTTGGGCGTCTCGCCACGTACCTCCAGGGCTACGGCGACCTACTGGTGCGCACCAACGAGTGGGACCCCGCCGCGCTCGAACGGTTCCGGGCCGACGAGCTGGTCGCGAGCTTCACCGGCGGGTTCGACCAGACCGCGACTACCGAGCAGCTCGAGCACGTTGGCACGCTCATCCCCGACGCATGGTTCGCTCCCGCCGCCACCGGTACGCCGGAGCGTTGCGTCGACGCGATCCTTGGCCAGCGCGACCTCGGGTGCGATGCCGTGATCCTCCACGGCGCGACGCCCGACGAGCTCGCCCCGATCGTCGACGCGTACCGAGCGCGCCGGAGTGGCTAAGCCAGCAGATCGAGGGCGTCGAGGTCGAGGATCTGCGCCGCGCTGCGCTCGGCCATCGCCACGAACATGTCGTCGCCGCGGTCGGTGCGGCCGACGCCGATGGCACCGAGCATCGTGATGAACGGGCCCTGGAACGAACCGTGGCGCTCGTCGACCAGCACGTCGTCGAGCGAGTAGTCCGTTACCCCGAGCGCGGTGAGCCGGCCGAGGTACGCGGCGCGCACGTCGGCCTCCGCCTCGCGACGCACCTCAGGTTCGACGCTGTTGCCCAGGAGATAGGCCAGGTCGCGTCCGGCGCAGGCGATGCTCACGGTCTGCCAGTCGACCGCCGCGACCGGCGGTGCGCCGGGGTCATCCTGGAACATCAGGTTGTCGAGGCGGTAGTCGCCGTGCATCACCGCGAAACGCTCGGACTCGGCGTCGAACCAGCGCGCGACTCCGGCCGCGAACGCTCCGAGCACCTGCACCGTGGGAGGTGTGAGGCGATCGGCGTAGCGCTCGACGAACATCGGCGCGACGATCTGCACGATCATCACCGCCTCGTCACCCAGGCTGCTCGTCATCCAGTCGACCTCGTGCAGCGACGGGTCGCACCACCGGGGCGCGTGGAGCCCGGCAAGGTTCTCGGCCGCCAGCACGAGCTGCTCCGGCGTGCACCCCGCGAGCTGATCACCCTGGCGGGCGGGCGCGAGGTCCTCGAGCATCAGCGTGAACTCGGTGGAGTCGTCGCTCACCGCGCCGTACCAGCAGTGTGGCGTGCGAACCGCGAGCCCTTCCGCGAGGTCGGTGTAGAAGCGCACCTCGTTGCGATACCCACCCGCTGCGCCCGCGGCGCGACTCTCCGCGCTCGGTGACGGGAACTTTCCGACGAGTGTCGTCGGCGCGTTCCCGGGGTCGCCGGCGTAGCGGAGCGTGAAGCGTTCGTTGTGGGCCATCTGCCCGGTACCGACCGGCTCGGTCGCGACTGCGCTGACGGTGATGTCATGACCCGCGGCGCGCAGCACCTCGGTGAGCCAACCGGGGGTGATCTCGGCGGGATCGGTGACGATGGCGGGATCGGGCATTGCCGTCAGCCCGCGATGCAGCCGCGGAGGAAGTCGAGCATCCGCGGGAACCAGTGGGTCCCGACGCTCGGCAATGCGATGCAGCCGTGGGGTGTGTCCGGGTACACGAGCAGCTCGGTCCGGTTGCCGGCCGTCTCCCACCGAGACGCGAGGAACAGCGTGTCGTCGACGAGGTGGTCGTGGGTGCCAACCGTGAACAGCGCGGGCGGGAGGTCGCGCAGGTCCGCGTAGAGCGGGGAGATCTCCGGGTTGCGCCGCTCCTCCGGCGTCAACCCGGGCGTGAACAGCTCGGTGAAGAACGCGGTGCCGGCCACGGTGAGGATGTCGGATCCGCGCGGGATGCCGACGCCGCGTTGGCTTGGCGTATGGCTCAGGTCGTAGACGCCGAAGACGAGGTTGGCGCCGTGGAACCGGTCGATTGCGTCGTGGCGGTCGCGGATGCGGAGCAAGGTGACGGCCGAGAGATGGCCGCCCGCCGATTCGCCTCCGATGAGGAGCCGTGACGAACCGAACTCCGCTTCGGCGTGGTCGAGCAGCCAGAGGGCCGCGACTTCGCAGTCGTCGGGGCCCGCGGGGTAGGGGTGCTCGGGTGCGAGCCGGTAGTCGACGCTCACGACCGCGAGGTTCAGGGTGTTGGCGATCATCTCGTTGAGGAGGTCGGTCATCTCCGGTGAGCCGATGATCCACCCGCCGCCGTGGAGGTGCAGGAACGCGCCGTTGACGTGGCCGCCTTGCTCGGGCACGAACGTGCGGAGCCGTAACGGGCCGGCGGGACCGTCGATCGTTCGGTCGACGGCCTGCTCGGAGCGCAGCACCGAGCCGTCGCGCTCGATGCGCGCGATCGCGACCCGTTCGGCGATCGACAGGTTCGGGTCGTCCGGCGGCGTGGCCCAGGACGCGAGGAACGTAGCCGACTCGTCGCGCAGCGTGGGCCGCAGCGTCTCGAACTCCTCGTCCCACAGTGCCATGGGTCTCCTCCCGGGATGTCGTCCGGGGCGACGCTACCCGCGTGAGATTCGCGCCGGTCGCGCTGCGGTGCCGAGACGCGTGCCACGCCGGTCGAGAACGGCGCTGGGTCGCGCCGGATCGGCATCATCGGCGCCGGGCCGGGCGGGATCTGCATCGGGATCGAGCTCCTCGAGGCGGGGATCGAGACGTTCGCGATCCTCGAGCGGGCGCCGGCGGTCGGCGGCACCTCGTGGCACAACACCTATCCCGGAGCCGCGTGCGTCGTGCCGCACACGCGGGCTCTCCTCACCCCGGACTTCCGGCACGGATGCAAGCGGCCGCTCATCTCGAACGACTGGTACCCCACGTTCAACCGACCGAACGTCGAGCTGGTCACCGACGGGATCGAACGCGTCACGGCGGATGCCGTCGTCACCGTCGACGGCGCCTCGCGTCCGGTCGACACCATCGTGCTCGCGAACAGCTTCGAGACGATGTGGTACCTGTCGATGATCGAGGTGACCGGTTGCGACGGCCGGCGCCTCGACGACGCCTGGCGCGATGGCGCCCACGCTCAGCTGGACATCACGACGGCCGGGATTCCGAACCTCTTCATGCTGTGCGGACCGAACACCAACAAGGGCTCGATCCCCTTCATGATCGAGTGTCAGGTCGCGTACGTCATGCACCACCCGAGCGCCTCGACGTCGAGGGGCTCGGGTGGGCGACGCCAAGCCCAAGGTGATGGCCGAGGACAACCGTGAGCTCCAGCGTGCCCTCGAAGCGGTCGAGGTCTGGAACATCAACTGCAACAACAACTACCGCGGTCTGTCGGGACGGATCGTGACCCAGTGGCCGCACGGCATGTCGGAGGACAGGGCCCGGACGCCCCGGCCCGACGACGACGCCTTCGTAGTCCAGCCCCGCTGAAGGTCAGCCTGCATCCGCCGGCTCAGCCCCCTCCGCCACACCCCGCGCCCTTCAGCGTGGCCTGGAGACCGGCGGCGAGCTGCTGACGCTCGGCTTTGCTCAAGTCGGCCGAAGCGTGCAGGCCGAGCCAGGTGTAGTAGTTCGGAGGCATCGAAGCGTTCTTCACGGTCTCGGCCGAGTCGCCACCCCCACCACCATGCCCGGTGCACTCGGAGAGGTTGAGGGCCTTGCGCCCGTCCTCCACGTGGTTGTTGATCCACCAGGAGACCGGGGCGATGTCCTCCCACCAGTAGGTGTTCGTCTCGTTGGAGTGACAGTCAAAACACGCTGCCACCGCGAGCTGGCGCGTACGCGGGCTGTCCCACGGTGGCTCGTGCTTCACCGGTGGGTTCGACACTCGGTACGGCACGAACTGGATCAACCCGAACCCCAGGATGAGGACCCCTAGCACGACCAGCACGCCTCGGAGGGACGCATGGTCGCTGAGCCATTGGCGCATAGGCTCACTCTGCTCCGCAGGCCGTCTTCGGGAGAGGGTCCAACGTCTTGACCTCGAGGGTCGGAGTGCCCGGGAGCGACCCGTGTCACCATGGGCGCGATGGACGTCCTCCCGCCCCGGTTCGAGCAGTTCGACCCAGCAGTCGCCGACGGACTCGTCGGCATGTCCGACCCGATCGACGGCCTACCGGGGTATCTGGGCATCCGCCATGTGGAGGCAGGTGCGGGGCTGCTGCGGGCCGAGGTCCCGATGCGCGACGACCTCGCGACACCGTTCGGCAACCTGCACGGCGGAGTGCTGGCTGCTCTCTGCGACCACGTGCTCGGGATGGTCTGCTATCCGGTGATGCCACGCGGGTCGTGGGCCGCGACGACCGAGTTCAAGCTCAACTACCTCGCGCCGGTCACCACGGGCGTGCTCGAAGCGACTGCGACCATCGTGTCGCTCACGAAGCGCACGGCGGTGGTGCATGTCGACGTCGTCAACGAACGCCGACTGGTGTGCACCGCCCAAGGCACGGTGCAGATCATGGCCCCTCGGGTATGAGGCGCGAACGATCGCGTTGCTCAGACCGCGGTGCCTTCGAGCGCTCGACGCAGGCCGGCGGCTGCGTGGTCGCCAATGCGCTGAAAGCCAAGGGCGAGCAATGGCGTGGCGAGCTTGGCCAGACCCTTGAGTGAGATGTTCGCGTCATAGCGCACGATGCTCCCACCGTCGGGGGTCGCTTCGACGGTGATGATGTCAAGAGACTGGAGCGTCTTCGTGTCGGCCCTCGCGGTGATTCGACGGGGCGCGTCGAACTCAATCGTCTCGTAGCGCAGCGTCATGTTGCGACCCGCAGTTCGAATGACGAGGTCGTAGGCGGTGCCAAGGCCCGGCGCGGATCCCACGACGCGCTGGGAGCTCGTGGTTCCGGGATCCCACTCGTCGAAGTTCTCGAGGTTCGACATGTAGCCGAAGGCGCGCTCGGGCTCCCACGGTGTGCGGACGCTGGTCTGGTAGCGCGCCATGGGTTCACTCCCGGTTCGTCGGCCATCGGGCCCTAGGGTCGATGGTGTGGTCGACTGGCTGTTTCGAAATCGTCAGACCGGTGAGATCACGATCGGTCAATCTCCGAATGCGTCGATCGTCATCTTCGCTGTCGCCTGGGTCGTGCGGCGCATCCTAGAGCCGACGGGTTCCCTGGGCACCGCGTTGGACGTCATCGTCACCGGCTCGATCGCCTTCTGGGCCTTCGACGAGCTGATCCGCGGTGTGAACCCGTGGCGGAGGATCCTGGGTGCCGTGGTGCTGGCTGTCGTCGTCGTCGGCCTCGGGCGCGGCTGAGGAGCCGTCGTATTGGCTCAGCTCACGCGCTCCAGTGCGATCAGCGGGATCACGCGGTCCGTGCCGGCCTCGTAGTCGGCGAAACCGGGGAACCGTTCCTTCTGGGTGCTGAACAACCGGTCTCGCTCCACGCCTTCGAGGATGGTCGCGTTCGCCTCGTACCGTTCGTTGCCCTGCTCGACCGTGACCCGCGGGTTCGCCAGGATGTTGTGGTACCAGTCGGGGTTTGTCGGGGCCCCCGCCTTGGAGGCGAAGATCACGACTCGATCCCCGTCGACGAGGGAGACGAGCGGGTTCGTGCGGGCCTTCCCGGTCTTGGCGCCGGTCGTGGTGAGCAGCACCATCGGGGCGCCCTCGAAGTTGCCGCCGACCTTGCCGTCGTTCTCACGGAACTCCTTGATGATCTGGGTGTTCCAGTCGTTCACATCAGTCATCGTGCGTCCTTGTCTCTTCGCCGGTCGGGGGAGGTAACGCCCGCCACCGGCGTCTTCTTCCGGGGCACCGGCGAAACGATCAGCATGGCCCGGGGACCGGGGCCAGCGACGCGAGGTTGACGGGGGCGCCTGAACGGGCCGGGGCCGCCGACCCAGCTGGTGCGGGCGTCGTGACGCCAGCGAAGCCGCGGCCGAGCACGAGGGTCACATCGGCCCCCGAGACGGACCCGTCCTCCACCACCTTGACGGGGCCGCTGAGGTAGCTCGCGACCAGGGCAGCCTCTCCGTCCGCGCCGGGCCGGTAGCGCACCTCGGTCGTCTCGAGCGACCCGTCCGCGTTCCCGGTTCCGCCCCCTTTGAAGCCCGCACCAGTCAGGCTCACGAGCGCCTTGGCCGCGGCGCCGGCGGCGCCGGACGCGTTGAGCACCTTCACCTTGGTGTCGGCGGGTGACGCAGCGCGCGTGACCGCTGGCGCGTCGGGTACGACGGTGTTGAAGTCGCGCAGGCGCGCGAACAGCGCGTCGGCTTCGGGTTGCTTGGCCTTCAGCACCGACTGGCCACCCTCGGTCGCGGGTGTGTTCGCCACGGTGATGCTCTCGGGGCCCCTCGCCGCATCACCGGCCGCAAACGCGTCGATCAGTGCGAACACGTCGGTACGCCCGAAGTCCTGATCGAGGGTGAGCTTGCCGAGCGCGCTGTCGACGATGTCGTTGCCCTTGAACGGGTTCGACGTCGCCGCGTTGATCGCCTGGCGGCCCAGCTCGCGCAGGAACGCCTGCTGGCGGGCGATGCGCCCGATGTCGGGGATCGCGTCGGGGCTCCGCCAGCGCCCGGTGGCCGGGTCGAGGAGCTCGAGGTGGCGTGACCGCACGAACGAGAGCGCCCCGGGCCCGTCGAGCGCGACGCAGCCGGGGGTCGGGACATCGAGCAACGAGAGCGCGTCGCGCGCCGCGGCCGGGAAGTACACCGAGACGCTCCCGACCGCGTCGACGATCTGGCGGAACGAGTCGAAGTTCACCTCGACGTAGTGCTGGATCGGAACGCCGAACTCGCTCCGGAGCGTATCGACGACGGCCTGGGGTCCGTGGTTGAACGCGGCATTGATCTTCGAGTGGCCCCGCCCGGGGATGTTCACCCATAGGTCGCGGGGGAACGACACGAGCAGGCTGCGCTCCGAGTGGGGATCGACGTGGAGCACCATGATCGTGTCGGAACGCTGACCGCCGACGCCGGTGGTGCCGAACGCGTGGCGGTCGAGCTCGGTCGCGACGAAGGATCGGGTGTCCGAGCCGATGAGCAGGAAGTTCGCGCCGCCTCCGGCGGGAGTCGGAGCGAGCTTGAGGTCGACGCGTGGTACCGAGGAGAGCTTCGCCTCGACCAGCAAGTTGGTCCCGACGACCGTTGCGACGACGATCGCGGCCACCAGACCGAGCGCGAGGAGCACCCGTGCGCGGAACGCGGCGAAGCCAGAGCGCGGTGCGGGCATCCACTCGACGGTACCGGCCGGCGTCCCCGAATCGTGGTCAGGGAAGGGTCGTTCGGCCATCCGCCGGGTACGGTCGCCCCGAACACCCCCGTATGACCATCGCCGAGCAGCGTGCCGCGGGCGGGCCACCAGAGCGTCCGACCGAGGCGGGACCGACCGAGTCGGGTGGCACAGGGTCGTCGCGCTGGAAGTACGGCGTCGTGGCCCTGGCCCTCGTGGTGTTCGCTGCCGCGGCCGTGGTGTTCGCCAGCGGCTCCGACCCGAGGAGCGTCACCGGAACGGTGGATGTTGCCAACCTCCCCGTGGGCCCGACTCCGCCCGGCCTCGGTGACGCGAAGGGCTGGATCAACTCCAAGCCGCTGACCGACGCCGACCTGGCGGGCAAGGTCGTGGTCTACGACTTCTGGACCTACTCGTGCGTGAACTGCGTCCGCACGCTGCCGCATCTCCGCGCGTTGTACGACCGTTACGCCAAGGACGGCCTCGTCGTCGTGGGCGTGCATTCCCCGGAGTTCGAGTTCGAGAAGGACCACGCCAACGTGGCCGACGCGGTGCAGCGCCTCCACGTGAGCTATCCCGTCGCGCTCGACGACAATCTGGACATCTGGAACGCGTTCGGCACGCAGTACTGGCCGCAGCAGTTCGTGGCCGATCGCAAGGGCCATGTGCGATATGGCCACGTCGGTGAGGGCGGGGACCGCGAGACCGAGAACGTGGTGCGCAAGCTGCTCGGCATTCCGGCATCCGCGCCGGGCGCGAACGCTGCGACTGCCACCCAGGTCTCGCCGGCCACGACCCAGACCATCACGCCGGAGACGTACCTCGGCCTCGAGCGCGGGAGTGGGGCTGCCCGCCTCGATGGACCATGGACGCGCGAGGCGCAGTACGTGCAGGCCGATGCTGCAGGTGCGGCGCTCGTATTCGCGTACTCCGCCCGCGAGGTGAACCTGGTGCTCGCGCCGGGCGAGCGCGGCGCCACACCGGTCGACGTGACGGTCGAGATCGACGGCGCGCCCCTGCCGCCCGAGTACCGAACACCCGACACCAGGGTCGACGGCCGGGGCACGACGTTCGTGCGGGTGAGCGGGTCGGATCTCTACCGGCTCGCGCTCGGGCCGGCCATCGGCCAGCACACGATCGGGCTCACGGCACGCGCCCCTGGGCTTCGGGCGTTCGCCTTCACGTTCGGGACCTGAGCCGGGCTCGTGATCCCCGAGCTCATCGCGCTCTTCGGCGCCGGGGTCGCGTCGTTCCTCGCGCCCTGCATCGTCCCCCTGCTCCCCGCCTACCTGGGAATCATCGCGGGCGACGCGGCCGAGGCGCGCGACCCCGCTCGAGCCGTACCCGCGACCGTCATCTTCATCCTCGGCTTTGCGACGGTGTTTGCGGGCCTGGGTGCCCTGGCCGGTTTCGTCGGATCGTCGCTGCGCGACATCCAGGACGTGATCGAGCGCGTCGGCGGGGTGATCATCGTGATCATGGGCCTTGCGCTGCTCGGTGTGATGCGCGGCCCGCTGTCGCGGGAGCGGCGCCTCGTCACGCGCCTCCCGGCCGGTGGCGGTCGGGCGCGGCCGTTCGTCGTCGGTGTCGCGTTCGGTGCTGCATGGAGCCCGTGCGTCGGTCCGCTCCTCGCCGCCGCGCTCACGGTCGCGGCACAGGCCGGGCAGGCCTGGCGCGGCGCGCTGCTCCTGCTCGCCTACGCGTTCGGGATCGGGGTGCCGTTCCTGCTCGCGGCGCTCGCGCTTGCGTCGTTCCCTGTGTTCGCAGAGTGGCTGCGACGAGCGGGACCGGTCATCGAACGAGTGGCCGGGGTGCTGCTCGTGATCCTGGGCGTGCTGCTCGCGACCGGCACGTACGGATACCTGACCTCGTACCTGGCCCGGTTCACCCCTTCAGTCGGCGGGCTCTGAGCCTTCCGACGTCAGCGCCGCCCGTGCCGCCGGGAGGTCGACCTCGAAGACGAGCACCGAGTAGCCACCGACCGCTGCGAGGTTGGGCAGCGAACCGCTTCCGTCGTCGGCGCCGCGCATGGCCTTGATGCTCGCGTCCTCGAGTTGGGCGAGCGCAGCCTCGGCCTCGATGAAGCTCTCGAACGTCGCCAGCTCGACGATCTTGCCGTCAGGACGGGGCTCGGGCGCCATGCCGTCAGCGTAGGCCGGCCCCGTCTGGCGGGCACGGTGCGTTGCCGATACAACGTCGCAGGGGCGAACCGAGGAGCATTCCCGTGACCGAGAGCGGAACCGGAGTCGAGACCGAGTCGCGCGTCGCCTTCCGTGAGCTGCTCGACACCCTGCGGGAGGCCGACGAGCGCTGGGTGTCGGAAGAATGGGGCCTGGCCGACGCCGGGAGCGTCGCCGACGGTCACCGGGCGCTCATCCACATCCTCGACGGTGCGCTCGCCTGCCACTTCGAGAGCGACCCGGCCCATCCCGACTTCCGTCGTATCGTGTCGCCGACGCGCAAGATGACCGGCGACAATCCCGACGCCGTGTACTTCGAGGCACCGATCGACGCGGCCCGCACGTACCGTGTACGGGGGAACACGGCCGGCGCGGTCTACACGTCGATCACCGTGGAGGCGGGCGCGAAGGACGGCAAGTACTCGACGCGTACTGCCGGCGTGATCAACGACACGCAGTTCGACATCGCGCCCGACGGGAGCTACGAGTTGCTGCTGGGCGGCCCGCCGCGCGACCGGAACTGGCTCGCGCTCGACCCCGAAGCCGCGCGCCTCACCACGCGCCACTACTTCGAGACGCCCGAGCCGGCGGCCTGCGATCCAGATCTCCACATACCACTGACGATCGAGGTCGCCGACGACCCACCGGGACCCCCACCGACCTGGGACGACGAGCGCGTCGCCGCCGGCATCCACCGCGTCATCAACTACGTGCGCGGCAAGACGGTCGACGCACCCAAGCCGTCCGACGACCGGCCCACCTGGGTGTCGACCACACCGAACGTGTTCAACGCTCCGGAGGTCCCGGGTGACCTCGCGTTCTCGGCGTTCGACGCGGCGTACGCGATGGCGCCGTATGTGCTGGGTCCCGACGAGGCCTTGGTGATCACGTCGCGCTGGCCGCAATGTCGCTTCGCCAACGTGTCGCTCTGGAACCGCTTCCTCCAGACGTATGACTATGTGAACCGTCCGGTCGGACGCAACCGTGCCAACACCACGCTCGAACCCAACGGCTCGTGGCGGATGATCGTGGCGCACCAGGACCCCGGGCTCCCGAACTGGATCGACACCGAGGGCCGTCCGTTCGGGATCGTGTACTGGCGCTGGTTCCTGCCCGAAGGCGACGTCCCCACGCCCAGGACCGAGGTCGTGAAGCTCGCAGACTTGCGTCCGGGCTGACGGGCCGGCTCTCGAGGAGTGCGACCACGAGACCCGTCTACCAGGCGGCCGCGTCGTGCTCGTCAGGCCAGGTGACGACACCCTGCTGTTTGAGCGCTTCCTGGTCCTGGCCGGAGTAGCCCAGGTCCTCGAGGATCTCTCGTGAGTGCTCGCCGATCCTGGGCGGGGGCCCATGGATCAGCCCCGGCGTCTCGGAGAAGTGGACGAGCTCGCCGAACTGGCGCATGCGCCCCATCGACGGGTGGTCGTACTCGGCGACCATGCCCATACGTTCCAGGTCGGCGTCGAAGAGCCCGACCATCCCGTTGTGGTTGTCGAGGCTGATCTCGTTCGGCACGCCGGCGTCGTCGAGGGTGTGCGACCACATCACCGCGTTCTTGGTGCGCATCGCTGCCTCGATCGCCGGCGTCGGGTCAGCCTTCAGGCTCGGATCAACGCCCATCGTGGCGAGGAAGCGATCGCGGTCCTCGACGGTGAGCGCGGCGATGCAGATCCAGTTGTCGTCGGTCTCGTAGAGGCGGTACGCCCAACCGAACCCATGTTGGCCCGCGTCGAGCTTGGGCCGAATCGCCGGAGTCCCATCGGGGAGCAGGAGCGTGTCGGACGCGAACACGGCGCCGCCGTCCATCAAGCTGGTCCACAGCTCCTGACCCTGGCCGGTGCGCTCACGGTGCACGAGTGCCTCGAGCACGCCGACGATGGAGAGCAGCGCGTTCGCGGCGTCGCACATGCCGTAGCGGTAATAGAGAGGATCATGGCCGTGGTTCGTCGCGCCCAGCTCATGCTCGATGCCTGAGCTCGCCTGATACAGGGGGTCGAGGCCACCGAAGTGGGACAGCGGACCTTCGAGTCCGTACGCATACGTATTGCAGTAGACGATGTCGTCGCGCGCGTTCTGGCACGCCGCGTAGTCGATGCCGAGTCGGGTTGCGGTGCCCTTCGTCATGTTGTGGTGCACCACGTCAGCCGTGCCGACGAGCTTGAGCGCGATCTCGAGGCCCTCGGGCGACTTGAGGTCGAGGGCGAGATCGCGCTTGCCCCGCTGGCAGCCGAAGAACGGGGTGGCGGCCATGCGCATGCCGTCACCGGTGACCGGCTCCACCTTGATCACGTCCATGCCGAGATCACCGAGGATCATCGGGCCGAACGGGCCCGCGAGATACTGGCCGAAGTCGATCAGCCGGTACTTGCCCAGGGCATGGTGCTTGGGCGGGGCGTCGGGGAGGCGAAGCCGCGGCCGGGTGGTCGCGCCGGCCGTCCCTCGGGCCGGCGCCGGAACCCTCTCGGGCGGGTCCGCGCCGACGCCCGTGACGACGCCGAGCGCGTCGCCCGAGATGCCCACCTCGCCCCACACCTCGGCGTCGTGCTCGCCGACGCGGGGCTGGCCACTCTGGATCTCGCCGGGCGTCCCCAACAGGTGGACTGGCACGCCGATCTGGGTGGTCGCACCGAGGTCGGGGTCCCCGACCGTCGCGACCATGTCGTTCGCCTGGAGCTGGGGATGCGCGAACTGGTCCTCGGGCTCCACGATCGCCTCGGCGATGTGGTTGCACGCGATGAGCTCGGCGATGAGCTCGGCGCGGTTCCAGCCCTTGAACGCTTCGCGCCGACGCTCGTTCATGAGGTTCTGCTGCTGAAGAGGTAGCAGCCCCTCGATCTGGTCGGCGGGGATCGGGTCGGTCCCGAGGATGTCGTCCAGCGTCTTGGTGGGCGTCATGCCGCTCATCACCGAGACGTGGCAGAACTCCCGCTCCGCGCACTCGAAGATCATCGGTTGGTGCACGCCCGGTGGGTGGCTCTTGGCCATGAGCCCGTACACCGCGGCGTCCGCGTGTTCGGCCCACTGCCAGATCTGGGTCGAGTAGAGCCACACGCCCTGCAGAAGAGAGGTCTGCACGTGCTGGCCACGGCCGGTCTCCTCACGTGCGAGCAGGCCCGACAACGCGCCGCTCGCCACGAGGAAGATCGCCCCGACGCTCGGAAGCGGCATCGATAGGAAGATCGGCCCCGGCCGCCAGCCGGGTTGCTCCCACTGGGCGCCCGCGGCGGCCTGGACGAGCGCGTCGTAGCCGGGACGCCCCGCGTTGCGGTGCCCAGCCGGATACCCCGGCACCGAGACGAGCACGAGGCGCGGGTTCGCCTCGTGCAGCGCGTCCCAACCGATGCCGAGTCGATCGAGCACACCCGGTCGGTACGACTCCACGATCACGTCGGCGGTCGTGGCGAGCGCAAGGAGCGCGTCGCGTCCGGCGTCGGACTTCAGGTTGCAGCGCACCGAGCGGCGCGAGCGGGTCCACACCTTGTAGCCCCCGTACCCGGCGGCCTGGTACGAACGGAACGGGTCACCGTCGGGCGGCTCGACCTTGATCACGTCGGCGCCCTGCTCGGCCATGAGCAGCACGCCCAATGGGCCCGCCGATCCCCACGTCAGATCGAGGATGCGAATCCCATCGAGCGCTCCCGCCACGTTCCCCCCTGTTCCCGGTCGTCCACGTCAGGTGCCCACGGGGCATCCTCGCACGGGTATGACACCCATGTCCGGGAAGCCGCGTCCGGGGGATTCTTCGGTGCCGGACTCAGCCGAAGGCGGGCTGACCGTCGAGCCGGTGGCCCGCTCGTGCCCGCCAACCCGATGAAGCGCGTACCAGCAGCGTCGGCCTCCATCGTGCGCGCCAGGCGACAGCCCCGTGTGGCCGGCCCTTGTGGCCGGCGGCCGGGAGTCGCACACTCTGGGGATGGGAACGGACCCGTGGGATCCGGGCGGGGGCTACGACGAGCCCCGTGAGTGGGTACGGCCCGCCGGCCCGGCCCGACGCCCACCCGGGCCGGGCGACCCGCGCCGCCCGCCCCGTGGCTCGGCGCCCGGGGCCGAGAGGGGCGACGCCACCGATCCTCGCGGGATGACGGCGCGCCCGCGACCCCCGAGCGGCGCTCGTACGTCCGCCCGCCGTCCGCCGACCGGCGAAGCAACAGGTGGTCGCGTGACCCGCGCCGGATCGTCAGGTGCCCGGTCGTCGCCCGGGCTCCCTGCGGTGCCGACGCTCATTGGGGCGGCGATCGTCGTGGTCCTCGCGTTCGTGCTCGGACGCGTGTCGGCGGACAACGGTGGGGAGGTGGCGCTGCGGGCGACATCCACGCGCGAAGCGAGCACGACGACCACGACGAGGGAGACGACCCACACCGTCGCGCAAGGCGAAAGCCTGCTCGGGATCGCAAGCCGGTACGGCTTGACGCTCACCGCGCTCGCCGCCGCGAACAGCATCACGAACGCGAACCGCGTGTTCGTGGGCCAAGTGCTGAAGATCCCCCCGGCTGTCGTGACGACGACGACGCTTCCCGTGACCACGACCACGAAGAAGCGCTGACCAGGCGCCGGCGTCCGCGTCTGGCGTCTGACGGACCGTCAGGTCTGCGGTAGCGTCGTCGTCCCGCGCTCGGGAGCTCGGGCGAACCACCGTTGCAGCCACCCCGTTGTGGATGGACCGTTGCAGGCAGGGAGACGATTGTGGACGTGCGAGACGAGTTGTTCATCGGCGGCGAATGGGTGAAGCCCGAAGGCAAGGGCGTCATCGAGGTCATCTCGCCCCATACCGAAGAGGTCATCGGGACGGTTCCCGACGCTTCGCCGGCTGACATCGACAAGGCCATTGCCGCGGCGCGCGTCGCGTTCGACGACGGCCCGTGGCCGCGCATGTCGCCCGAGGAGCGGGCCGAAGGGATCAAGCGGCTCTCGGGCGCGCTCCAGTCACGCGCGCAGGACATCGCTGATGTGATCTCGAACGAGAACGGTTCGCCGAAGTCGTGGTCGATCATGGGTCAGGTCTTCTCGGCGACAATGGTGCTCGACATGTACGCCGGGCTCGCCTCGGGCTACGACTGGGTTGATGACCGCACGGGCGCGCTCGGCTCTCCGGTGCGCGTGCTCCGGGCCCCTGTTGGAGTTGCGGCCGGGATCATCCCCTGGAACGTGCCGCTGTTCATCAGTGCACTCAAGTTGGGGCCTGCGATGGCGGCCGGCTGCCCGATCGTGCTGAAGCCCGCTCCCGAGACGCCGCTGGACGCGTACCTGCTCGCCGACGCGGTGATCGAAGCCGACCTTCCGCCCGGCGTCATCAACATCGTCGCCGCGGGACGCGAGACGGGCGAGCACATCCTCACCCACCCCGGCATCGACAAGGTCAGCTTCACGGGGTCGACCGCGGTTGGTCGTCACATCGGTGAGGTGTGCGGTGGTTTGCTCAAGCGCGTCACCCTCGAGCTCGGCGGCAAGTCGGCCGCGATCGTGCTCGACGATGCCGAGCTCGACGAGGCCACGATGGGCAACCTGGTGATGTCGGGCCTCATGAACAACGGCCAGGTGTGCGGCGCGCAGAGCCGGATCCTGGTCAGCACGAAGCGCTACGCCGAGGTCACCGAGGCGCTCGGCGCCGCAGTCGGCGCGCTGAAGGTCGGCGACCCGATGGACGCCGATGTCCACATCGGGCCGCTCGTCGCCGAGCGCCAGCGCGACCGCGTTGCCGGGTTCCTCGAGGCCGGGAAGTCCGCCGGCGCGCGTGCCGTCGTGGGTGGTGGGCGCCCCGAGCACCTGCCCACCGGCTGGTACGTGGAGCCGACGGTGTTCGCCGACGTCACGAACGACATGAAGATCGCCCAGGAGGAGATCTTTGGCCCGGTGCTCTCCGTGATCCCCTACGACGACGAGGCGCAGGCGATCACGATCGCCAACGACTCCGAGTACGGCCTGTGCGGCTCGGTGTGGACCGCTGACGCCGAGCACGGCGCTGCGGTCGCGGCGCAGGTGCGCACCGGCGTGGTGGCGATCAACTCGTCGATGATCCTCGACTTCAACGCACCCTTCGGCGGGTTCAAGCAGTCGGGCATCGGCCGCGAGCTCGGCCCGGAGGGCATTGCCCCCTACACCGAGCTCCAGACCATCATCCTTCCTGCCGGCTGAGATGGTTCCGGCTCGACGGATGGTTCGGCCGTCACGGTATGCGGCAACTGATGGGTGGGGGCTGACATGGTGATGTCGATCGCGCGGTTCAACTGTGTCCAGCCGGGCCTGGAACCCGTCGAGATGGCCGCGCGCTACCAGGCGTTCGTCGAGATGGCGCGCTACGCCGACGGACACGGCTTTTCGATGGTCACTCTCGAGGAGCACCACGGTGCCGACGACGGGTGGAGCCCGTCGCCGTTCGTGATGGCAGGGCTCGTGTTCGGCGCGACGAAGAACCTTGGTGTCTCGCTGTCGGCGCTGCTCGCGCCCTTGCACGACCCGTTGCGCGTCGCCGAGGACCTCGCGGTCCTCGACCTCGCGAGTGGTGGGCGGATGACAACCATCGCCGGCCTCGGGTACCGACCATCGGAGTACGCCGCTCACGGCAAGGACTGGGCCGGGCGCGGTGCGCTCATGGACGAGTGCATCGAAACGATCCTCCAGGCATGGACCGGTGAGCCGTTCGAGTTCCGCGGCACGACGGTGCGGGTGACCCCGCGACCGCTCACCCAGCCCCACCCGATGCTGCTCATCGGCGGCACGAGCAAGGTCGCGGCGCGCCGTGCCGCCCGCTTCGGGCTCCCCATGTTCCCCGCCGCGCATCTCCCCGAGCTCGAGGCCTACTACTACGAGCAGTGCAAGGAGCAGGGCACCCAGGGCTTCTGCATGATGCCGGGGGCCGACACGACGATGGTGCACGTGGCCGACGATCCCGAGAAGGCGTGGGCCGAGCTCGGCAGCTACTTCCTCCACGAGGCGACCATGTACTCGTCGTGGCAGACACCGGACATCAAGTCCGCGGTGCACAGCCACGCGACCGACGTCGCGTCGCTACGTGACGAGGGCATCTACCAGGTGCTCAGCCCCGACGAGTGCATCGAACGGGCGACGGCGAGCGGTGCGGTCAACCTCCATCCCCTCGTCGGCGGCATGCCGATCGACGCGGGGTGGGAGAGCCTCCGGCTCTACTGCGAGCAGGTGCTCCCCCGCGTCTCCTGATGGTCCCGTCGCGCCGCCCGCCCAGCGCGATACTTGCGGCTCGGTCCCGCAGATGGTGAGGCGAACGATGACGATGTTGCGACGGTTGACGACGGTGCTTGGCGTGCTCGCGATCGCCGGTGGCCTTGCGTTCGGCGGTGTGGCCGGAGCCGCGGTCGCCACGAAGCCCATGTCGGAGAAGCAGTGGCGCAAGACGACGAACAACATCTGCGCGCAGAGCCAGAAGTTGACCAACGAAGCGGCCAGCCAGGCGTTCGCCGGCGTCCCCAAGGACGGGCAGCCGAGCCTCCAGCAGATGACCGCCTTCGTCACGGCGATCGAGCCGATCATCCAGCAGCAGATCGATTCGATCGACGCGCTCAAGGAGCCGACCAAGCTCAAGCAGCAGGTCAAGAAGCTCCTCAAGACCGCCCAGGCCGAGCTGGACGCGTTCGTGGCGGACCCGAGCCGCGGGCTCGAAGGCGATCCGTTCAGCGGTGCCAATCTGGCCTCGAAGAAGCTCAAGCTCAAGGACTGCTCGAATTGACCGAGGCCCCCACGTTCGGCGTCGGGGAGCTCAACCAGGCAATCGCGGAGGCACTCGCCAACGCGTTCCCGGGACAGGTCTGGGTCCGCGGCGAAGTCGCGCAGTACCGGGTCACCAGACCGGGGCACGCGTACTTCGATCTCGTGGAGAAGGCCGACGGGCGCGATCACGTGCGGGCAAAGCTGTCAGTCGCGCTGTTCCGCAACGACCGCGCCGGGGTGAACCGCACGTTGCGCGACACGGGCGCCACGCTCGCCGATGGGACCGAGGTGCGGATTCGAGCGCGCGTCGACTTCTGGCCCCCGGCCGGGCGGCTCCAACTCGTCATGAACGGCATCGACCCGCTGTTCACGGTTGGTAGGCTTGCCGCCGAGCGAGCACGCGTGCTCCGCGTGCTGACGGCCGAGGGGTTGCTGCGCCGACAAGCCGAGCTCGAGCTTCCGCTCGTTCCGCTCAATGTCGGGCTTGTCACGAGTGGCGGCAGCGCCGCGTATCACGACTTCATCGAGGAGCTCGAGGCAAGCTCGCACGCGTTCCGGGTCGCGCACGTCGACGTGCGCGTGCAAGGTCAGGGCGCGTTCCGCCGCATCGTCTACGGCCTGCGCACGCTGGGTGCGCTCGACCTCGACGTGATCGTGTTGGCACGCGGTGGCGGCTCCCGCAGCGACCTCGCACCATTCGACAGCGAGGTCGTCGCCCGCGTGATCGCCGAGAGCGGTGTCCCGGTGGTCACCGGCATCGGACACGAGGTCGACCGCACGGTCGCCGACGCGGTCGCGCACACCTGCATGAAGACACCTACCGCCGCGGCCGCGATGCTCGTTGACGCAGTCGACGCCTACTGCGAGCAGCTGGCGCGTATCTCGCATCGTGTTTCGTTGCGGGCCCGATCGGCCTGCACGCTCGCCGGGCGGGACCTGGCGAGCGCTTCGGTTCGCCTTGCCCGGGGAGTCCCCGTGGCGCTCGCGCGTGAGCGCGGCACCCTCGACGGCCATCGTCGCCGTGCCGTCGACGCCGGGCGTCGCCGCACGCGGGAGGCGTCGGCTCGAGCCGCCGCGCAGCAGGCCACGTTGGGCGCGGCTGCGAGGCGAGGGATGCGAACCGCGGGGACCCGCCTCGACGCAGGGGATGCCCGGTTGCGAGCGCTCGACCCTCGTCGAGTGCTCGAACGGGGCTACACGATCACCCGCACGAGCGGTGGGAAGGTGCTGCGAGCGCCCACCGACGTCGGTGTCGGCGACTCGCTCGTGACCGAGACGGCCGGTGGTGACGTGCGCAGTCGAGTGGAGGAGCAGGGATGACGACCGAGGAGCTCGGGTACGCCGAGGCGATGGCCGAGCTCGAGGGGATCCTCGACGAGCTCGAAGGTGACGATCTCGATGTCGACGTGCTCGCTGAGCGCGTCCGTCGCGCGAGCGAACTGCTCACCACGTGCCGCGGACGTATCGCGCGGGCACAGGCTGACGTCGATCGAATCGTCACCGACCTCGAGGAGTTCGAGGCACCCGAACCCGACGACGATGAAGAAGAGTCCACTTCGTCCTGACGCCTGATCAGGTGGATGGTGCCCCGACCATGGCCTGGACAGCACCTGCCAGCGCGTCGTCCCACGGCCAGTTCGCCTCGAGGTGTTGGTTGCCCTCGACTTCCATGTCGTAGAGCCACCAGAAGAGGTAGATGCCGCACGTCACGATGGTGACGACGATGCGAGCCGCGTAGTTCTGCTTGCCCTTGACGCGGGACGGGTCGGGCGTCGGGAGCACCTGGCCGAGCCTCGTGTAGATCTCCGCGAGCTCGCTCTCGAGCGCACCTTCGGTGCGGTCATGCGTGTCGAGATCCTGGTCGATGAAGATGAATCCGATGATCTCAGCGATGCCCGACGCGAAGAGCGCGATCAGCAACCAGACTGTGGGGTCGCGGAACTCCGTCGTCTGACGGCGCATCGTCTCCAGGTACACCGCGGTCCGCTCGAATGCGGGCGTGAGCTCGGCCGCCAGGCCGGCGGAAGTCGCGCGCTCCCATGCGAACGCGTTCGCGCCTTCCAGCAGCTGGTAGCGCCGCAGCAGGTGATCGCGGTCGCGTCGCATCAGTTGGTAGAAGAGGTACAGGCCGAAGATCCTGCACGTGATGATCGTGAGGAAGATGTTGAGGCCGGGACCCATGAAGATGTAGTCGCTGCGTGCGCGCGCTTCGTAGGCGGCACGGACACGGTCCGACGGTGCCAACGGGACCGGCTGCCACCCAGGAGCCGGGGGAGCAGGTGGTGGAGGTGGTGGCGGCGGCGGGCTCGTCGTCATGTTCAGACCCTATTGCGCCCAGGCTCGGAGCTCGTCCCACGCGCGCGTGCCCCCGAGGCCGTATCGTGGATGCGGGGTCAGGGCCGTCCGCCGGCGTCGCCGGCGGAGAGGGGGAGTACCACCCGTGCCGCTCGTCTTGGGAGTCGACTCGTCGCCGCACGCGACGACCGTGGAGTTGAGGGACTCCGACGACGGTCGCCTGTACGGGTCGGGGCGGGCAGCGCACCCACCCGAGTCGCTGAGCAGTGTCGACCAAGACCCCGCGCTGTGGTGGCAGGCGCTGGTGGAGGCGCGCAACGAGGCCGGGGGTGCCCTCGGCGTGGCGTCGGTCGCCGTGGCTGCGCAGCAGCCGGGCCTCATCGTGCTCGACGAGGGCGGACGACTGATCCGACCGGCGCGCGTGCGGGGCGACCTCGCTGCGGCACCAGATGCCGAGCGCTTGGTGGAAGCCCTCGGTCCCGAGGCATGGGCGAGCGCCTGTGGGTCGGTGCCGACGTCTTCGTTCACGATCGCGAAGCTCGCGTGGCTTCGACGCGCTGAACCCGATGCCTTCGCCCAGATCGCCGCAGTGCTCCAACCGCATGACTGGTTGACCTACCGGTTGAGCCGCCGTGCGGTCACCGATCGAGGGGACGCGTCGGCCACAGGCTACTGGTCGCCGCGCGAGGAGCGTTGGCGTTTCGATCTGCTCGAGCTCGTGGATCCGGAGAAGCCCTGGGCTGCGTGCCTGCCGCGGGTCCTCGGGCCGGCGGAGCCGGCCGGCGATCGTGAGGGTGTCGTCATCGCAGCGGGGACCGGTGACGCGATGGCTGCCGCCCTCGGCCTCGCGCTCGACCCGCACGACGTCGTCGTCGACCTCGGCCCGAGCGGCAAGGTGTTCAGCATCCGTGAACGCCCGACCGAGGATCCGTCGGGCTCGGTCATCGGACTTGCCGATGCGACCGGGCGATACCTTCCGCTCGTGTCGTCGGTCGACGTCGCCTCGATCATCGAGTCATTCGCCGGGCTCCTCGGGGTCGATCGAGGCCGATTCGACCTGCTCGCGCTCGGCGCGCCGTTCGGCGCGAACGGCGTTGTGCTCGTGCCGGCCCACGATCGCGGCCAATCCAAACGGGCGGTCGATGCGGGGGGCGTGCTCTCGGGCATCCGCGACGACATCACCCCCGAGTTGGTCGCGCGTGCAGTCGTGGAGGGTGTCGTGTGTTCGATCCTGGACGCCGTCGACGCCCTCCGAGCCGCCGATGTGCCCGTCGGCGGTCGCCTGTACCTCATGGGCCAGGGCGCTCGATCACACGCCATCCAGGCTCTGCTCGCGGATCTCGGCGAACGCCCGATCTCGGTTCCGAAGGGTGATCGGGTCGCGACGGGAGCGTGTGTGCAGGCCGCGGCCGCGCTGCTGGGCCAGCCGCCGGCGGAGGTGGCTGCGAGGTGGCAGCTCCACGACGCACGCGAGGTCGAACCCTCCGCCAACGCAGACGCCGGCGAGATTCGCGCGGCCTACCGGGCCGCGCGCGAACGGATCTCGTCCACCCTTTAGTGCGAGGCTTCCCGAGCGCGGCGCTTGCGATGCCAGCCGATGCCACCCTCGATCGCCGCGATCATCGCGTCGTTGTCGCGGGAGATCTTGCGGTGCACCCAGCGTTCGAGTCCGAGTCGGCGCATCCACGGGTTGAACGTCTCGTAGGTCTCGGCGAAGTGGATGCGCGTGCGGCCGTCGCCGAGATCCTCGAGTCGGGTGTGACCGGTGGCCCGGGACCACAACGGCTTGCCGATCGCGTCGTAGCGCCAGGAGACCGGTGGCTCCACCTGGGTGAGCCACTCCCACGACTGGGCAACGCCACCGGAGCCGAGCAACCGTGGCACCGCGAAATGGCAGTGGCGCACGAGGCCCTCACCCACGTCGTCGCCGGGGTGCAGGATGTCGATGCGGGTGACGCCGTCGCGTGGTTGTGGCCGGTCGGGCCCCCGGTACCAGAACAGCTCCCACACTTCAACGGGTGGTGCCTGGATGTCGACCGAGAACGAGTGCTCCTGCATCCGTTGCAGGCTACGCGGGTTCACCGCAACGGGATCGGCTCACCGGATGACGAGGGTGCCACCCCAGTACGACGGATCGCCGACCGAGTGCAGGAACCGGCGCAGGTGTCGACGGGCAAGCCTCTGGGGCCGGGGAAGCCCGCGGTCGCCCTCGGGAAGCTCGAGTGCGTACACGCTGATCGTGCGGTCGTTGCCGCGGGTGTTGACGGTGACCATGCTCGTTCCCTGGTCCGTCACGAGAGCCTGGCCGAAGGCGGTGTCGTCGAGCAGGCCGGCGGCCCGGGCGTCGCGGAGCAGGCGCTGGATCCCGCGTTCGGTGACCTGTACCTCGGAGCCGTCGCCAGACACGAGCCGACCGTCACCGTAGACGGTGGCCTTGGTCGCGTCGGGGTACTCGCCGCCCCACATGTTCGGGCTCGACTCGGTGTGGAAGATGACGGCATCGGCTCCTGTGGGATGGGCGATCCGCGTCGGGATCGCACTGCTCGCTGCGGTCCCGGTCACGGTCGCCAGCGCAGCCGCGAGCACCGCGCCCGCAACGATTCCGGTGAGTGCGCTCATGCATCCTTCGACGCCTCAGGCAGCGTCGCGGTTCCCGGGTGCCACTACCGTGGAGCCCGTGACCGATCCCGCGTCCGCGCTACCGGTGGGGGAGCCCAAGATCGCCGACTCCCTGCTCGATCTCGTCGGCAACACGCCGCTCGTGCGGCTCAAGCGCGTCGCGTCCCATCTCGCGTGTGACGTCGTGGCCAAGGTCGAGCTGTTCAACCCGGGTGGGAGCGTCAAGGACCGCCCCGCGGTCGCGATGATCGACGAAGCCGAGCGCCAGGGGCTGCTCCAGCCCGGTGGCACGATCGTGGAGCCGACCTCGGGCAACACGGGCGTGGGGCTCGCGATCGTCGCGGCGCAGCGCGGCTACCACTGCGTGTTCGTGATGTCCGACAAGATGAGCGACGAGAAGGTCGCGCTTCTGCGTGCGTATGGCGCCGAGGTCGTGGTGTGCCCGACGGCGGTGCCACCCGACCATCCCGACTCGTACTACTCGGTGGCCGACCGTCTCACGAACGAGATCCCGAACGCCTATCGCCCGAACCAGTACTACAACCAGGCGAACCCCGCGGAGCACGAGCGCTCCACCGGCCCCGAGATCTGGGAGCAGACTGCAGGCACGATCACCCACTTCGTCGCCGGCGTGGGAACCGGCGGCACGATCACCGGGGTCGCCCGGTACCTCAAGGCACAGAACCCCGACGTCCAGGTGATCGGGGCCGACCCCGAGGGTTCGGTGTTCTCCGGTGGCACCGGTCGTCCGTATCTCGTCGAGGGTGTTGGCGAGGACTTCTGGCCGCCCACGTACGACCCCTCGCTCGTCGATCGCACGGTCATGGTCACCGACGCGGAGTCGTTCGCCGCGGCGCGGCGGGTCACGCGCGAGGAAGGTCTGCTCATCGGTGGCTCGTGTGGCACCGCGGTGCACGCCGCGCTCGTCGTCGGCGCCGAGCTCGGTCCCGAGCATCTCATGGTGGTCTTGCTGCCCGACTCCGGTCGGGGGTACCTGTCGAAGATCTACGACGACGAGTGGATGACGCGGTTCGGCTTCCTGCGCGCTGACGGGCCGACCGCGGGTGACGTGCTCGGTGCCAAGCGCGCCGCGGCTGGGGACGAACCGATCCCCGAGCTCGTGCTCATCTCGCCCGACGAACCGGCGCGTTACGGGTTCGCGCTGATGCGTGACCTCGGTGTGTCGCAACTCATCGTGAGCGTGAGCAAGGATCTGCCGCTCGCGGCCAAGGAGGTGAGCGGGACACTGTCAGAGCTCGAGCTGATGGACAAGGCGTTTCGGGACCCGACCGTCCTCGACCGGCCGGCCGGCGCGCTCATGGAGCCTGCGATGCCGATGGTCGGCATCGGTGAGACGGTGAGCGACGTAGTCGACCGTCTCGACGCGGCATCGTCGGTGCTCGTGCTCGACGGTGGTCACCCTATCGGTGTCCTGACGCGCTCCGACGTGCTCAGCTTCCTCGCCGCACGTTCCCCCGGATGAGGCCGGTCGGGTGAGCGACGGAGCGGGGTTCGAGACGCGCGCCATCCACGTCGGCCAGGAGCCGGACCCGGTCACCGGCGCGGTCGTGACGCCGATCAGCTTGGCCACCACGTTCCGCCAAGACGAGGTCGGCAAGCACGGCGGTTACGAGTACGCACGGACCGGCAACCCAACGCGCCGCGCCCTCGAAGAGTGCGTGGCATCGCTCGAGGGCGCGTCGCGCGGTCTGGCTTTCGCGAGCGGCATGGCGGCCGAGGACACCGTCCTGCGTGGGCTCCTCGTTCCTGGCGACCACGTGGTGATCCCCGACGACGCTTACGGCGGTACCTTTCGGCTCGTCGCTCGGGTGCTGGCAGCGACCGGTGTCGAGTGGAGCGCCGTCGATCTCACCGATCCCGCCGCGCTCAGGGCCGCGCTGCGCCCGACCACGAAGCTTGTTTGGGTCGAGACGCCCACGAACCCGATGCTCACGGTCGTTGACATCGTCGCGATCGCTGCGACAGCGCACGGCCATGGAGCACACCTCGTCGTCGACAACACGTTCGCGACGCCGTACCTGCAGACGCCGCTGGCCCTCGGTGCCGACGTGGTCGTGCACTCGAGCACGAAGTATCTCGGGGGGCACTCCGACGTCGTCGGCGGATTCGTCGCCACGAACGACGACGAGCTCGCCGACTCGTTCGCCTTCCTGCAGAACGCGGTGGGGGCCGTGCCGTCGCCGTTCGACTGCTACCTGGTGTTGCGGGGGGTGAAGACGCTCGGTGTGCGCATGGACCGGCATTGCTCGAACGCCGCAGCAATCGCCGAGATGCTCGACGGGCATCCCGCCGTCGAGCGCGTGCTCTGGCCGGGTCTCCCGGGCCATCCCGGGCACGACGTCGCCGCCCGTCAGATGCGCGGCTTCGGCGGGATGGTGAGTTTCCTCGTCGCCGGCGGCGAGGAGGTCGCGCTCGGGCTGGTGGCACGAACGACGGTGTTCACGCTCGCGGAGTCACTCGGTGCGGTGGAGTCGCTCATCGAGCACCCGGCCCGCATGACCCACGCCTCGGCGGCCGACTCGCCGCTCGCCGTGGACCCCGCGCTCGTGCGGCTGTCGGTCGGTCTCGAATCGGTCGGTGACCTCGTTTCGGACCTGCGAGGGGCGCTCGATCGACCCGGCTGAGGCCGGTCGAGGTTTCTCGGGCGCTTGCCTTTGCGGCGCCACTTCGACACGCTGGGGCATCGAGTGCCGGCTCCAAAGGAGCCGAGAGGCGAGGGGAGCACCATGGGTTTCGTTCAGGTCATCGAGTTTCGGACGTCAAAGGGCGACGAGGCTCGCAAGCTCGACCAGGAGTGGGAGGCCGCGACCGCGGGCAAGCGGACGACCCGCCGGGTCATGCACTGCGTCGATCGCAACGACGAGACACGGCACTTCATCATCGTGGAGTTCCCGTCCTACGAAGCAGCGATGAAGAACAACGACCTGCCCGAGACAGCCGCGATGGCGGAGAAGATGGCGGCGATCTGTGACGGGCCGCCCACCTTCTGCGACCTCGACCTCGTGCAGGTCCAGGAAGGCTGACGGCGGCGACTCAATCGAGTCGCCGGAATCGCTAGTTCTTCTGACCGGCCAAGCGGCGTTGCTTGAACTGGGCGCGAATGTAGTCGCGGTTCAGCAGCGCAATGAAGTCGAGCGAGATCTCCTTCGGGCACGCGGCCTCGCATTCGCCGTGGTTCGTGCACGAGCCGAACCACTGCTCCATCTCGTCGACCATCGCGACGGTGCGGGCCCAGCGCTCGGGCTGACCCTGCGGGAGCAGGTTCAGGTGCTGGAGCTTCGCGGCCGTGAACAGCTGCGCGGCACCGTTGGGGCACGCGGCGACGCACGCACCGCAGCCGATGCACGCCGCTGCGTCCATTGCGGCGTCGGCGACCTCCTTGGGCACGAGGATCAGGTTCGCGTCGGGGGCTGTGCCCGTCGGCGCGGTGATGTAGCCGCCGGCCTCGACGATGCGGTCGAAGGCCGAACGGTCGACACACAGGTCCTTGATGATCGGGAACGCCCGCGCCCGCCAGGGCTCGACCGTGATGTGGGCGCCGTCCTCGAACTTGCGCATGTGGAGCTGGCACGTCGCCGTACCCAGCTCGGGACCGTGGGCACGGCCGTTGATCATCATCGAGCACGACCCGCAGATTCCCTCACGACAGTCGTGGTCGAACGCGACCGGCTCGTCACCGTCGGTGATCAGACGTTCGTTGAGCACGTCGATCAACTCGAGGAACGACATGTCGGGGCTGACGTCGTCGACGTTGTACGACGCGAAGGCACCCTTCGTGTCGGGTCCTTCCTGACGCCACAGCTTGAGCGTGACCTTCACGTTTCGCGTCTCCTGCTTCTACGAGCTACTTGTACGACCGCTGGGCGAGCTTGACATTTTCGAAGTCGAGCGGTTCCTTGTGCAGCGTTGGGTTGGCGAGGTCGCCGGTGTACTCCCACGCGCCGACGTAGGAGAAGTCCTCGTCATCGCGGAGCGCCTCGCCTTCCTCGGTCTGGTGCTCGACCCGGAAGTGGCCACCGCAGCTCTCCTCGCGGTGGAGCGCGTCGCGAACCATGAGCTCGCCGAACTCCAGGAAGTCGGCGACCCGGCCTGCCTTCTCCAGCGACTGGTTGAGGGACTCGCCGTCGCCGTTGACCCGCACGTCCTTGTGGAACTCGTCGCGCAGCGTCGGGATGTCGGCGAGGGCCCGTTCGAGACTCTCCTTGCTCCGGGCCATGCCGCAGTTGTCCCACAGCGTCTTGCCGAGCTCCCGGTGGAACCAGTCGACTGTCCGGCTGCCGTTCACCGACAGGAGCGCACGCACGCGGTCGTCGACCTCGGCCTCGGCTTCGGAGAACACCGGATCATCGGTGGCGATCGGCTCGGTTCCGAGCTGCGGGGCGAGATAGTCACCGATCGTTGCCGGGAGCACGAAGTACCCGTCGGCGAGACCCTGCATCAGCGCGCTCGCCCCGAGACGGTTCGCCCCGTGGTCCGAGAAGTTCGCCTCGCCCAGCACGTACAGCCCGGGGACGTTGCTCATCAGGTTGTAGTCGACCCAGAGTCCGCCCATCGTGTAGTGGACGGCGGGATAGATGCGCATGGGCATCGCGTAGGGATCCTCGCCGGTGATGCGGTCGTACATCTGGAAGAGGTTCCCGTAGCGCTCCTCGATCGCGTGACGTCCGAGCCGTTGGATCGAGTCGGCAAAGTCGAGGTAGACGCCGTTCTTGAGTGGTCCGACGCCACGACCTTCGTCGACCTCCTTCTTGGAGGCACGCGACGCGACGTCGCGCGGCACGAGGTTGCCGAACGCCGGGTAGCGGCGCTCGAGGTAGTAGTCACGGTCGGTGTCGGGGATCTGCCTCGCCGGGCGGGTGTCGGACGGGTTCTTCGGGACCCAGATGCGTCCGTCGTTGCGGAGCGACTCGCTCATCAGCGTGAGCTTCGACTGGAAGTCATCGCTCGCCGGGATGCACGTCGGGTGGATCTGCGTGTAACAGGGGTTCGCGAGCGCCGCACCCCGTCGATGCGCCCGCCAGATCGCACTCGCGTTCGACTGCTTGGCGTTCGTCGACAGGTAGAAGACGTTGCCGTAGCCCCCGGTGGCCAACACGACGGCGTGACCCGAGAACGACCGCACCTCACCGCTGATGAGGTCGCGGCCGACGATGCCGATCGCCTGGCCGTCCTTGAGGACGAGATCGAGCATCTCGGTCCGGTTGTGGACGGTGACGTTACCGAGGTGCACCTGGCGGGCGAGCGCCTGGTACGCACCGAGCAGCAGCTGCTGGCCGGTCTGCCCGCGGGCGTAGAACGTCCGCGAGACCTGTGCGCCCCCGAAGCTGCGGTTGTCGAGCAGGCCGCCGTACTCACGAGCGAACGGGACGCCCTGCGCAACGCACTGGTCGATGATGTTCACGCTCACCTGCGCGAGGCGGTAGACGTTCGCCTCGCGTGCTCGGTAGTCGCCACCCTTGACGGTGTCATAGAAGAGCCGGTAGACGCTGTCGCCGTCGTTGCGGTAGTTCTTCGCGCCGTTGATGCCACCCTGGGCCGCGATGCTGTGGGCACGTCGTGGCGAGTCGTGGAACGTCACGAGCTCGACCTCATAGCCCAGCTCGCCGAGCGTCGCGGCGGCCGACGCGCCCCCGAGCCCGCTGCCGACCACCACGATCTTGAACTTGCGGCGATTCGACGGGTTGACGAGCTTCACCGCGAACTTGTGGTTGTCCCACTTGTCTTCGATCGGACCTTCGGGAATCCGAGCGTCGAGCGACGTCGTGCTCACCTGGTGACCACCCCAGTTGTGATGAGGAGGGGCATGCTGACATTGCCCACTGTGACGATGACGGCGAACGCGACGGCGAACGTGCGTCGCGAGGAGTTCCATCTAGGATTGTTCAGTCCGAGGCTCTGGAACATCGACCACAGGCCGTGGAAGAGGTGCAAGCCCAGAGCGAACATCGCGACGATGTAGGCGATCGCGACCGGGACTCGCTCGAACGAGTTGAAGAGGTTGTTATAGGGATCGCCGCGAACGAAGTGGGGGTTCGCCTGACCCCACGTGAGGTCCATCAGGTGGAAGATGACGAACAGGACGATGATGATCCCCGTCCAGCGCATCGTCCGTGATGCGAAGTTCGCCGCGACGTAATCGCGCTTCGACTGGTACTTGACCGGGCGAGCCTTGTGGTTCATCCGCGTGAGTTGATACGCGGCGATGATGTGCACGGCCACGGCGACCAGGAGGCCGATCCGCATCCCCCACAGCAGCACCGTGCGCGGGAACGCGGGTTCACCGAGGTTGCGGAGCCACTCGGCGTACTCGTTGAGGTGAACCATCCCGAGGAACACCTTGAGGTTCCCGACCATGTGGGCCACGACGAAGCCGAAGAGGGCGATGCCGCTGATCGCCATCAGCCACTTCTTGCAGACGGCTGATCGGTAGAAGCTGATGAGGAACGGCGTTTCCTTCGCCTGGGGCACCGGAGGCCCGTTGTCGCGGGCGAGCAATTCGGCCGCGTCCGCCCCTTCGCTCTCGTCCTCGGTCGAGATCTCGCCGTCGACCTGCGTCATCGCCCCTCCCGCAGAGCCGGCGCCCACCACGCGGCGGTTGGAGAACCGGCGCCGAGACGCTATCCCCGGGACTTGCCGCTACACCGATTCGGGCGGCTTCTGGCGGTCGAGCTCCTTCTGGATCTGGCGCTGCTCCCAGCCCTGCACCCACTCGCTGTGACGACCGAAGACGTGCCACGCGTGGACCGCGAGGCCCATGCCCCAGAACAGGGTGACCCAGAGCCAGCCCCACCCGGCGACGAAGAGGAACACCACGTTGATCACGACGTACACGAGGAGGCTGACGTAGAAGCCCTTCTTCTCGGCGACTCGGCGTCGGGCTTCCTCGTAGCGCTTCTGGTCCGCAGTCTGTGTGTCGGGCGCGTCGGCCATCGGATCGTCCTCCTCGGTCGTGGTCATCATCGCGCGGTCCGTTCATCGGCGTGGTCCGTTCATCGGCGCGGTCCGTTCAGAGGCGCGTGACGCTCGTCGGGTGGAGCTCCCGGAGGGAGGCCCCTGGAGCGGCGGGTACGCTGCGCTTTCTGTGATCGATCTCGAGGTGCGTGCATGAGTCAGTCCACAACCCCGCGCCCAGGAACGCTGGGCGACCTCCGTGCCAGTGGCTGGGTGTCCCGCCCGGTCAAGCAGGAGGTGCGTGAGAACGCCACCCTCAGAATCCGCGAGGGTGCCCCGGTCGTCGAAGGAGTCGTCGGCTACGAGCAGACCGTGCTACCCCAGCTCGAGAACGCGCTGCTCGCGGCGCACGACGTGATCTTCCTCGGGGAGCGCGGACAGGCCAAGACTCGCATGATCCGTTCGATCGTGAACCTCCTTGACGAGTGGATGCCCATCGTGGCCGGGAGCGAGATCAACGACGATCCGTACGCCCCGATCTCGCACCACGCCCGTGTGCTCGTCGCCGAACGCGGGGACGAGACGCCGATCGAGTGGGTCCACCGCGAGCGTCGCTTCGGCGAGAAGCTGGCCACGCCCGACACGTCGATCGCTGACCTCATCGGCGAGGTCGACCCGATCAAGGTCGCCGAGGGTCGCTATCTCTCCGACGAGCTCACGATCCACTACGGCCTCGTCCCGCGCACGAACCGGGGCATCTTCGCGATCAACGAGCTTCCCGACCTCGCCGAGCGGATCCAGGTGGGTCTGCTGAATGTGCTCGAGGAGCGCGACGTGCAGATCCGGGGCTACAAGATCCGGCTCCCACTCGACCTCATGCTCTTCGCGTCGGCGAACCCCGAGGACTATACGAACCGAGGGCGTATCATCACGCCGCTCAAGGACCGGTTCGGGGCCCAGATCCGAACCCACTATCCGCTCGACGTCGACGTCGAGATGGACGTCGTGGAGCAGGAAGCCTCTGTCACTTCGCCCGACGGCGTGCGCGTCGCGGTCCCCGACTTCATGACCGAGATCGTGGCGGCGATCAGCCAGCAGGCCCGCCGATCGCCGCATGTCAACCAGCGCTCTGGTGTGTCGGTCCGGATGTCGGTCGCGAACTACGAGACGATGGTTGCGAACGCGACGCGCCGTGCACTGCGCAATGGTGACGACGAGGTCGTTCCTCGCGTGAGCGACCTCGAGGCGCTGGCGGCGAGCACCGCCGGGAAGGTCGAGTTCGAGACCGTCGACGACGGTCGCGAGGAGCAGGTGCTCGAACGCATCGTCAAGGCCGCGACGCTCGAGACGTTCCGCAGCGCATGCTCGCCCGAACGCCTCAGCCAGCTCGTCACCGCGTTCGACGGTGGGCTGGTCGTGCACACCGGTGATGACGTGCCCGCGTCGGAGTACGCCAAGCTGCTGTCGGATCTCCCCGGGCTACCGGACGCGCTGGCCGAGCTCGAGGTCGGGGAGACACCCGCTGGGGTTGCGTCGGCGGTCGAGTTCATCCTCGAGGGCCTGCACCTCGCGAAGCGTCTCAACAAGGACGCGATTGGCGGAAAGGCCACATACCGCGGACGCGGTTGACGTCGAGCCCCGTCGCGGCGCTCGACGCCCCTCAGATCCCGCTGTCACGCTGGTAGACGTTGCAGGCCTGGTTGGCGAACCGGTTCACGTTCTCGGCCGCCTGCTGGATGTGGGGGTCATCGACCACCGAAGTGTCTCCCTCGGCGCGCCGCTGCATCGCGTCAGCAAAGGTCTTCGCGTCGGCGCGGATCTTGCGCGGCGCCGTCCGGGCGAGGGCCGCGGTGAGCGGAGCCTGGCGCTCGGGGTCGGCCTTGCCCTGCTTCTGGGCCCGCTCGACCTCGGTGTTGAAGTTGTCGGCCGCCGTGCAGAACGCGCGAGAGGCCGTCGGCTTCTCGGTGCTGGCGCACGCAACCACCAGCGCCGCGAGCACGAGCACGACCGGCACGAGGCGACGCATGGGCGCCATTGTTCCCGTCAGCCCGACGGGATACGGCATCCGGGCTGGCTGCAGCGTTCAGCCGTTGAAGCGGGCCGCGGCTCCGACCGGCGTGGGCGCGGCACACGTCCCGTCGAGGACCGCGTCGGTGAAGACCGCGCTGCCGACCCGACGGTCCTGGTCGAGGAGGCCGAGGGCGGGAGTACCGTGGCCGCATGAGCTTGCGGCGGCGGCGTCGAAGAGAGGACGCGCGGGGGTTTCGCTACTCGGCGTGGGACGGCTCGCAGCGGGGTTTCGACCTCGACGCCGACGCGCTGCTCGACGAGATGACCGACGACCTCCTCTACCATGGCGACCTGCACGCCTCCCTACGGCGCCTGATGCAGCAGGGGATGCAAGACCGCAACGGCGAAGAGCTCATGGGCCTGCGCGACATGCTCCAGCGCCTGCGAGAGCAGCGGCGCGAGATGCTCGATCGCTACGACCTCGGTGGCGTGTACGAGGACATCGCCGAGCAGCTGCGTGAGGTCGTCGACCAGGAGCGCGAGGGCATTGAGCAGCGGGTCGACGACGCCCAGGCGTCCGACGATCGCCGTCGCCAGGAGATCGTGGAGGACCTCGCCAAGGAGCGCCGTGAACAGCTCGACGCGCTCCCGCCCGATCTCGCCGGGCGCGTGCAGGAGCTCCAGCAGTACGACTGGATGGACGACGCGGCACGCCAGCGCTTCGAGGAGCTGATGGAGCAGCTCAAGGAGCAGCTGCTCCAGAGCACGTTCAACCAGATGTCCGAGGGCATGCAGAACATGGACCCGGCGCGCATGGCGCGCATGAAGGACATGCTCAACGAGCTCAATCAGATGCTCGACCAGCGCGCTAACGGTGAGGAGCCGGACTTCGACGGGTTCATGGAGCGCTTCGGCGACTTCTTCCCCGGCAACCCCCAGACCCTCGACGAGCTGCTCGAGCAGATGGCGCAGTCGATGGCCCAGATGCAGCAGATGCTCAACTCGATGACGCCGGAGCAGCGCGCGCAGCTCCAGGCACTCTCGGAGTCGCTGCTCGAGGACATGGACCTGCGCTGGCAGGTCGACCAGCTCGCCCGCAACCTCCAGCAGGCGTTCCCGAACCTGCCGTGGGAGCGGTCGCAACCGTTCCGCGGCGACGACCCGCTCTCGATGGGTCAGATGCCGGGGCTGCTCGAGCAGCTCGGCGACATGGACGACCTCGAGCACCTGCTCCGCCAGGCCACCCAGCCCGGTGAGCTGGCCGAGGTCGACATCGACCGCGCCCGCGAGCTCCTCGGTGACGACGCGGCGCGCAGCCTCGAGCGCCTTGCCGAGCTGGCCAAGATGCTCGAGGAGGCCGGCCTCATCGAGCAGCGCGAAGGCCGCCTCGAGCTCACGCCGCGCGGGATCCGGGCGATCGGCCAGAAGGCGCTCGGCGACTTGTTCCGCAAGCTCATGAAGGACCGCACGGGTCGCCACGACTCTGAGCGCGAAGGGCTGGGCCACGACCCGGCGTACGACCACAAGCCGTACGAGTGGGGCGACCCGTTCCGCCTCGATGTCCAGCAGACGATCAAGAACGCGATCTGGCGCAGCGGTGGCGGCACCCCTGTGCGCCTCACCCCCGACGACTTCGAGATCGAGCGCACCGAGCAGGTCACGCGCAGCGCCACCGTGCTGCTGCTCGACGTATCGCTCTCGATGCCGATGCGCGACAATTTCCTGTCGGCCAAGAAGGTCGCGATGGCGCTGCACTCGCTCATCACGAGCCAGTTCCCACGCGACTACTTCGGCCTCGTCAGCTTCGGCCGTGTCGCGCGCGAGGTTCCGCCGGAGCGACTCCCCGAGATGAGCTGGGACTTCGAGTGGGGCACCAACATGCAGCACGCGATGCTGCTGGGACGCCAGATGCTCCGTCGTCAGTCGGGGACGAAGCAGATGATCATGGTCACCGACGGCGAGCCCACCGCCCACATCGAGAACGGTGAGGCGTACTTCTCGTACCCGCCCTCACCCGTGACGATCGAGGAGACGCTCAAGGAAGTGATGCGGTGCACCCGTGACGGGATCCGCATCAACACGTTCATGCTCGACGAGAGCCACTACCTCCGTGACTTCGTCGAGCGCATGATGCGCCTCAACGGCGGGCGGGCGTTCTTCACCACGCCCGACACCCTGGGCGACTACGTGCTCGTCGATTTCCTCGAGCAGCGCCGGAGCAACCGTCGCGCGAGCTGACCCTCGGTCAGTCGAGGCAGAGCGCGTCCTCGTAGACCCGGAGCGTTTCAGCGTCGAAGCAGATGAAGCGGACCAGCTCGAGGTGACGGGCGGGCGTGTCCCGACACGTTGCCACAGCGATGGCGGTAGCGGCATCGAGCGGATATCCGTAGATCCCGGTGCTGATGGCCGGGAGGGCGATCGAGGAGGCCCCGAGGTCCTCGGCGACCTCCAGCGAGCGGCGGTACGCGGAGGCCAGGAGCTCGGGTTCGCCCTGATCGCCCCCCTGCCAGATCGGCCCCACGGCATGGACGACCCAGCGAGCCGCGAGCCCGAAGCCCGGGGTGGCCTTGGCGTCGCCGGTGGCGCAGCCGCCGAGCGCGGCACAGGCTTCGGCGAGGCCGGGGCCCGCGGCGGCAAAGATCGCGCCGCAGACACCGGCCCCACGGGCCAACTCGGAGTTGGCGGCGTTGACAACGACGTCGGTCGTCTCGGCGGTGATGTCGCCCGAGACGGCTTCCGTATGCCGATTCATGGCCCCGTTGGTCGGAAAATCACCAGAAAACTCGCTCCGGAATCTATAGAAATCGGACATTCAGGACACCCGGGGGGATCTTCCCCTTGCGTTCCGGGGTGTTCCCCGAGCAGCATGACACTGATGTAATTCCACTGGCGTCGTTTAAAGGAGGATGCCGGTGAGTGTCCAAACATTCATGGAGATCGTGCACCAGGTCAATGGCGACGAGGCTGGTCGGTGGCAAGAGCGCGCCAACTGCCTCGGGGTCGATCCCGACCTGTTCTTCCCCGAGCGGGGGGCTTCTACCCGCGAGGCGAAGGGGGTCTGCCGGGGCTGCGAGGTCCGGGTCGACTGCCTGGAGTACGCGCTCGCCCACGGTGAGAAGTTCGGCATCTGGGGTGGGCTCTCGGAGCGGGAACGCCGTCGGGTCCGGCGGGAGCGGGCGCTCCAGCGGCGCCGGCTCGCCTCGGCCTAGGACTTCCGGCCTAGGACGGGCGACCTCAGCCCAGATCGTTGCCAGGCGTGCTTTCCGTCTCGGCAGGCTGGGCGAGGCGGGCTTCGATCGTGAGGTCGTCGCCGAGTTCCGACCAGCTTCGGAACGGTTCGCTCCAGCGTTGCGCCTCGGCCGCAGGCACCAGGCCGACGACCTCGACTCGCGTGACCGACCAATCGTCGCGCTCGGCGTGGCGGCGCACCTCCGAGACGGCGGCCTCGACCCCGGTCACTGGGAGATCGACGAGGTTCATCGACACCTGTGCGACGTCCTCGGACTCGAGCAGCAGCCCGAGGGCCCGCACTCCGGCGAGGCCCCCGTCTCGCTCGCGTATCCTGCGCGCGATGTCGCGCGCCACGATCACGTCGTTGGTGTCGAGCCAGCAGTTCACCGCGACCAGGGGCGGACGTGCCCCGACCGCCACCGCGCCCAACGTGGGGTGCGGTGCGCGCGGACCGAGATTGGGCTCACGCTCGTTGAACGCCTCGGCGCGTAGCTCCGGGAGCGACCGGCGCAGCGGGTCGGCGTCGTCGTAGAGGAAGACCGGGAGCGCGAGCTCCGCGACTACCCATTCGGCGAAGCCGATGGCCGCAGACGCCGCCACCTCGTGGTCTTCGTCGAGGGCGCAGAACGGCACCACGTCCAGGACGCCGAAGCGGGGGTGGACGCCTTCGTGATGGGTCAGGTCGAGCTGGGCGGCGACGGTGCGGGCGAGCGCGGCGACTGCAGTCTCGGCGTCCCGGAACCCCGGCCCCGCGAGGGTGAACACCGAGCGGTTGTGGTCGCGGTCGGTGTGCACATCGAGGAGTGAGCGCCCGCAGGCCGCCGCGAGAGCCGCGATCGTGGTGACGTCGCGGCCCTCCGACACGTTGGGCACACACTCGAGCATGACCTGGAATGGTAGGAGCAGCCGGGCAGCGCTGGCGGCGGCGCCCCGGGACGCGGGTGTCGAGCCGGCGCGACCGTAGGGTAAGACGATGCGAATCGGATTGGCGTTACCCCAGTACGACTACTCGGTGCCGGGTGAGTCGCCCCTGACCTTTTCGACCCTCGCTGCGCACGCGATGCGGGCCGAAGAGCTCGGGTACGACTCGCTCTGGCTCTCTGACCACCTCTTTCTCGGCATCGCCAAGTACGGGGGGCGCGAGGAGCCCTACGGCGCCTTTGAACCCATCGCCACCTTGGCCGCCCTTGCCGGCGTCGTCGCCCGCCCCCGACTCGGCACGTTGGTGCTCTGTGAGGCCCTGCGGCCGCCGACGGTTGCGGCCAAGGCCCTCGCGACCCTCGATCGCATCTGTGGTGGGCGTCTCGACGTCGGCCTCGGCGCCGGCTGGTACGAGCCCGAGTACGCGGCGATCGGGATGGACATGCCGACGCCGGGTGTGCGGATCCGTCGCCTGCGCGAAGCCACCGAGATCGTCACCGGGCTCCTGGGCGGCGACGAGCTCAGCTACGACGGCGAGTTCTTCCACGCTGCGGGCGCCCGGGTCGACCCGCCCGCGTTGCAGCAGCCCCGCCCGCCGGTGTTCCTCGGCGGGAAGGGCGACAAGGTGCTGGCCACGGTGGCCGCGCACGCGGACGGCTGGAACACCTGCTGGGCCTGGACCGCGGACGCGTACCGGGAGCGCCTCGGCGTCCTCGAGCGCGCGTGTGAAGCAGTGGGCCGCGACCCGGCGACCGTGTGGCGCAGCCTCGGTCTCTATGCCCTCGTCGGCGAAGACGAGGCTGACCTCGCCGCCCGTTTCGAGCGCCTCCGGGCCAACACCCCGGCCGGGGTGCTCGACACCATGACCCTCGACGAGTGGCGGGTCGGGCGCCTGGTGGGCACGGTCGAACAGGTGCGGGAGCAAGCGAGCGCATGGGAGGAGCTGGGAGTCGAGACGATCGTCGTCGGGGCGGGTGCCATCCCGTTCCAGGTCGGCTCGCTCGACGACGTCGCCGCCCTCGCCGACGCCCTCGGCGTGCAAGGTCTCGGGCCTGGGGCGGGATAGCCTGAGGTTCCCTCGCCGCCGAAAGGACCCCAGCCCATGTTCGGACTCGGCGCTCCGGAGCTCATCGTCATCCTGCTGATCGTCCTCGTGCTCTTCGGCGGCGCGAAGCTGCCGAAGCTCGCCCGCTCGATGGGACAGGCGCAGAAGGAGTTCAAGACCGGCCTGTCCGAGGGCGCCAAGGACGACGGCGACAGCGAGAAGGCCTAGTTCCCCACCACGATTGCGTCCCGAGTGATCCACGATCTCGGGAACCCACCCACCTGACGCGTCGTTCTCATCCATGGCCGACGGCATACCCACCTGGGAAGAGGTCGCTCGTGATTACGGGCGGTTCCTCTACACGGTGGCCTACCGCCTGGCCGGGAACGACGACGACGCACAAGACCTCGTCCAAGAGGCGCTCCTCCGGGTCCGCAGGGGCCTCGAGCGCTACGAGCCGGGGTCCTTGGAAGGTTGGCTGGCCCGGATCGTGACGAACTTGTTCCTCGACGACATGCGGCGCCGGAAGCGGCGGCCGACCTCGGCGCTCCCGGACGATCCTGACCGCGTGGTACCGCCCACCCCGGCCGCCGACGAGTCGAGCCGTGAGTTGCCCGCACACCTCCAGGAAGCCCTGGCCGCGCTACCAGAGGACTTCCGCGTGCCCGTCGTGCTGTGCGACGTGGCCGATCAATCCTACGAGCAGATCGCCTCGACGCTCGGCGTTCCCGTGGGAACCGTCCGCTCGCGGATCCACCGGGGTCGACGGCTCTTGCGCACCACGCTCACGGAGGGGGCGTCATGAGCGAGCACGAACTCACTGAAGACCTCCTCTCGGCCTATCTCGATGACGAGCTCGATGCAGGCGCGCGTGCCGACGTCGAGACTCGCCTCGCCGCGTCGGCCGAATGGCGAACGATCCTCGACGAGGTGCGCGACACGCGTGACGCGGTGCGCAGGCTCCCGGCGGTCGACGGGCCGACCGAGTTCTGGGCCCGGGTCATGGCCGACGACACGGTCGTCGACCTCGCGTCGGAGCGTCGTCGGCGCCGGATGCCGCGCTGGGGCCTCGCCGTGGCCGGCGCGGCAGCCGCCGCGGTCGTCGTGATCGGCGTCGTCGCCGTCCCACAGCCGAATCGGGTGCACCCCGCCGTCGCCACGCTGTCCGATGAGCACGCGGCTCGTTCGTCGGTCGGCAACGACGTGATCAGCAGCCTCGCGTCGATCGCGGTGCCCACACGGTTGGGCCGATGAAGCCTGCTGGTATGAAACGCGCTCGCTCGGGGACGATCGGGCGTCTGGTCCTGATCGCTGCCATCGTCGGTACCGCATGCCTAGTCATCGCGACCGAGGCGACGGCGGGTGACGATCCCGAGGCGCTGCTGCGCAAGGCTCGCGATGCCTCGGCCACCGCCAACGTCGCGGGAGTCGTCGAGGTGCGTTGGGTCGACGGTGACCAGGTCTTCGTGGAGCGCGTCGGGGCCCGGTCGCGGGGCGATGCCTACGTCGTCGGGCGTGGCGAGCACGTCGCGGTGGGTCGCGACGGAATGCGGTACGCCGCCGACGACGGTGTCGCAACCCGCTGGGGCAGCGGTGACCAGGTCCACGCCCCAGAGCCGGGGACCGCGTGGAAGCTCGAGATCGACGATCCCGCTCACGTCGCCGGGCGGGCTGCGTCGGTCGTCAGCGCCCGCGACGCCGCCGGCCGCGTCCGCGCCCGCTTCTATGTCGACCGTTCCACGCACTTGCTCTTGCGACGCGATGTCTTCGATCGATCGGGCGCGCTGGCCCGCTCGGTCCGGTTCGTTCGTCTCTCGACCGGTGCGGCGGCCCCGGCCGTTCCCCAGCTACCCACCAAAGGATCGCAGGTCGCTGCGACGAGCGACGTCCCCGACGGGTTCACGGCCCCGGACCACCTCGGGGCCTTCCGCCTCCTCGGCCGTTACCGGCATCCCGACGGCACCTTGCAGCTGTTCTACGGAGACGGTCTGTTCTCGCTGTCGGTGTTCGAGCAGAGCGGACTCGTCGACTGGGACGCGATGCCCAACGGTGGACGCCGGGGTCAGGTCGAAGGCCAACGAGCCGCTACGTATTCGACCGCGGCCGGCACCGTCGTCGTGTGGGGCGAACAGGGCTTGGTCCTCACCGGTGTGTCCGATGCGCCGACCGACACCGTTCAGGCCGTTCTGCCCGGGGTTGCGAACGACAATCAGAGCACCGTCGACGACGTCGTCAACTTCGTGTTCGGGCCGTTCGGCTGGGAGTAGCTCGCAGCCGACGCTCAGGCCGGGCGGGCGTGGCCGGGTTCGCGGAGCTGGGGGCCGATCCACGCGATGGGTGCGCTCGCCGCCTCGTCGGACGGTCGGGGCACCGTGCGCACGAAGGCGAGGCGGTCCAGCGCCTCGCCCCGGAGCCAGCTGAGGGTTCGGATCGGCGTCCGGCACACGATGTCGGCACCGAGTGCCTCGATGCTCGTGGCCTGCGACGGCGGCTCGTCGATCTCGCCCAGCCAACGGTCGAAGCCCGCGGAACGACACTGGTCGTCGACGAACTCGGCGAACGCGTGGAGCGCGGCATGGCGCGGCGTGGTTCCCGTGATCGAGAGGTGCGCACTCGGGAGCCCGGCGACGTTGGCGCGTCGACGGCGCCACGGCGCCCCGTGGTCCAATGCATGGAGCAAGACGAATTGAGCCGCTTCACTCGAACGCTTCCCCGCCAGGAGAGGCGTGATCCGTCCGAAGTAGCGAACGAGCGCCGCCCGCCGCCACGATGCGAACGTCTCGGGTGCGACACAGACGAGTGCGTATCCACGGATCTCGTGCCGGGTGTCGTGGAGGATGCCGATGGCGCTCGGGCTCGGCTCGCGCAGGAACCAGTCGAGGCTGAGCGCTTCGTACGCATCGAGCACCTCGGGGGCCGGGATGCCCTCGTGAAGTGACCGTCCGGGCGCGATGGTATTGCGGAATGCCTGTCGCAGGGCAGCGGTGTCGCACGATCGCAGGTGCGAGACACGCATCACGCGGGGTTCCGAGCGGCGCAACGTCCCGGGTACGGGGACGTGGCCGAGGGGGTGGGCTGCGGGATGAACACCTTCGGGCATTGTGACGAATCGTGTTCGAGCGTGGGCGACTTCGCGAGAAAGAGTGCGCCAACATCGCGTGACATTGATGACACCTGGGTAACGGGACGGCATCGCTTCGCCGGATCGCTCCTGGACGACGGCCGGCGCCGCCGCGTCAGCGGACCGCGGTGAGGCGGCGCTGGCGCAAGATGCGGCGACGTTCGCGCTCGGAGCAGCCACCCCACACGCCATGATCGATGCGGTAGGTGAGGGCGTACTCGAGGCATTCGGTCTTCACCGGGCACTCGGCGCACACGCGCCGGGCCCGCTCTACGCCGACACCGTCGGACGGGAAGAACTCGCCGGCCGCCGCCGCGCGGCAGAGCGCCTGCTGCATCCACGGCGGGGTGTGATGGTCGGGGAGGGGGGTGTGATCGTCCATGCTTGTGGGGTTCAACGTCGGCTGGCGCCGCCCGGTTCCCGGAAGTTGCTCCCAACCCACGTTCAGACGGTTCTCAGGTTGATGGTGCAACCTGGAGGTCTTGGAACTGTGGTGATCATGGAACCTTCCCGGTGACGTCGGCGTTATAGGGAGACAACGCCGACGTCCCGCTGCCGTTTCACCCCAACCCACCGCACCGAACCGCCCACCGCACCGAACCGCCCAATCAGGATCGTAGGGAGCCCTCGTGAGTGATTCGACCGCCCCACCCGACCCGACGGCACCCGACCCGAGCGCGCCGGACGCCACGGAGCCTCGCACCACGGCACCGGGCGCCACGACCGTCCCCGTGGCTCCGGAGCTGGCGTCCCAGCCCGAGTCCGCCGTCGCGCCCTGGCCGCCGTCGACTCCGCGCGCCCGGGCATCGTCGGGGCGCCTCCGGAACACGCTCGTCGGCGCGCTCGTCGGCGGTCTCGTAGGCGCGCTCGCTGCTGGTGGGTTGGTGCTCGCCTTTGCCGACGGCGGCGACACGAAGACGGTCGTACAACCCGCGTCGAGCAAGGCGATCGTGACTCGCCCATCGACGGAGATCACCCAGAGCGGCGACGTCGCATCGATCATCCGGAAGGACGAGCCCGCGATCGTCGCGATCACCACGGGCGGAGGCCCGGGGAGCGGCACCGGGGGCGCCGGTACCGGCTTCGTGATCACCCAGGACGGCTACATCGTCACGAACAACCACGTCGCGGAAAGCGCGGCCAAGATCGAGGTGGCATTCACCAATGGTGAGATCGCGAGCGCCAAGATCGTCGGAACCGATCCCTCGGCCGACCTCGCGGTGCTCAAGGTCGATCGGACCGGTCTGCCGGCCATCGAGCTCGGTAACTCCGACGCGGTCCAGGTCGGCGACTCGGTCGTGGCGATCGGCAACGCCCTCGCGCTCGAAGGCGGTCTCAGCGTGACCCGAGGGATCATCTCGGGCACCGACCGCAACGTCAGCACCGACGTCGGCTCGTCGCTGGTCGGAATGCTGCAGACCGACGCCGCCATCAACCCGGGGAACTCGGGTGGACCGTTGCTCGACGCGCAGGGTCGCGTGGTCGGCATCAACACCGCGATCGCGAACCCGGCATCGGCCCAGAACGTCGGCTTCGCCATCCCGATCTCGAAGGCCAAGCCCATCATCGATGACCTTCGGCTCGGTCGGGCAGCCGCCTTCCTCGGCGTGTCGACCAAGACGGTGACACCGGCCGTCGCCCGTGAGCTCAACCTCAAGGTCGGTGCGGGCGCCTACGTCGCCAATGTCACCTCCGGCACTCCAGCCAAGGACGCGGGGATCCAGGTGGGCGACGTGATCGTGGAGATCGGCGGAAAGGCAACCCGCGACTCCACCGATGTGCAGACCGCCGTGCGCGAACACCGTCCTGGGGACAAGGTCACGGTCGTCGTCGACCGCAAGGGCGAGCGCAAGACCTTCGACGCGACACTGACCCAGCGCCCCGCATCCTGAGCCGCCGGCCGAAGCGCACAGACGAGCGGGTAGCCTGAAGACATGGCCATCAACCCGGAAGTGCTCGAGCAGCTGCCGCCCCAAGGGCACGTGAAGGTCATCTACCTCGGGCCCACGTCGCCGCACTGGGACGTGCACGGCGTCTTCGGCGACGGTCGCCTGATCGACGGGTTTCGCCAGCGTGCGCTGGCCCGCCTCCAGTTGCTTCCACCACACGACCCGCAGTTCCGGCGCAACCGCGAGCGAGTGAACCGGGACGCCGAGCGCGAGCGCCTTCTCGTCGAGTGGGACCTCGGTTACCCCGAGGAGTAGGGGAGCGGCTCGGAGGCCAGTGGCCGGGGTCGGGGCGGGTCGATCCCCATTAGGAGTTCTCGACCGGGTTTCGTTCAGGGTCCGAGTACGAGCCCGTCGCCATGAAGATGACCCGCTCAGCGATGTTGACCGCGTGGTCGGCGATCCGCTCGTAGTGGCGGCCCACCAGCGCGAGCTGTACCGACTCGAGCAGCCGGCTCTCGTCGCTCGACCCCTCACGGGTCAGGATGTGGCGGAACAGGCTCTTGGTCAGGTCGTCCATCACGTCGTCCATGTCGGAGAGCGCCATCGCCCGTGACGGGTCGGCATCAGCGAAGGTTTCGATCGCGAGCCGCGTCTCGTTGGCGGCCTGCTCACCCATGCGCGTGATGATTCCCCGGAGCTTTGGGTCGATCGAGTGCGGGTAGAGCTGCCGGATCGACTTGACCACGCTCTTCATGAGGTCACCGCTGCGCTCGAGCTCGTGACCGATGCGCAGCACGGCAAGGAGGACTCGAAGGTCGGTCGCCATCGGCTGCTGCCGCGCCAAGAGGTGGAAGCACTGGTCCTCGATCGAATAGGCCAGCTGATCGATCGCTGCGTCATCGGTGACGACCTTCTCGGCTTTCACGAGATCACCGTCGAGCAGGGCCTGGGTACCGGCGCCGATCGCCTCAGTGACGAGCGCCGCGAGGCGGATCACATCGATACGGAGATCGTCGAGGGCGTCGCGGAAGCTCTTGCGGGCCTCGTTCTCGACTTCGGGTGTCGTGCTCACCGTCTCCACCTCACTGCCGCCGGCCCACCTGTTGCCGCACCTGCGCGATTCCCGGACGGACACGATCATTGTCGCACCCCGGCGCAACCCGCGTGCCGCCCGCGCCGCCGCACCCACGATTCACCGCTCGTTCACCGCGATGACGCCTTCCTGACGCGATGGGTCCATTTGTCATCCGTATGGTGCGGCCGCGTTGCATGGAATCCACTTCACCAGGAGGCATCACCAATGAAGTTCCGATCGCGTCGCCTGCGCTGGGCCGTCGTCCCCGCGCTGGCGGTCGGACTGCTCGCACTCGGCACAAGTGGTGTCGCAGGTGCGGGAGTCGCGGCCAAGAAGATCCCCCAGGCCACCCTCAACGGATCCGGTTCCACCTTCCAACTGGCCTTCAACGAGGCGGCGATCGCCGCGTTCACGGCCAAGAACCCCCAGGTCACCATCAACTACGCCGGCGGTGGCTCCGGGAAGGGTCGCCAGGACTTCGCCGACCAGATCGTCGAATTCGCGGGCACCGACGCTCCCTACCCGTCGGCTGACCTCACCAAGGTCAAGGGGGGCACCTTCGACTACATCCCCACGGTGGTCGGTCCGATCACGGTGTCGTTCAACCTGAGTGGCATCAAGAAGCTCAACCTCTCGGGCCCGACGCTCTCGAAGATCTTCCAGCGTCAGATCAAGACCTGGAACGACCCGGCGATCGCCAAGGAGAACCCGAAGGCACAGCTGCCGAGCACGGCCATCACGGTGGCCCGTCGCGCCGAGAGCTCGGGCACGACCCAGAACTTCACGACGTTCCTCACCAAGGCCGACCCCAGCGGTTGGAAGCTCGGCGCGAGCTCGACCATCAGCTGGCCGCCCGACACCCAGGGTGGCCAGGGCAACTCCGGCGTCGCCACGATCGTGTCGAGCACCGCCGGGGCCATCGGCTACGTCGACTACTCCGACGCCAAGGCTGCCGGCCTGACCTACGCCTCGGTGAGGAACCAGCTCGGGAAGTACGTGGCACCGACGCTCAAGGCGGCCTCAGAGGCCGCGGCGACCGTCGCCGTCAACCCCGACCTGACGTACGACCCGATCTACGCCACGGGTCCGACGTCGTACCCGATCACGTCGCCGACCTGGATCCTGGCCTACCAGAACCAGACCGACTCGGCGAAGGGGACGGCGCTCAAGGCGTTCCTGACCTACATCCTGACCAAGGGCCAGAAGCTGGCGCCGTCGGTCAACTACGCACCGTTGCCGCCGGCGCTCACGAAGCAGGCCCTGGCTGCCGTCAAGGCGATCAAGGGCTAGCGCCGCGATCCGTTCCGGAGGAGGGGTCGGCGGGCATTCCCCCCGCCTCGCCGGCCCCTCCCTGGTACACCTATCCCCGACTCCTCGCCCACCGAACGGCCCGACTCGAGCGAGATGACTGCTTCTGACCTGACTGCTCCCCGGCCCACGCGACTCAGTGAGGGCGGCCGTCCTCCTGGGGTGCTCACCGACCGAGCGTTCCGCGTGGTCACGTTCTTGTCCGGCCTGCTCGTCCTCGTCATCCTGGCCCTGATCCTGGTCGTGACGGCCAACCAGGCACGGCCGTGGTTCGAAGCCGAGGGCATCGACGCGATCATCACCGACAACTGGGATCCCGCGACCGGCAGTTACGGCGCTCTCGGGCTCATCTACGGCACGTTCCTCGTCGCGGCGATCGCCATGGCGATCGCGGTCCCGGTGAGCGTGGGCATCGCACTCTTCGTCAACGAGGTCGCGCCCCGCTGGATGCGCCGCCCGATCGTGTACACGATCGACCTGCTCGCAGCCATCCCGTCGGTCGTGTTCGGACTCTGGATGCTCAAGGAGCTCACCGAGCCGCTGGCGAACATCTACCTCGATCTTTCTGATGCGTTCTCGGGGATCCCGATCATCGGCGACATCTTCAAGAACCCGAGCGCGTCGGGCCAGGCGTTCATGACCGGCGGCATCGTCGTCGGCATCATGATCACGCCGATCGTCACCGCGATCACGCGCGAGGTGTTCGCGACCTGCCCCGCATCGCAGAAGGAAGCCGCGCTGGCGATGGGAGCGACGCGCTGGGAGATGATCCGCGGCGCGGTGTTCCCACACAGCCGTGGGGGTGTCGTGGCGGCATTCGTGATCGGCTTCGGGCGTGGCGTGGGCGAGACCATCGCGGTCGCGCTGATCATCGGCTCGTCGCCCCGCGTCACGGCAGAGATCTTCGGGCCCGGCGACACGATGGCGAGCATCATCGCCAACCAGTTCGGCGAAGCAAGTGGGACGCAGCGCTCCGCGCTCATCGGGCTCGGGCTGTTGCTGCTCGTGCTGACCGTGTTCATCGGGATGCTCGCCCGAACCGTCCTCGCGCGCTCGGACCGTAAGCTCGGGATCGCGGCATGACCGTGTCCACGCTGTCGCCGCCGGCGCGCCCGTCGATCGCCGGCCCCGGTCGCACCACGGGCGGCCGCAGGTTCCGAAACGCCCTCGCGACGCTGCTCATCGTCGCTGCCGTCGTTACCGCGATGATCCCGTTGATCTGGGTCGTCGTGTTCGTCGTGCAGAAGGGCGGCGAGGTCTTCAGCTGGCACTTCCTCACCTCGGACATCCCGATCATCTCGCAGTCGCTCGGCGGTGGGATGTGGCCGGCGATCGTCGGCACCCTCGTGATCACCGGCGGTGCGACCCTGATGGCCGTACCCCTCGGCGTGCTCGGCGGCATCTACCTCAATGAATACGGCCAGAAGAGCCACTTCGCACGGGTGATCCGGTTCCTGTCCGAAGTGATGACGGGCGTGCCGTCCATTGTCATGGGCCTGTTCGTGTACACGATCTGGGTGCTGCGCTTCAAGGAACAGACGGGATTCGCCGGTGCGCTCGCACTCGCGTGCCTCATGCTCCCGGTCGTGATCCGCACGACCGAGGAGATGTTGCGCCTGGTGCCGAGCGAGCTGCGCGAGGGCAGCTATGCACTCGGCTCACGGAAGGTCCGTACGATCCGAACGGTGGTGCTCCCCGAGGCTGCGCCCGGGATCGTGAGCGGTGCACTGCTGGCCGTCGCCCGTGCCGCGGGGGAGACCGCGCCGCTGCTGTTCACGATCGGGATCGTCACCAAGCCGAACTGGAACCTCTTCGAGGGCAGCAACACCGCACTCTCCGCGCAGATCTTCCGCAATGCCTCGTCGCCGTTCGTCGGTGCCCAAGCGCGCGCCTACGGCGCCGCGCTCACGTTGATCGTGATCGTGTTCTTGTTCACTGCACTGGCGCGAGTGTTCACTGTCCTGTACTCGCGCCGCGTCGCCGGAGGAATGTGACATGGGAGTCGTCATGAGTGAAGCAACTACCACCCCCGCTACAGTCGGTGACGTGCTGACCCGTCCGCCGGCCGACGTGCCCGAGGATGCGGACGCGACACCGGAGCCCGATCCAGAGCAGCGCGATGTCGTCTTCGAGCTGCGCAACGTCGAGATCAGCTACTCCGGGGTGACGGCGGTACGTGACGTCAACCTCGACGTCGTCGCCCACCAGATCACCGCGTTCATCGGTCCCTCCGGGTGCGGCAAGACCACGGTCTTGCGTTCGCTGAACCGGATGCACGACATCACGCCCGGCGCCGCGGTGCGTGGCAGCATTACCTACCATGGCGAAGACCTCTACGGCCCGAAGGTGGACGCGGCCGAGGTCCGGCGCCGAATCGGGATGGTGTTCCAGAAGCCCAACCCGTTCCCGAAGTCGATCCACGACAATGTCGCGTACGGACCGCGGATCAACGGCCAGCGGCGCGGCGACCTGGATGATCTGGTGCAGCAGGCGCTCGAGCGGGCCGCACTGTGGGACGAGGTGAAGGACAAGCTGAAGAAGAGTGCCCTCGGGCTGTCCGGTGGTCAGCAGCAGCGCCTGTGCATCGCCCGGGCTATCGCCGTGCAGCCTGATGTAATCCTCATGGATGAGCCGTGCTCCGCGCTCGACCCGATCGCCACTGCCCGCATCGAGGATCTCATGGAGGAGCTCAAGAACCAGTACACGATCGTGATCGTGACCCACAACATGCAACAGGCCGCCCGCGTCTCGGACCGCACGGCGTTCTTCACCGCCGAGGTGACGGACGGCCAACGTGTCGGCAAGCTCGTCGAGTTCGACGACACTGAGCGGATCTTCACGCAGCCCTCGGACCCGCGCACCGAGGGCTACATCACCGGGCGGTTCGGTTGAAGCGACGCTCCGCCCTTCCCCGGTCGGTCGATGACGGGCCGCATTCCTCAGAGGTCACTCCTGCCGCGCTCGATCTTGACCGGGTGGTCACTGCCTTGGACGCGTTCGCCGACGGAGCGCTCGTTGTCGACGAGGAGGGCAACGAGGTCATGCGCAACCTTGCCGCTGAGCGCTACCGCGACGCACGTCACGGCGACGCACTCGCCCGGCACGCCATCGAGACACTCCTGGCCGCTGCACGGGGTGGCGAAGCCGGTGAGCAGGAGCTCTCCCTGTTCGGTCCGCCGCGAGAGGTGCTCCTGCTCAAGGCGTTCCCACTTCGTGACGCCGATGGAGATGTCCTGGGCGCGGCAGCCTTCGTCCGTGACGTGACCGAAGCGCGACACGTCGAGAGCGTTCGCCGCGACTTCGTCGCGAACGTGAGCCACGAGCTCAAGACTCCGGTCGGGGCGCTGGCCCTGCTCGCCGAGACCATCACGTCGAGTGACGATCCGGAGGTGACCCGCAAGCTCGCGGGCAGGATGGTCAAGGAGGCCGAGCGGCTCGGGCGCATCGTCGACGATCTTCTCGACCTGAGTCTGATCGAGACCCAGGAGGCTCCGATCCGCGAACGGGTCGCCGTGCGGATCCTCCTCGACGAAGCGGCAGATCGCCTCGGTCCGATGGCCCTCGCGAAGGGCATCCCCCTCCGCATTGGAGTGGTCGACGAGGATTTTGTCGTGGTGTGCGATCCCAACCAGATCGTGAGCGCGGTCACGAACCTGCTCGACAACGCGGTCAAGTACTCCGAACCCGGCGAGATCGTGGAGCTCGGAGCCGAGCGTGTCGGTGATCGTGTGGTCATCAGCGTGCGCGACGAGGGAATCGGCGTCCCTTCCAGCGATCTCGAGCGGATCTTCGAACGCTTCTACCGGGTCGACCGGGCGCGCAGCCGTGAGACCGGTGGTACCGGCCTCGGCTTGTCCATTGTCCGCCACGTCGCACAAGTGCACGGTGGGGATGTGACCGTCGATTCGGTCGAGGGTGAGGGCTCGACGTTTCGGATCGCGCTCCCGCTCGCCGATGAGAGCGTCGGATTCACCTTGCGCACTCAACGCCAGGAGGTCTCCTGATGGCCGATCCGCCCACGATTCTCGTCGTCGACGACGAGCAGTCGTACCGCGACGCGCTCTCGGTCGCGTTGCAGCGGGAGGGTTTCATCGTGGAGACCGCAGCCGACGGCGCCGAAGCGATCGCACGCTTCGATGCGTCGAAGCCAGCACTTGTGCTGCTCGACGTGATGCTGCCGCAGATGTCGGGCGTCGACGTGTGCCGCGAGTTGCGCTCCCGCTCACAGGTTCCGATCATCATGGTCACGGCACGCAACTCCGAGATCGACGCGGTCGTCGGGCTCGAGGTCGGCGCCGACGACTACGTCACGAAGCCGTTCCGTCTCCGCGAGCTCGTCGCCCGCGTCCGTGCCGCCTTGCGACGGGCGCCGACCGGTGATGAGGGCGAGCGCGCCGTCGACAGCGTCGAGGTCGGCGAGGTGCGCCTCGACGCAGGGCGTCACGAGGTGTTCGTGCGTGATGAGCTCGTGGCGATGCCACTCAAGGAGTTCGAGCTCCTTGAGGTCCTGTTGCTCAACTCCGGGCGCGTGCTCACTCGAGATGTGCTCATCGATCGGGTCTGGGGCCCGAACTACTACGGCGACACGAAGACCCTCGACGTGCACGTGAAGCGCCTGCGGGCGAAGATCGAATCAGATCCGGCTCATCCCACCCAGCTGGTGACGGTGCGCGGCGTCGGGTACCGCTACGAGAGAGCCTGAGCCACGATATCGGCAAGTCCCGGTGTCGGGGTGCTCGCAGCGACACCGGTCAGCACGGTGACCGCGGCGTAGCCGTCGTGCACCCATGCGAGGTCAGTCGCAGGTTCGATGTCGCGCAGTCGTCCCACGTACTCGAGCGCGAGCTCGCCCGGCCGGGTCTCGGCTCTCCATTCCTCGTTGAAGGCGGCGGGGCCCGCCTCGCGCACCCCCCGTACTCTCGCGAGCGGCACGTTCGGCACGTTCAGGTTCACCACCCGGGGCGGGCTCGACGGAATAGCGACCCAGTCGAGCGCGCGGGCCGCAAGGGTCGCGGCCGTGTCGAACTGCGAGTGCTCCCCCCACGCGACGCTCACCGCGACCGCCGGGACGTCGAGCACGGCGGCCGTGAGTGCAGCCCCGACGGTGCCCGAGTGAAGGACCAGGTGGCCGTAGTTCAGTCCGGGATTCACGCCCGAGGCGACGACGTCGGGCTTGGGTCCGAAAGCACCGAGACAGCCCGCGTACACGGCCGCCGCAGGAGGAAGATCCACGGAGTGCACCGCAACACCGGGGAGATCCGGCCATTCGACCTCGGTCCACGAGACGGGTCCGCCGCGGTGCAGGCGACCGATCGCCGCGCCGCTGCCGCTGCGCTCGCCGCTCGGAGCCACCACGACGACCTCGTGGCTCGCAGCTGCGATCGCGGCGGCGAGCGCATGAACGCCCGGCGACTCGACGCCGTCGTCGTTGGTCACCAGTACGCGCACGTCGCGACGGTAGCCGCGCTCCCGACGAAGATCCGATGAACGTTGTGGCCGAGCGATGAACACCGGCAGAACGTTCCTCGATTGGCTCCCTGAGCGGGCTCAAAGCATTCCACACTGTGACCATGCACAACCTACGGATTCGCTTGGCCGTCATCGACACCGGCGGAACGACGATCAGCGACGATGACGTCGTCATCACCGCCTGTGTCGAGGCGCTCGCGGCGTATGGCGCCGGGCCGGAGGTTCCCGGTTTCGAGGATCGCCTGCGCTACATCGAGTACTCGATGGGTCGGACGCGGCTCGACGTGTTCCGCTATCTGCTGCGCGACGGTGGGACGGCACGGCTCGCGAATCGCGTGTTCGAGGCCGCAGTGGAATCGGCCGTCGTCCAAGGTGACATTGCGCCGTTCCCGGGGGCGCGCGGGGCGATCGACGAGCTGCGCGACGCCGGCATCGCGGTCTGTCTCACGACGAGCATGTCTCAGCGCACCCTCGATCGGATCGTCGACGTCGTCGGCTGGAAAGACGCGGTCGACCTCACGCTTGCGCCCGGATTCGGTGTGCGGAGCCGGCCTCATCCCGACCTCGTGCTGATGGCGATGATGCGCCTCGACATCGACGCGGTGCGGGAGGTCGCGGTGGTCGGTGACACCGTGTCGGATCTCGTCGCGGGCTCGCGAGCGGGCGCGTCGATGGTCGTCGGCGTCTCCAGCGGAGCGCACGACGCCGCGATGTTGCGGGCAACGCCACACACGCATCTGCTCGAACGGATCGATGAGGTTCCCGGCGTGTTGATCGGCCAGCGCGTCCCGATGACCGCGGCTTAGACCTGCCGGGACACGATCGACTCAACCGTTGGACGCCACGTCGCAAGCGCCGCCGTGGGTCGACCCGGCACCTTCGCGTCGTCGTCGGCGCGGCGCAGCGCCACGCAAGCGTCGAAGTCCGGAGCCGCCGCGAACGCTGCGCACCCTGCGTCATCGAGGAAGCCGCCCTGGTCGACGAAGGTCTCGAGGCTCCGTGGGCTGAGGCGACCGCCGTAGCCGGCATCGATCGTGACGAGGTAGCGCTTCGCTTCGTCGTGACGCGCCACGAGATCTGCCACCCGGTTGCCGAGCAGCGCCCTGACCGCTCTGGCGCCGGTCGCCGCGTGGGTTGCCGGCTGGCCCGGATCGATCGTGGTGCCGATATCGTGCACGAGCCCGGCGATCTGCAGCTCGAGGTCGTCAGGGGCGCGCGTCGCGAGCAGCTGTGCGCACTGGAGCGCGTGTGCGAGCAGGTTGATGGTCTCGCCGTCGTCGGTGGAACCCCCGGCGGCGAGAGTCGTGAACAGCTCGTTGATGTCCAACCCGTCACTCTGCGTCACGAGGGTGCTGTCACGAGGGTGCTGTCACGAGGGTGCCGTTAGGAGGGTGCCGGGACGTAGCGAGCGGTGACGATGAGGCCGTCCGCGACATCGAGGATCCACGTGGACCCCTTCTCGAGGTGCTCGCCGTCGAGCGCGATGCCGAGTGTCTCGCAGTGGTGGAGCAGATCGCCGATCACGTCGCCGTGGCTGCAGAAGACGGTGTCCTCGTCGGCGTACTTCTCGAGCAGTTCGAGCGCGTCGGCGACGGCGGAACCCTCGGCGAGCGCATCCGAGAGGTCGAGCGGGATCCCCAACCGTTCAGCGAGGGGCTCGACGGTCTGGCTGCAACGGACGTACGGGCTCGTGATGATCCGCGTGACGCCCGAGTCGGCGAGGGCGCTGGTGACCGCGGCGGACTGGCGCCGACCGTTCTTGCTCAGCGGTCGCTGCTCGTCGGGGCCGTCCCAGCCGGACCGGCTCCCCGCCTTGGCGTGTCGCACGAGGTAGATCGTCATCGACGTGTGTTCGGCACCTGGGCCAGGAGCACGCGGTCGTGCTCGTAAGTGAGGAGTCTGTCCGCCTCGGCGGCCGTACACCACCGCAGCTCGTCGACCTCCCGATTCACCACGAAGCCGTCGCCGCCGACGCCCTCTGGGAGGTTCATGAGCCAGTACCGAACGAGCTTGGAGCGGCCCTTCGAATCACGATAGCGGGTTTCGCCGAGCTCGGCTCCGAGCACACAGGTGAAGCCCGTCTCCTCCTCGACCTCGCGGAGCGCAGTGGCCTCATCGCCGGCGTCGCCGGCGTCGCGCTTGCCCTTGGGGAAGCTCCAGTCGTCGTACCGAGGCCGGTGCACGATGGCGAGCTCGGTGCGCCGTCGCCCCCGTCGCCTCCGCACGCGGACGAGCACCCCGCCCGCGGCCCGCACCTCAGGGTTGTCGCGCAGTGGCTCGTCGCGACGCTTGCCGGCGCTCACAGCCAATTGCGGAGACGCCTGCGATTCGCGCGGCGCCACGCATCCGGCCAGGCCCGTCGCGCCCGCTCCGCGGCCCCGTACTCGATCGCCGCGAGCTCGCCGGCCGCGAAGCCCGTCGACTCGTCGGCGGTGCTCGCCGCGACGCGGCGGAGCCACTCGGCCGCGACGATCGCATCCTGATGCTCGCCGAGGACGTCCTGGAGCCGGGTGACGGCGCGCACGAAGGCGCGGGCCGGCTTCCCGAACGCCGGAGCCACGGCTTCGGCTGCGTAGCGGGCCCGCTTGGCTTGGATCCGGACGCCGTGGAGCGCAAGATCAGAGGGGTCGTCCCCGAGGGCAGCAACGGCCGCCGCGAGGTGCTTCCACGGGCGGCGGGCGAGCTGGCTCAGAACCTCGGCGTCGTCGGTGTCGTCGACCCGGAGGAGGAACCGGGGCCGTGCCGCGGCCGCGACGAGCTGGTCGAGGAGCGCGTCGTAACGGGCGCTCCGCAGGGCGTACAGCATCCGGTCACGACCTCGCTCGCGGTCGGTCCTCAGGCGGTCGAGCAGTCGCTTCGCGGGTCCGCGGTCGATCTCGGGCAGCTTGACGAGCTTGGTCTCGAGGCGCTCGAGCAGCACGTCGGCGTCACGCACCGCGCCGAACACGTCGCCGAGCCAGCGCAGCTCGTTGCTCAGCCCTGCGGTCCACTGCTCGTCGAGCAGCGATCGGAACGTCCGCAGATCAGAGCGCAAGCGACGCGTTGCGACCCGCGCCTGGTGCACTCCCTCGGGATCATGTCCGAGGCGCGCGACCGGGTCGTAGGTCACGAGGCGCAGCACCGAGGAGGCGACGGCGCGGCGAACGACGTCGTTCAGCGAGGGGAAGCCGTCATCGGGCTCGGGCACCTCGACGTCGCCCGGGCGAGCGGCCGCATCCCCAAGTGCGCGGGCGATCTTCGGCGTCGGGTCGACCGGGCCCACCCCGGCACTTCGGAGACGGGCCGTGACGGCCGCACGGTGCGCGTCGGTGGCGCCGGCGGCGAGCTCGAACTCGACCTCGCCGAAGTTGACCGGAGAGGCGGGCGGATCGCCGTCGGGGAACGTCACCTCGACCGCGTCGTTGACGACCTCGCCCAGGCCCGCTCCCTGCGAATCGCGGAGCAGCACCGTCGTGCGCGCGGATCGCAATGTCGCCACCGCCGACACGGACGCACCGCGGGTGAGCGACCGCACCAGGTCGAGCGCAACATCGGGCGGCGACCCGGGATCACCGGTGACGTGGTGCTCGTCGCGCATGATGATCTCGCCGTCGCCGTCCGAACGCGGGAACTTCACGGTCCAGCCTTCGGGATCGCGGTAGCGAAGGCTCGCGCCCGATCGCGTGATGCGCAGATCGGCCGTGTCGTAGTAGGTCGCGGTTCGCGTCGCCGTCGTCGCCGGGGACGCGAACACGTCTCCCCCGGGGTCGGTGAGTGGCGGAAGGCGGAACCCGGACGGGGGCGAGAACTTGATCTCGCGCTCTACGGTGCTCACCCGTAGGCCGGAGCCCGCGCCTCGGCGAGCTCGCGCAACCGGAGATGGGTGTCGACCCCCGCGACGGTGTCGAATTTGCGCCACGTGCCGTCGGCACGCAATTCCCAGGCGAGGGTGTCGTCGGCCAGGTCGACCTCGAGGATCTCCTCGAGGCGCGCCTTGAGCGCGGGCGCGGTCACGGCACACAAGGCCTCGACGCGTCGGTCGAGGTTCCGGGGCATCCAGTCGGCCGAGCCGATGAGGTACTCGGCGGACTCGGAGACCGAACCGAACGTGTAGATACGCGAGTGCTCGAGGTAGCGACCGATGATCGAGCGCACCCGGATGTTCTCGGAGACCCCCGGCACCTGCGGCCGCAGGCAGCAGATGCCACGGACGATGAGATCGATCGGCGTGCCGGCGCGTGATGCGCCGTACAGCTCGTCGATCAGCTCGGCGTCGACCAGGCTGTTCATCTTCAGGACGATCCGTCCTTCGGCGCCCTTGGCGGCTTCGGCGCGAATCCGATCGCGAAGCCCGTTGCGCAAAGCCTCGGGGGCAACGAGCAGTCGCCGGTAGCGGGTCGGGCGGCTGTAGCCGGTGAGGTGGTTGAAGAGCTCGGTGAGGTCGGCACCGATGGCGGGGTCGCTCGTGAGCAGTCCGAGGTCCTCGTAGAGGGTGGCCGTCTTCGCGTTGTAATTGCCGGTGCCGACGTGGCAGTAGCGTCGGATCGAGCCGTTCTCCTCTTCGCGGACGACGAGCAGGATCTTCGTGTGGGTCTTGAGCCCGACGAGGCCGTACACCACATGGACACCGGCCTCCTCGAGGAGGTGCGCCCGCTCGATGTTCACCTGCTCGTCGAAGCGCGCCTTGAGCTCGACGAGCGCCACGACCTGCTTGCCGTCACGTGCGGCCTCGACGAGCGAGTTCACGAGCGTGCTCTCGGCGGCTCCGGTCCGGTAGATGGTCTGCTTGATGGCGAGCACGCGCGGATCGCGCGACGCCTGGTGCACGAACGCTTCCACCGATGTGGTGAACGAGTCGTAGGGGTGGTGCACGAGGACATCGCCGTCGCGCAGCACACGAAACAGATCCAGAGGTGCTTCCTCGGTGCCTGTGAGCGCGGTCTGGGTCTGCGGCGTCCAGGGTTCGTCCTTGAGCTCGGGGTGATCGAGCGCGACGACGTCCCAGAGACCGGTGAGGTCGATGGGCCCGTCGACGACCACGGTCGCTCCGCTCGGGACTTCCAGCTCGTGGCTGAGCACGTCGAGGACGTCGTCGGACATCGTCTGGTCGACCTCGAGGCGCACGGCCGAGCCGAACTTCGTGCGGCGATGGAGCACGGTCTCGATGGCTTCGAGAAGGTCTTCGGCTTCGTCGTCGAGCTCGAAGTCGGCATCACGTGTGACGCGGAACGGGTAGTGGGCGACCACTTCCATCCCGGGGAACAACCGATCGAGGTGTGCCGCGATCAGCTGTTCGAGCGGTACGAAGCGTTCCCCGTCGGGGAGCGGGACGAAGCGGGGCAGTGCGGGCGGCACCTTGACGCGCGCGAAGCGTTGCTCGTTCGTCGACGGGTCGCGCACCACGACGGCCAGGTTCAGCGAGAGGTTCGAGATGTAGGGGAACGGGTGCGACGGGTCGACGGCGAGCGGGGTGAGGACCGGGTAGACCCGCTCCTCGAACGCGTGGCGCAGGGCGGAGCGGTCGTCGGCGTCGAGCTCGATCCATTCCGGGAACTGGATCCCCACTTCGTCGAGCGCCGGCGCGATTTCCTTGGTGAAGATCGCCGTCTGGCGCTCGACCTGGGCGCGGACCTGCTCCCGGATCGCTCGCACCGTCTCGCCGGCGTCGAGACCATCGGGCGAGCGCTTGCGGATGCCGAGGTCGGCCTGTTCCTGGAGCCCGGAGACGCGCACCTGGAAGTACTCATCGAGGTTCGATGAGTAGATCGCGAGGAACTTGGCCCGCTCGAGCAGCGGGCGCTCCTGGTCCTCGGCAAGCGCGAGGACGCGGGCGTTGAAGTCGAGCCATGAGAGCTCGCGGTTGAGAAAGCGGCTGGTGTCCGCTTCGGCGTGGGCCGGACCCGGGCGGGCCGGACCCTGCGGGACGGGATCCGGCGTGGCCATGAGGCCGATCCTACCGGTCGCCCGACGGGGGCCACACGGGGCTACGTTCGGCGAAGGATGTCCCAGGATCCCCGGTTCCTTGCCCCGACGCCGTTCTCGCGGCTCATGGTTGCGCACGCGACGAGCGTGTGTGCCGACGCGTGCGTTGCGGTGTCACTGGCGGGCTCCCTCTTCTTCGCCCAGCCAACGAGTGCGGCTCGCGGCGACATCCTGCTGTTCTTGCTGCTCACCATGGCGCCGTTCGCGATCGTCGCCCCCGTCATGGGTCCGGCGCTCGACCGGATCAAGGGCGGCCGACGCCTCATGGTCGTCTCGTCGTGTCTGGGCCGCGCGATTCTCTGTCTCGCGATGGCACAGTTCATCACCAAGCCCACGCCCGAGGGGCTCATCGTGTACCCGCTGGCGTTCGGTGTGCTCGTGCTGCAGAAGACCTACGCCGTCGCGCGCGCGGCCATGGTCCCGGCCGTGGTCGACGACGAGTCGGAGCTGGTCCGCGCAAACTCGCGTCTCGCCCTGGTGAGCCTCGTCGCGAGCATGGTCGGCGGCGCGCCCGCTTTCCTGCTCCAGCTGGTGTTCAACGCGAGCTGGTCGCTCATGCTCGCGATGGTCGTCTTCAGCGTCGCGACCGTGCTCGCGACCCGGATCCCGCGAACCCAGGTCGTGCAGGATCCCGACGAGGCTCGACTCGAAGCCGAAGAGCTGCACCAGCCGAGCATCCTCATCGCGGGGAGCGCGATGGCGGTGATCCGGATCGCCGTCGGTGTGATCGTGTTCCTGTCCGCGTTCTCGTTCAAGGATGACAAGTTCGGCTTGGTTGTCGTGCTCGGCGCGTACGGCATCGGGGGCTTCGCGGGGAACCTGATCGCACCGGTCGCGCGTCGCCACACACGCGAGGAGGTGATCCTCGCGACCTGCCTTCTTGGCGCGGCGGCGTTCGTGCTGTTCGGCGCGCTCGCCGGTGGGAGCACCGGTGGTGCGGCGCTCGCGGCGCTCGCAGTCGCAACCGCGTCGGCTGCGGGTCGGGTCGGGTTCGACAGCCTGCTCCAGCGTGACGGACCTGATGCGGTGCGTGGCAGAGCGTTCGCCCGGTTCGAGACGCGGTTTCAGATCGCGTGGGTCTTCGGGGCGCTGTTCGGGATCATCCCGTTCGGCGAGGGAGTCGGTCTGCTCATGCTCGGCGTGTTGCTGGCCTTCGCGGGGCTGTCCTACCTGGCGGCGTTGCGGACTGCGCGGACTCGGCCGGCGCGAACGACGCTCCGGCCCGAAGCGGTCGACCGTGCCTTCGGCAAGGCCAAAGGTGAGCTCCGTGAGCGATATCGACGCAATCGCGACGAGCGGCGCAAGGAGCGATCCTCAGGTCGCGCGCCCGACGCGAGCGACACGGCTCGGGCGCGGAAGCCGACGGCACCGAGGCCGCCGAGAGCACCGAAGCCGCCCAGCCGTCGGCGTCACCCGTCTGCGGGAGGGGACAGCCCGGAAGCGTTCCCGGGCGGGAGCTGAGCTCGAGCGGGACGGCAACCCGAGAGCGGCGTCCCGGAAACGCCAGTGCGCGGCGACGCCACTCGTGCCACGATCGAAGTGTGGACATCACGCTGCGAGCGATCGACGAGGCCGAGATCCCGGCGTGGGTGCGCACCAGTGCGGCCGGCTTCGGCGAGAGTGCCGAGGAGCTCGCCAAGTTGGCGCCGCGTTGGATCGCCGACGAGCTCGAACGCACTCGAGCCGCGTTCGATGGCGACGAGCTGGTCGGGACCAGCCGGAACCACAGCTTCGAGTTGACCCTTCCCGGGAGCACGATCATCCCCGCGGCCGGCGTCAGCGCTGTCGCCGTGCTCCCGACCCATCGACGGCGCGGGATCCTCCGGGCGATGATGTCGGCGCTGCTCGACGACGCGAGCGACCGCGGTGAACCCGTGGCGATGCTCACCGCCAGCGAGGGCGGCATCTATGGCCGGTTCGGGTTCGGGGTGTCCACCCTGGCGCTCGACGTGACGCTCGACGTCCGGGATGTGGAGTTCGCACGGCCGCGGCCTGATGGGCGGATCCGACTGGTCGACCTCGACGAGCTCATGAAGCATGCACCCGAGGTGTACGACCGCATGCGTCGGCATCACCCGGGAGCGCTCTCGCGCTCGGAGGTGTGGTGGGCCGAGATGCATCCACCCCAGGAGACCGGCACCCGCTTCGACGTGCTCTACGAGGGCCGGGCCGGAGACGTCGACGGTTTCGCCACCTACGCGATCAAGGACCAGTGGAACCCGGGACCGACCCACGTGTTGACGGTGCGCGACATCGTCGCGACCTCGGCGCACGCCGAGTACGCACTCTGGCGTTATCTGTGCGAGATCGACCTCGTACGAACGTTGAAGGCTCCTTCTTTGCCCGTCGACACACCGCTGCCGTGGCTTCTGGCGTCGCCGCGGGTGATGTTCGAGCAGCCGACCTACGACTTCGTGTGGACCCGGGTGATTGACGTGGTCGCAGCCCTGCGGGCGCGCACCTACGCGACGACCGGTCGCGTCATCATCGCCGTGCACGACCCCGTGCGTCCGACCGGCGCGGCGAACGGCACGTACCTGATCGACGGTGGACCCGACGGCGCGACGGTCACGGCCACCGAGAACGCTCCTGACCTCACGTGCGACGTGGCGACGCTCTCGACGACGTGGTTGGGCGCCGTGCGGTGGTCGACGGTTGCCGCGGCCGGCCGGGTCGAGGAGCACCGGGTGGGTGCACTCGCGATCGCCGACGCCATGTTCGCGTCGACCCCGCTGCCGTTCCCCTTCACCGGCTTCTGACCCCATCCAAGGGTCTGCGTCAGGACCAGCCGCCGGTGGCGCCCTTGACCATCCCGAAGGGGCCCGTCGGCCAGCGGAAGCAGTCCATCATCAGCTGGTCGACCTGATCGGGGGTGGCGACGCCGGCATCGACCACGCGCTTGGCCTCGGCGATCATCGCGAAGTAGACCCGGTTCGCGACGTAGCCCCACGCGGTGGGCGCGTCGTTCACGACCACCGGGTGCTTGGCGCACGCCGTCGCGACCCCGCTGACTGTCTCGATCACCGCCTCGGCGGTCTCTCGGGTTCGGACGATCTCTGCCAACGCCATGACGGGTGCCGGTGAAGCCCAGTGCCAACCGAGCACCCGATCGGGTCGGTTCGTCGCCGCGGCCAGGGCGGCGATCGGGTAGCCCGACGAGTTGGAGGCGAAGATGGTCTCGGGCGGTGCGGCCCGGTCCAGGTCGCCGAAGACGCGGATCTTGAGATCGATCCGCTCGGGCACGGCTTCCACGACGAGGTCGGTCATCGCGGCTTCGTCGAACGAGGCGGAGAAGGTGAGCCGCTCCAGCGTCGCATCGGCCTGCTCGCGGGTCAGTTTGTTGCGTTCGACGCCGCGTTCGAGCCCGTAGCGACCGGTCGTGACGTGCTCACGGCCCTTCGCCAACGCATCGGGGTCGATGTCGTAGCACACCGTCGGGTACCCGGCGGTCGCGATGACCTGCGCGATCCCGCTGCCCATCACGCCGGCACCGAGCACGCCGATCCTCAGGTCGCTCACGTCGCGTCTCCCTCGTCGAGGTCGAGCTCGATGCGCGCGAGCCACAAGCCAGGCGCGACGAGCTCATTGGCGGTCGGCTCCATCGCCGGGTTCTCCCACAGTCGGTTGAGGCCATCGCTCCCGGCGCGCTCGACGACACCGCGACAGAACGCGGCCCCGCGCTCGTAGTCGTCGCGATCCGTCGCGAGCCCGAGGAGTCCTTCGACGAAGCGTTCGGCTTCACCACGCTCGATCCGGTGGCGCGCCATCGCCTCGTGGATGCGGTCGAACGAAGGCAGGAGGCTGCGCCCGACGCGTTCGAGTACGTCGTCGGCATAGCCCTCGAGCACCGCGTGGAAGACTCGGGCGCGCTCGAGGAGGACGCGCTGACGGTCGCTGCGGAGTGCGCCGAGCAGCTCTTCGGGGTGCTCGGCCAGCGCCTGGATGGACGACGGGTCGCTCGGGTCGAGGTTCTCGAACACGCTGTCGGAGAGGCGACTGTCGAGCACGGTCGGGTCGAGCTCGTACGCGGAGACGTACTCCGTCGCGAGCGTCAGCAGCCGCTCGCGTACCCACGTCACCGAGCGGGTCGCGGCGTGGACGACTTCGTGGATCGCGACGTAGAAGCGCAGGTCGGCCCGCTCGAGCGACCAGGCCTCCTCGAAGGCGTCGAGGTTGGTGACGACGAACGCGAGCGACGGTGCGTCGGCCGTCGGGAGCGGCAGGTCGTAGCGGCCGAGCGCGTGCCGCGCGAGATAGCCGATCATCGAACCGGACTGCACGCCCAGGAGCAGCGGCGCCATCATCGGCATGATCTCGGCGAGCTCTTCCGGGCGGGGCATGCCGTCGGGGGCGTCGGTGGGCGAACCGTCGAGGTCGGTCAGGTCCTGGCCGAAGAGGCCCTGGTCCATCAGCTCGCGCATCGCTTCGGGGGAGAACGCCCGACCAAGGGCGGTTGCGAGCGACTCGAGCACGGGCCGCAGGGCGCCGAGGTGCAGTGCGGCCCATTCGCGTCGACCCATTGCCCGTACCGGTGTCGCGAACGTCGCGGCGAGGCCCGTCTCGGCGACAACATGGGTCTGGGCCGCCCGGGCGAGCCCCTCGAGTTGTGCCTGATCCGACGCCGCGACCGGGCCTGCGGTCTCATCATCAGTCGCGACGGCCGTCGCGACCTGTGTGGCGATCTCCCAGTTGACCGGTCCGGGTGACTGCAGGATCCGGGCCAGCTCGTTCATGTCGACGTTCGAGAAGTCGAGTCCCGGGATGACCGGGAAACCGGGGATCCCCGGGTTGGAAGGGCCGTCCGGCTCTTCAGGATCATCGGGTTGAGAGAGGTCGGCCACGCGGTAAGTGTAGGGACATGGTTGCGATCGGCGTCACCGGGGCAGCAGGGCTGGTGGGCAGTGCACTGTTGGCCGCGCTGGCCGACGATCCCGACGTGACCCGTCTCGTCGGGATCGACCTGCGGGAGCCGGCGCGGCGAGTGCACGGTCTTGAGTTCCATCGTGCCGACGTCGCCCACAGCGAGCTGAAGCCGTTGTTCGAAGGGGTCGACGTCGTGGTGCACCTGGCTTCGGTGGTCGACCCGATCCCAGACGAGTCTCTCATGGCGCGTGTGAACGTCGAAGGGACCCGTCGCGTGCTCGACGCCGCCGCGGCAGTCGGCGCCCACAAGGTGGTGCGCGTGTCGAGCGCGGCGGCATACGGCGCGTGGGCCAACAACCCGATCCCGCTCACCGAGGACACCGCACTGCGCCCGAACCCGGGCTTCTCGCCGGCGGTGCAGGCGGCCGAGGTCGAGCGGCTCCTCGCCGAATGGCGTAGCGAACACCCCGCGGTCGTGGTCACCACCTTGCGCACGGCGCCCGTGTTCGGTCCCGGTGCGGAGCGTCTGGCGTCGCGTCTCGTGCTGGGCCACCCGCGCCTGCGCGTCCGCGGCGTGTCCCCACCGGTGCAGGCGACGCACGTCGACGATCTCGTCGCCGCACTCGAGCTCGTGGTGCGCGACGACCACCCCGGCACGTTCAACGTTGCGTCCGACGGTTGGCTCGACCACGACACGGCCCGATCCCTGCTTCCCGGGTCAGGCGTCCCCGCGCTCCCGGCGGAGCTCCTCGAGCGCGTACTGACCCGGTCGTGGGAGAGCGGCCTCGGTGACATCCCCCCGGGCATCATCCCCTACCTCGAACATCCCTGGGTCGTCGCGAACGACCGGCTGAAGGCACTCGGTTGGCGCCCTACCCACACGAACGAGCAAGCCATCCAAGCGGGCCTCGCCACGCTCGGCCCCACCAGACCCTCGATCCCACGCGCCGTCCTCATTGTCGGCGCAGCCTTGTTCGCAACGGCGACCCTGGCGTATCTGACCCGTCGCGCGATCAAACGCCGAAAGCAGCGACAACCGTGAGCGTCAGGCGGCAGCGAGGTGCGCGCGGCGCCAGTCGTCCCAGTCAGGAGTGAAGTAGCGCACTCGCGTCTTCTTGTACTCCTTGATCGACCACAGCAGGGTGTACTCATCGATCCCGCTCTCGTCGCGGATCGCGGCGATGGTCTCCTCGCACTCGTGTGCGTTCATTCCGTGCACCATGGTGAACAGTGAGTACGGCCAGTCGTCGTAGGTTGGGCGTCGGTAGCAGTGGCTCACCCGGGCGAAACCCGCCATCTTGGGACCGAGCTCCTCGAGCCGATCCTCAGGGACGGCCCACACTCCCATCGCGTTGGCCTTGTACCCGGCGCTGCGGTGGTTCATCACCGCAGCGAAGCGCCGCATCAGCTTGCGCTCCTTGAACGACGCGAGCGCGCCAAGCACGTCGGCCTCCGTGCAGCCGATGATCTCGGCCTGCGCGGCGAAGGGACGCTCGACCAGCGGGAGGTCTTCCTGGACGACCGAGATCGTCCGGGACTCGAGGTCGCTGAGCTCGGGCGCCGCCATCTCGGCCTTGCGCTCGGGACGCTCGTGCTCGAGGACCTCGGACTTCGCGTCGGCGGCCGTCGCGCCGGTCATGTCCAGCTTGACGCCGATCTTGTAGAGCTTGAGCGTGGGAAGTGGCCGGGTGAGGTGCGCGCCGGAGGCCTGGTGCAGCACGTCGATGTGGTCCTGGAGCACGTCGCCCGGCGGCGACGCGATCGTGTACCAGAGGTTGTACGCGTGATTGCGCTTGTAGTTGTGCGATACGCCGGGGTGCTCGCTGATGATCGCCGCAGCCTCGTCGATGCGATCGGGGTCGATCTTCGCGGCGACCAGCGCGGAGCCGTACCCGAGCGCACGGGTGTCGAAGATGGCCGAGAGCTGGCGGAGAACGCCCGCGTCTTTCACGAATGCGACGCGTTCACGAATCTCGGGCTCGCTGACCCCGAGCCGCTCGGCGAGCGCGGCGTAGGGCTCGGCGACGAGCGGGAAGTCCCACTGCACCGCGTTGAGCAGCTCGCGATCGAGGTCGGTGAGGTCACCCATGTGCGTCATGCTCGCACGCGACTCCCCCGCAAGCACACTCAGGGCCCGAGGGATCCGTCCAGCGATGCATGCTCGCCCAGCTTCACCGAGACCCGGGTGCGTTCGGTGCCCCGCCAGACGGTCAAGGTCACCGGGTCACCGGGTCGACGCCGGGCCACAGCGGAGATCAGGTCGGCCACGTCGGCGACCGGTTCATCGCCCAGCGCCGATACGACGTCGCCGACGCCCAATCCGGCGACCTCGGCCGGGCCGCCGGGGGTGAGTCCGGAAATCTGGGCTCCGCCGCCGGTGCGCTCGACTGCGTCGGCGGCAGCGATCCCGAGCCAGCCGTGGCGCGCCCGGCCGGTTGCACTGAGTTGCTCGGCGACGTCGCGAGCCACGTCGATGGGGAGCGCGTGTCCGGGGGCCGAGCGGCTCAGGATCGCGACGACCCCGCCGCTCTTGTCGAGGAGCGGACCGCCTCCCGCGGTCGGGTTCGGGTCGATATCGGTGCCGAGCATGCCAGGCAGCAGCGCCCCGTCGGCGCCGGGGACCAGCTCGCCCAGGCCACTCACGACACCCTGGCTCGCCCAACGGCGCTCACCGCCGGCCGCCCCGACGGCCAGGACCCAGGAGCCGACGGTCAGATCGTCGGCCGTGCCGAGGCGAGCGGCGGGCACTCGGGCGTTCTCGACGCGCAGCACCGTGAGATCGGTCGCGGCATCACTGCCGACGACCCTCGCCGCGAGCACCCGCCCGTCGGCCGTGGTCACGCTCACGGTGTCGGCCCCGATCACGAGGCTCGCGTTGGTGAGCACACGATCACCCCCGAGCGCGATCCCCGAGCCCGTGTCGGCGCCCGTGGTGCTCGTCGCCCGAACCGCCATCACGCTGGCGGCCACGGCGGCGACGAGGTTCGCGGTCTGGTCGGTGCCGGCCAGCGCCGCGAACGTGGGGGGGAGGGCCGAGGATCCCACCGGCGTGGAGCCGTCGCCGTCGAGCACCCCCGTCGCCCCGAGGACCATGAGCGTCGTCACGACACCGCAGATCGCCGCACCCGTGGCCAGGCCCCAGTTGCGACGGTCGCGCGTGGATTCCGAGCGGGTCGCGGCGACGCCCCCCAGCTCATGTGGCAGCTCGCTCGGGTGGGACCAGACCCGGTCGAGTTGGTGCGGTGGCAGCCCGCTCGCGCCCTCCTCATCCGGCTCGTCAGGCATCCATCGAGTGTAAGGAGCGCCGCCGCCCACGCGACCGCGCCCCGGCGGCTTCTCGGTGGCGGCCGCTTGGGTGGTGGCCGTCTGGGTCACAACACACAGCACACCACTAGCATTGGCGCTGTGCTCGAGGCGCCAGCGACGCCGGACTGGGTCGCACTCACTTCTGATCCACTGCCCGTGACCGAGGTCATGGTGTGGGCGACGACGCCTGCATCCGGCGCGGTCGTCACCTTCGTGGGTGTCGTGCGCGACCACTCCGACGGTCGACCGGGCGTCACCGGCCTCACCTACGAGGCGTACGAGGAGGAGGCGAACCGCCGGCTCGGTGAGGTCGCCGAGGAGCTCCGCCGCCGCTGGCCCGAGGTCGAGCGCGTGGCGCTCCTGCACCGCACGGGTGTGATCACCCTGTCGGAGGCGTCGGTCGCCGTCGTCGTGTCGTCACCGCATCGCCGCGACGCCTTCGAGGCCGCGCGGTACGCGATCGACACGCTCAAGGAGACGGTGCCGGTGTGGAAGCAGGAGCATTGGGCCGGGGGCGACGAGTGGGGTCAGTGCGCCCACGACGTCCGTCCCGTGCGCGAGTCGGCGTCGGCCGACAGGTAGGCGCCGGTGTCACGCGACCTCGCCATCGATCTGGGCACGGCGAACACCCTGGTGTACGCACGGGGCCAAGGGATCATCCTCAACGAGCCAACGGTCATCGCGCTCAACAGCCGAACCCAAGAGGTGCTGGCGATGGGTCACGAGGCGTGGCACATGATCGGCCGGACACCGGGCCATATCGTCGCCGTGCGCCCTCTGCGGGGCGGCGCGATCACCGACTTCGAGATCACACAGCGGTTGATCCGGCTGATCTTCGCCCGGGCCGGGATCACCCGGCTTCAGCGGGCCCGGGTGCTCGTGTGCGTTCCGTCCGCCATCACCCACGTCGAGCAGCGGGCCGTGCTCGAGGCGACACGTCGCGCCGGGGCCGCCCAGACGTACCTCATCGAGCAGCCCATGGCGGCCGCGATCGGTGCATCACTCCCGATCCACGAGCCACTCGGGAACATGGTCGTCGACATCGGTGGAGGCACGAGTGAGATGGCCGTGATCTCCCTCGGCGGCATCGTCGCGTTGCAGGCGGTGCGAGTGGGCGGCTTCGACCTCGACCACGCGATCCAGGCTTACCTGCGTCGCGACCACGGGGTCGCGGTCGGTGAGCGCACGGCAGAGGAGATCAAGCTCGCCATCGGTTCGGCGTTCCCGACCGCCAACGAGTTCAAGGTCGAGGTCCGGGGCCGTGACCTCATGAGCGGGTTGCCCCGCACGATCGTGCTCGAGCCCGAAGAGATCCGCGGTGCGACCGACGAGGCCGTCCAGGCGATCCTGGATGCGACGAAGCAGGCGTTGGCCGAGACGCCTCCCGAGCTCGCACAGGACCTGCTCGAGATGGGGATCCACCTCGTCGGCGGCTCTGCGCTGCTCAAGGGGATGGACAAGCGCATCGAGCACGAGACCGGGGTGCCGGTGCGCCTGGCCGACCACGCGCTCGAGACGGTCGTCCTCGGTGCCGGGCGGTGCCTCGAGTCGTTCGACCGGTTGCGCGAGATGTTCATGGACCGCCCGCGCGGCTCCACGCAGCGCTAGGGCGCCAACCGAGGGAGCGTGAGGTCTTCCGCGGCCTGACGCACCTGCCAGTCGCGATCGGCACGTGCTTCGGCGAGCGCGGCCTCCACCTCTTCACCTTCGAACGGCGCGAGTGCGAGCACGGCCCGCCGTCGGATGGTCGGCTTGTCGCGACAGCCGGCGAGGATCGCGGGCAGGCCGGCCTCGTCGCCGAGAGCGCCGAGCGCGGCGACTGCGGCCTCGCGAGCGAGCACGTCGTCGTGGCCGGTCGCCACGTCCGCGAGCGCGCCCACCGCGCCGCCCGTGATCGCGGCGTCCCCGAGCTCGCCCAGCGCCCACGCGGCGGCATCGACGACGGTCACCTCCGCGTCGGCCAGTAGCTGCACGAGGGGTGTGACGAGCGTCGCGGGCTCGCTGCGGCGTGCAAGGGTCGGGGCGACCTCGACGGCGCGTCGACGGACCTCAGGCTCGGCATCGCCTACGGCGCGACGCCAGGCATCAGCGGCACGTGCCGGAGTTCCCACGCGCGCGAGCGCGCCGATCGCGGCGGCTCGGACGCGCGGATCGGGGTCGGTGGTCACGGCTTCGGCGAGTCGGGCCTCGGTCGCTGCCGACGGTGCTGCGCCCAACGCGACGGTGGCGAAATCCGCCGCTCGGGCGAGGGCGTCGTCGTGAACCTCCACCTCGGCCCCCTCCTGCGCACCAGGCCGGCGACACGCCGACCATCCGATCTCACCTTCGAGGATCGCACGATTCGTGCGCTGCGCCTCCCCGCCGGTTCCTCGCCGGGGGCCGGCGCTCAGGGGCTCAGGGGCTCAGATGCTTGCGTTCACGAAGGCGGCGAGGGCCGCGAAGGCGATCGCGATGGCGGCCGCGGCGCCGAGCCCGACCAGCACGATGAGCCCGGCCCACCGGGTGAGGGCCCAGCCCCGCCGGAGTGCCCGGATGCCCGGCCGCGATTCCTCGTGAAGCTCCGGGTCGTCGGATCGGGTCGCCCGCCGGTCGTCGGGGTGCACCCCGGCGTCACCCGATCGCATGGCAGGCTGACGCTGGGCGGTTCATCGTCTCTCCGAGCGGATTGGGTGACCGGCTGGATGTCAGCGACTGGCCGCTGCCTTCGTACTGTACGCGCCACCCGACCGGAGTCTCGATGACGCCCGACACCGATCAGCCCGAGCCGGCGGCCGAAGCCCCTGTGGGCCCCTCTCGGCGCCATCGGCGCTGGCCCGCAGTCCTGGCAACGGTCGCGCTGGGCGTGATCGCGGTGATCGTGGCGGCGATGGCGATCATCCGTGTCCCGTACGTGATCATCTCTCCGGGCGAGGGCACCGCGCTCGACGGCAACATCGTGACGATCTCGGGGGCCCCGACATACCCGCACCGCGGTGAACTGGTCTACCTCACGGTCCGCGTCACCAACGACGATCCGAACATCTGGCGCTACGTGCTCGCGAAGCTCGACGACGACGTCAGCGTGGAGAAGCGCGAGGACATCATCGGCTGCGCCAGCTACGACGAGAGCGCCCGGCTGAACCGGGACCTCATGAGCCAGTCCCAAGACATCGCGAAACAGGTGGCACTGCGGCGCCTCGGTTACCAGGTGACCGAGGCGGGAGGACGGGTGGTGGTCAGGGATGTCGAGTGTGGCGGGCCCTCCGAAGGTCGTCTCCAGCTGGGGGACGTGATCACCGCGGTCGACGGCACACCCGTCGCGAGAGCCGACGACGTGAGGCCGCTCGTCCGAGCCCACCGGCCGGGCGAGACCGTGCGCTTCACCGTGCAACGAGACGACGCGACGCGCGCGGTGGCGGTGCGCCTCGGTCGCCGTGACGGTGTCGGGTTCGTCGGCATTCGGACGCAGACGTTCACCGACGCGTCGTTCCCGGTCGACATCACGATCGACACCAATCGGGTGAGCGGTCCGTCGGCCGGGTTGGCCTTCACGCTCGCGATCATCGACGCCATGACCCCCGGCGATCTCACCGGCGGAGGTCGGGTGGCGATCACCGGGTCGATTCAGCCTGATGGCAGCGTCGGCATCGTCGGCGGCGTGGAGCAGAAAGCCGTCACCGCGCGCCGCGACGGGGCTCGGCTCATGCTCGTTCCGGTGGGTGAAGCCAAGGCTGCTCGTGAACACGCCGGAGGCATGAAGGTGGTCGCGGTGCGGACGGTCGACGACGCGCTGGCCGCGCTGGCCGCCAACGGAGGCGATCCAGTCCCGGCCGGGGCGGGGACACCGACCGGCCAATAGCATCAGCCCTGATGGTGCAGAGCGCGAACGGTGAGCCTCGCCCCGACCACCCGGGAGCGAGCGCGCCCAAGGACGGGCGGTCGACGGCGCCGGACGATCCGGCCACCGAGCTGGAGCAGCGCGCGGCCGAGCTGCTGCGAGCGGCAGAGGCAACTGCGGCCGCGACCGGTCGGGCGATGGTGGCGGAGGCGCGCGGCGTTCGACGTCGCATGCTCGAGGACGCCGAGCGGCGCCGGCGCCAGCTCGTCGTTGAGCTCGAACGTGTGCGCACGATGCTCGACGACGCGACCGCGGCACTGCGCGCCGAGGTCGCGCCGGTCGATGATGTCCCGGTCGACGCCCCTCCGGTCGCGCTCGGTGACGTGCCGAACGATGACGCGCTCGCCCGTCCGGAGGCGGACAGGGCCCTGGGAGTGGCTGTGGACCGGGACGACGAGCAGGTCGGCGCGCTGTTCGCCCGACTCCGATCGGAGCCCGCGCCGCCGCGACCGACGAGGGCACCCACACCCAAGACACCGACCGTCGGGCCCGAGCCCGAACCCGAGCCCGAACCCGAGCCCGAGCCCGAGCCCGAGCCCGAACAG